>OGXT01002429.1_pt1 | contig 14768 bp, 13 predicted proteins | sample 1576361 | NCBI WGS metagenome assembly OGXT01 (sample SAMEA3541514, study PRJEB24748) | human gut metagenome | biome: human gut; feature: human-associated habitat; material: faeces | place: China | collected 2012 | reverse complement strand
TGTCGGTCAGCTTGCTCAGGATCTTCTGCAGCTGGCCGCCGGCCTGCTTTTCCAGCGCCTTGCCCATGATGTCCATGCCGAACAGGAACAGGGCCAGGCCGCCCAGCAGAGAAAAGACATTGAAAATAGTCATAAGGATTTTCCTCACTTTGATTTGACGTGTTTTCTTCCGATTTTCAGTATAGTGGATGCATTGTAAAATCCGAAACCGAGCAAATGTAAAATCCATGTAAATGTAAAATCTTTTTGCATGAAGCCCGGACAGACCTCTTCGCAGCAGCGTGCCTTGGCCCGCAGGATAGAAAAAGATGGGAACAGGCGTTGTAATCGTCCGGATTTTTTACTATAATAAAAAGAAGAAGGATGCCGGCGCACAGCCGGGCACAAGAACACAGGAGGAACAAGGATGGGTACGTTCAACGTCTCGCTCAAAACGCTGACCGAGCGCGTCAGCCTGGAGGTAGTCTATACCCCCAAAGAACTGGACCAGATCAATGTTGAGATTGCAGAGGTCAACCGTCCGGGTCTGTTTCTGGCCGGATACTATGACTATTTTGATAAACTCCGTCTGCAGATCATGGGTCTGGCAGAGATGAATTTTCTGTCCGGACTCTCGGCCGAAAAGCGCTACGAGGCGCTGGAACAGCTGTTCCGCCAGCAGCCGCCGGCCGTTATCGTGGGCCGCAGCGAAGAGTTGGAACCGTTCCCGGAGATGCTGGAGCTGGCCAAAAAGCACAGCGTGGCGCTGCTGCGCTCCAACGAGACGACCTGCACCCTGATGGGCAGCCTGATCAGCGTGCTGAACCTGGAGCTGGCTCCCCGCATCACCCGGCACGGCGTGCTGGTGGAGGTGTACGGCGAGGGCATCCTGATCCTGGGCGACAGCGGCATCGGCAAGAGCGAGCTGGCCATTGAGCTGGTCAAGCGCGGGCACCGTCTGGTGGCCGACGATGCGGTAGAGCTGCGCAAGGTATCCAACCGGCAGATCATGGGCACCGCTCCGGAGAATATCCGCCACTTCATTGAGCTGCGCGGCATTGGCATCGTCAATGTGGCCCGGGTGTTCGGTGTGGGTGCAGTCAAGCTGAGCGAGAGCCTGGACCTGGTGGTCCAGCTGGAAGCCTGGGACCCCACCAAGAATTACCAGCGTACGGGTCTGGAAAACGAATATTACGACATTCTGGGCGTCAGCATTCCCAGCACCAGCATTCCGGTCTCGCCCGGACGCAACCTTGCTGTGGTGCTGGAAACCGCGGCCATCAACAACCGCCAGAAAAAGATGGGTTACAATGCGGCCAGGGAGCTGCTGATCCGTCTGGGGCTGGACGATAAACTGGACTAAAGGAGCACGCACCATGGAACAACTCAAGCAGCAGCTGCAGGCGGCTGGAATCCTTTATAAAGAAAACGAGCCGCTCTCGGCACACTGCACTTTCCGCATTGGCGGCCCGGCCGACCTGTTTGTGATGCCGCGGGATGAAGATCAGCTTTGTCAGGCCGTTCAGTTCTGCAAACAGGCGGAGATCCGCTATTACCTGCTGGGCAATGGCAGCAACATCCTGTTTGCAGACGAGGGCTTTCGAGGAGCAGTCATTGATGTTTCTGCCGAAGCAGAAGGAATGGGACTGTCAATTTATCAGAATGCCGACGGCGATTATATTTCGGCACCGGCAGGTCTGAAACTTTCCGAGCTGTGCAAGTTTGCCCTCCAGCACGGCTACACCGGGCTGGAATTTGCCTATGGCATCCCCGGCACGGTGGGCGGTGCCGTCTACATGAACGCCGGTGCTTACGGCGGCGAAATGAAGGATGTGCTGGATGCCGTCAGCTATCTCACCGCCGACGGCCGCTGGGTGGACAGTGAAGCGTCCGAGCTGGATTTTTCCTACCGGCACAGCGCGTTTGAAGAGAATGGTGCCTGCATCCTTGGCGCAGTGTTCCACCTGGAAAAAGGCGACCCGGATGCCATCAAGGCCCGGATGAACGAGCTGATGCAGAAGCGCATCGACAAACAGCCGCTGGACAAGCCCAGCGCCGGCAGCACCTTTAAGCGCCCGGCGGGCGCTTTTGCGGCGGCCCTCATCGACCAGTGCGGCCTGCGGGGTTACCGCCATGGCGGTGCCGCCGTAAGCGACAAGCACTGCGGCTTTGTGGTGAACCTGGGCGGTGCCACCTGTGCCGATGTGCTGGCTTTGTGCGATGAAGTGCGCGCCATTGTAAAGGAAAAGACCGGCTACGATCTGGAAAAAGAGATCCGGGTCGTGAAATAAGATAGATTCAAAAAGGAGCGGGATCGGATCCATGGAACTGTTGATCGTCAGCGGACTTTCCGGTGCAGGAAAGTCGGTTGCTATGAATGCGCTGGAAGATATCGGTTATTTCTGCATTGACAACATCCCGGCGGCACTTCTGCCCAGCATCACGGCCTTTTCCAAGGCGGGCGATAACCAGCTGGAACGGGTGGCGCTGTGTATGGATGTGCGCGGCTGCCGCACGCGGGAAGAGATCGAACAGGCGCTGCAGCAGCTGGATGAGCAGAAAAAACCCTACAAGATCCTGTTCCTGGATGCGCCGGACGAGGTGCTCATGCGCCGCTACAGCGAGACCCGCCGCCGTCACCCCATCAGCATCGCGGAGGGACTGTCCACCCGGGATGCTTTCCTGAAGGAACGTCAGATTCTGGAGCCGCTGCGGTCGCGGGCCAATTACACCATCAACACGGCATTGCTCTCGACTGCACAGAACAAGGAACGCATCTGCGACCTTTTCCTGAAAAATGGCGGTGCAAAAAGCGCCATGCGGCTTACCATCATGTCCTTCGGGTTCAAGTTTGGTCTGCCGCCGGAGGCGGATCTGGTACTGGATGTACGCTGCCTGCCGAACCCCTTCTATGTGCCGGAGCTCAAACACAAGACCGGCCTGGATCAGGAAGTGGTGGACTTCGTCATGAACCACCCGGAGGCAAAGCAGCTGCTGGATCGGTATGAGCAGTTTTTGCAGGTGGCACTGCCGCTCTATGTCAAAGAAGGCAAGAGCCAGCTGACCATCGCGGTGGGCTGCACCGGCGGCAAGCACCGCTCCATTACTTTTGCGCGCAAGATCGCGGAGTACTGCACATCCCTCGGCTACGAGCCGGGTGTCCAGCACCGCGATGCCATGCGCTGACCAGAATTGAGGAACCACTATGAGCTTTGCATCCCGTGCACGGGAGGAGATCGCACAACGCAGCCTGCAGAAGGACTGCTGCGTGCGTGCGGCAGCGTATGGCTTTGCCTGCTTTGCCAAATATTTTGATAAAGGGGGACTGGTGCTCCAGACCGAGCAGCCCCACACAGTGCAGCTGGCCCGGGAACTTTTTGCCCGCTGCGGTGTGCAGGGGGACGTTCTGGAAAAGCAGCGCCCCAGCGGCGTACTGTATGAGTTCAACATCCGGGAGCCGGAACAGGTGGCGCGGATGCATGAACTGTTCGGCACCACCGGCAGCGAGACGAGCCTGCAGATCGACCCCGCCCTGATCCGCTGTCAGACCTGCGTCAGTGCATACATTGGCGCAGCTTTTTTGTGCAGCGGCACCGTCACAGACCCGCAGAAGGAGTACAATCTGGAGTTCCTGACCGCGCGCACCAATCTGGCCCGGGACTTTGAAGCCCTGCTGGCTGAGCATGAATTTGCCCCGCACCGCACCCGCCGCAACGGCGTGAACCTGGTCTACGTCAAGAACAGCGCCAATCTGGAACGACTGCTCCGCTTTATGGGGGCAGCCGGTGCGGCAGAGGAGATCCATGCACAGAAAGCCTTCAAGCAGGTGCGCAACCAGACCAACCGACAGACCAACTGCGACACGGCCAACCTTGGCAAAACGGCCCGGGCCAACGCCCAGACCCTCAGGGCCATCCGGTATCTGCAGGAAAACGATGCATTGGAAACACTGCCGGAGGTGCTGCAGCAGGCGGCAGCAGTACGGCTGCAATACCCCGACTTATCGCTTACCGCGTTGTGCGGCTGCTTTGACCCGGCGGTGAGCAAATCCGGCCTTTCGCACCGGATGAAAAAATTGGAAGCGTTGGCAGACGCCCTGCGGCAGCGCGTGGAAAAAGGACAGGAGGCAGAGCCTTGAGCGAAATCAGCGAAAACAACCACTTGGGCAGAGACTTTGTCCACCTGCACATCCATACGGAATACAGTCTGCTGGACGGTGCCTGCCGCATCGACCAGCTGATGGACCGCGTCAAGGAATGCGGCCAGACCGCCATTGCCTGCACCGACCACGGCGTCATGTACGGCTGTGTGCAGTTCTATAAGGCAGCCAAAAAGGCGGGCATCAAGCCCATCATCGGCTGTGAAGTCTATGTGGCTACCCGCACCCGTTTTGACAAGGTGAACAAGATCGACGGCAACAACCATCTGATCCTGCTGTGCAAGAATGAGACCGGCTACAAAAACCTGATCAAGATGGTCTCGGCAGCGTTCGTGGAGGGCTTTTATTCCAAGCCCCGCGTGGACAAGCAGCTGTTGGAACAGTATCACGAGGGCCTGATCTGCCTGTCGGCCTGTCTGGCCGGGGAGGTGCCGCAGGCCATTCTGGCCGGGGACTACGAGCGGGCCAAGGCCACGGCCTTGTGGTATCGGGATTTGTTCGGAGAAGGCAATTATTACATCGAATTGCAGGACCATGGGCTGGAAGAGGACAACATCGTTCTGCCGCAGCTCATCAAGCTGGCGCGGGAAACCGGCATCCCCATGGCGGCCACCAATGACTCCCACTATCTGCGCAAGGAAGATGCCAAGATGCAGGCCATCCTGCTGTGCATCCAGACCGGCAAGACCATTCAGGATGCTGACCGCATGGAGTTCCAGACCGACGAATTTTACGTCAAGACTACAGATGAAATGTACGACCTGTTCTCCATGGTGCCGGAAGCCTGCGAAAACACGGCGAAAATTGCAGAACAGTGCAACTTTGACTTTGAGTTTGGCCACACCAAGATTCCTTATTATAAAGCTCCGGACGGCATGGATAATCAGGCATTCTTTGAAAAGCTCTGCTGGGAGGGTCTTGAACGCCGGTACGGGCCCAATGTCCCGCAGGCCAACAAGGACCGCCTGAGCTATGAGATCGGCGTGGTCAAAACCATGGGCTACACCAACTACTACCTTATCGTCTGGGACTACATCAATTACGCCAAAAGTCAGGGCATCCCGGTGGGCCCGGGCCGTGGTTCCGGTGCAGGCAGCATTGCGGCCTACAGCGTAGGCATCACGGATATCGACCCCATCCGGTACAATTTGATCTTCGAGCGCTTCCTGAACCCGGAGCGCGTCAGCATGCCCGATTTTGACGTGGACTTCTGCTACGAGCGTCGGCAGGAGGTCATTGATTACGTCAATCGGAAATACGGGGCCGATCATGTGGCGCAGATCGTTACCTTCGGTACCATGGCGGCCCGCAACGCCATCCGCGATGTGGGCCGTGTGATGGGTATCCCGTATCAGCAGGTGGACGTGGTGGCAAAACTGGTGCCCATGGAGCTCAAGATGACCCTGAAACGGGCACTGGAAGTTTCCACCGAGCTGAAAAAGCTCTATGACACCGACCCGCAGGTCACCGAGCTCATCGACACCGCTTTGAAGGTAGAGGGCATGCCGCGGCATGCGTCCACCCATGCGGCGGGCGTGGTCATCACGCCGGAACCTACCGACTACTATCTGCCGCTGGCCACCAACGACGGCCTGCCGGTGACCCAGTTCAACATGACCGAGATCGAGGAACTGGGCCTGCTGAAGATGGACTTTCTGGGTCTGCGCACCCTGACCGTTATCCGCGATGCGGAAACGGCGGTGCAGAAGCATCACCCGGAGTTCTCCATCCAGAAGCTGGATTATGACGACCCGGAGACCTATAAAATGCTGGGACAGGGCGACACCGAGGGTGTGTTCCAGCTGGAATCTTCCGGCATGAAGCAGGTGCTTGTAGGCCTGCAGCCGCAGAACCTGGAAGATGTCATCGCTCTGATCAGCCTGTACCGTCCCGGCCCCATGGACTCCATCCCAACCTATCTGCGCAACCGCCACGAGCCGGACAAGATCAGTTACAAGACCCCGCAGCTGGCCCATATCCTGGATGTGACCAACGGCTGCATCGTCTATCAGGAACAGGTCATGCAGATCTTCCGGGAGCTGGCGGGCTTCTCCTTCGGGCAGGCCGACAACGTCCGCCGTGCCATGAGCAAAAAGAAGCGCGCTGTGATGGAGGCTGAGCGGGAGCACTTCGTGCACGGCTGCACCGAGCCGGGCCACGAGTGCCCCGGCTGTGTGGCCAACGGCATTTCGGAAAAGGTCGCCAACGAGATCTACGATGAGATGTCCAGTTTTGCTTCTTACGCATTCAACAAGAGCCATGCGGCCTGCTACGCCTATGTGGCATTCCAGACCGCTTACCTCAAGTGCCATTACCCCAGCGAATTCATGGCCGCCCTGCTGACCAGTGTGCTGGACAACACGGACAAGGTCATCGAGTATTCCGGCGAGTGTGCCCGCCTTGGCATCAAGGTCCTGCCGCCGGATGTGAATGTTTCGGGCGGCGGCTTTACGGCGGACGAGAACGGCCAGATCCGCTTCGGCCTGAACGCGGTCAAGAACGTGGGCCGTAACCTGATCGAGAATGTGGTGCGGGAGCGTCGGAACAAGCCCTATACCAGCCTGTATGACTTCTGCAAGCGGATGCACGGCAACGAATTGAACCGCCGGGCGGTGGAGTGCCTGATCAAGGCCGGTGCCTTTGACCGGTTGGGCAACAACCGTCACAGCCATGTGGAAGCCGTGGAGGGCATCCTGAAAAGCATTGAGACCGACACCCGCCGCAATCTGGACGGCCAGCTGGACCTGTTTTCGGTGATGAGCGGGGGCGCGCCTTGTGTTCCCGAATATAAAAATCGACGTCGTTTCGCTCCAGAATATCCACCATCGGGATGGCGGACAGGTTGTTGCGGTAAAGGATAGCGGTGGTGCCAGGTTCTTTGAGGTAGGCATCGATTGCCGCGTGATACTGGTCGGAAAAATCGTGCAGGACTTTTAGCTCAATCGGACTTCCCTGCTCATTTTTGGTAAACATCTGCTTTTCAAAGCGCTGTTTGTTCAGAGCAATAAAGCGGTTTGCGTGGGAGACGATCTCCTTTGTGCTGCGGAAATTTTCTTCCATCTTAAGTACCGTCGCATTGGGAAAGCGTTTTGGAAATTCCAGCAGGTTTTCCGGGCACGCGCCGCGGAAGCGATAGATGCTCTGGTCCTCATCCCCCACCAAAAAGAGGTTTCGCCGCCTTCCCGCCAGCAGACGGAGAATGGTATGCTGAATGCGGGAGGTATCCTGGGCCTCATCCACACAAAGATGGGTGTATTTTTCCTGAAAGTAGGCCAGAATTTCCCCATGCCGCCGGAGAATCTGCGCCGCGTACACCATCTGATCGTCATAGTCCATCCAGCCCCGCTGCCGGAGCACCCGGCAATAGGCCTGATAAACCTGGGCCACAGGCAGTTCCCCGGTGGACAACGCCTCCATCTCCTCCCGGGACATCTGCCGGTTCTTTCCGTAGGTGATGGCGGTCCGCAGCCCCTTGATGGTGCTCTCTGTGGCAAAGGTCCCAGTGCACGCCCGGAACAGTTCCCCCACCAGGGAGGAGAGGGTCCCCTCGTCGGTGACCAGCTGAAAAGCCCGCCGGCCCATGGCCCGCTCGTAATACTGAATGATCCGGGCGGAAAGGCCATTGATGGTGCGAAACTCCAGCCGGTTTGCCCGGTCCTCTCCAAAGGTCCGGGCAAACCGGGCGCGCATATCCCGGGTGGCCGCCACCGTGTAGGTCACTGTGAGAATCCGCTCCGGGGGAATCCCCCGGCAGTCCATCAGATAGCCCAGGCGGTGGATGAGCACCGTGGTTTTCCCGCTGCCCGGCACAGCCAGCAGGAGCACCGGCCCGTCGGCAGCCTGGACCGCCGCCGCCTGCTGCTGATTCAGAGCCTCCCCCCAGGTCTGCTTCCACACCGCGTCGTCCACGTGCCCCGCCCCCTTGCCAAAAATCGTTCCCTCCTACTATACCCACTTCCCGCCAGGATGTAAAGAGGGCAAACACCCCCGCCGGGCAGGAAACCCGACGGGGGTGTTTGCTGTTCAGGGCCGCTCCACGCCGCAGGGATAGGCATTCTGCCGGGTCCACCGGTCCAGCAGGACGCTCTCATAGAAGCGGTAGCCGCCGGAGAAGTTATAGCAGTCATACCCATTCTGGGCCAGAATCCGGCAGGCCAGATAGCTGCGCAGGCCACTCTGGCACATCACGTAGACGGGTTTGCCCGGGGCAATCTCCCCCAGACGGTCCCGCAGCTCATCCAGCGGGACATTCACAAAGCCCTCCGCGCAGCCGCCGCTGTACTCCCCGGGGGTCCGGGCGTCCAGCAGGGTTACGCTGCCGTCCCGGGGCAGCCCGGCCACGTCCTCCCAGTGGAACTGCTTCACCACCCCCTGCTCCAGGTTTTCCGCCATGAATCCCACCAGATTCACCGGGTCCTTGGCAGAGGCGTAGGGCGGGGCATAGGCCAGGTCCAGGTCTTTCAGGGCAGTGACCGGCAGCCCGGCCTGCATGGCCGTGGCCAGCACGTCAATCCGCTTGTCCACCCCCTCTTGGCCTACAATCTGGGCCCCCAGCAGGCGCTGGCTCCCCTTCTCATAGAGGACCTTCATGGTCATGAGTTTTCCCCCCGGATAATACCCGGCGTGGGACAGCGGGGACAGTACGATCTTCTCATAGGACAGGCCCGCCGCCTGGGCCGCCTTTTCATTCAGGCCTGTGGCGGCCACCGTCAGCTCACACACTTTCACAACGGAGGACCCCTGGGCGCCTAAGTAGCGGCTGTCTCCGCCGCAGATGTTGTCCGCCGCCACCCGGCCCTGCTTATTGGCCGGTCCCGCCAAGGAGATCAGGGTGTTCTCCCCGGTCACCAGGTGTGGAATCTCCACCGCGTCCCCCACAGCGTAGATGTCAGGGACGGAGGTCTCCATCCGCTGGTTGACCACAATCCCGCCCCGGCTTCCCAGGGCCAAGCCGGCTTGCTTCGCCAGGGCATTCTCCGGTGTCACCCCGATGGCCAGGATGGCCAGGTCCGCGGGAATGGCCTCTCCCCCCTTCACCAAGGCAGAGATGGTCTCCCCCTCCTGCCGGAAGCCGGCCACCGCGGTGTTCAGCCGCAGATGCATTCCCTTGCGGCGCAGGTGGCTGTGGAGGAAGGTGGCCATATCATAGTCCAGCGGGTTCATCAGCTGGGGAATCCGCTGCAAAATCGTGACCTCCACTCCCATCTCCGCCAAATTTTCCGCCATCTCCAGGCTGATGAAGCCCCCGCCGGCCAGCACCGCGGTTTTGGGCCGGTTCCGCTCCACAAACGACCGAATCCGGAACGTGTCCTCCACTGTCCGCAGGGAAAACAGCCGGGGACTGTCCAGCCCAGGCAGCGGGGGCCGGGTGGGGGCGGCCCCCGGGGCCAGGAGAAGCTTGTCATAGCCCTCCACCGTAACCTCCCCCGTCTCTAAGTTCTTGACCGTGACCTGCTTGCCCGCCGGGTCAATGGCGGTGGCCTCGTGGCGTACCCGCACGTCCACCCGGAAGCGGTTCCAAAACCCCTGGGGCGTCTGCAGGGTCAGTTCCTCCGGGTCCGTGATGACCCCGCCGATGTAGTAGGGCAGGCCGCAGTTGGCATAGGAGACAAACCCCGAACGCTCCAGGATGACAATCTCCGCCTTCTCGTCCAACCGGCGAATCCGGGCCGCCGCCGTGGCGCCGCCGGCCACCCCGCCAATGATGATGACTTTCATCGCTCAGTTTCCTCCTTCCGTCTTTCCCCGGTAATCCCGGATTCCACCAATGTTGCTCACATGGGAATATCCCATCCGTCTCAGCGCGGTCACCGCCCGTCCGCTGCGGGCGCCGCTGTAACAGTGAACATAGAGGGGGGTACTCTGATCGGGCACCATCGTCCCGATCCGGGTCACCTCCTGCAAGGGCAGATTTTGACTGCCGGGAATGTGGCCGTGGGTGTACTCCTCCCGGGTCCGCACATCCAGCAAAACTCCCTTGGGGTCCGCCTGGTACTGTGCCAGGCCGGCATTGATGTCCGTTTGAAAGAAAAAATCCAGAAATCCCATGTGTGGTCTCCTTTCTCTGGCGTCTGTCTGTTTGGATGGTGCTATCTTACCACCTTTTTTCGACACGAACTGTAATCAAGTCTCCTTCGGCCAGAAAAAAACAGCGGCGTCCATTTCCCCACCGAAACAGACGCCGCTGGTCTCTTTTTATCGGAGAAACCACGCCTTCATCGTACGCAGCACCGTGACCAGCTCCTCTTCCTCAATGATGTACGGCACCATGGCATAGAGATACTGCAAGAACGGCCTGCTGAACACCCCCCGCTCATAGGCAAACTGCTGGTATCCCCGCAGCACCGCCGGGTCAAACACCTCTATGCAGACACAGCCGCCCATGATGCGGATCTCCCGAATGCTCGGATGGGAGAATCCCGCCAGTTCCCGCCGGGTGATCTGTTCCATGCGGCGAATCTTCGCCAGGTAATCCTGCTCCTCAAACAGCGCGATGGACTGGAGCGCCAGGCGGCAGGCCAGGGCATTGCCCATGAAGGTGGGCCCGTGCATCAGGGCGTGCTCTGGACAGTCGTCATAAAAGCCCTCGTACACCTTCCGGCTGGCCACCGTCACCGCATGCCCCAGATATCCTCCGGTCAGCGCCTTGCCCAGCACCAGAATGTCCGGCTGGACCAGGTCCGCCACAAATCGGTTTCCCGTCCGGCCAAAGCCGGTGGCCACCTCGTCAAAGATCAGCAGCACCCCATACTGGTCGCACAGGGCCCGGGCCCGCTGGAGAAAGGACACATCATACATCCGCATCCCTCCGGCCCCCTGGAGGAGAGGCTCCACCAGAAGACAGTTCAGGCGGTCATGGTAGGTCAGAAAGGCCTCCTCCAGCGCCGGAATCTCCGTGGGAATGTGCACCACATGCCGGCTGGGTCCGTAGGCCTGGAGGACAAAGTGGTAATCCGCGTCGTCCCCGGCCTCCATGGTCTTGAAGGTGTCCCCGTGGTAGGCGTGCTCCAGAGCCAGAATCATGGTGCGCTGGGTCTGTCCCCGGTTCATAAAATATTGCAGAGCCATTTTCAGAGCCACCTCCACCGCCACACTGCCGGAGTCGGAAAAGAAGCTGTACGCCAGTTCCCCCGGAAGCCATTGCCCCAGCTTTTCCGCCAGCTGCTGGGCCGGCGCATGGGTCAGGCCGCCCAGCATAACATGGGAAAACCGCCCCGCCTGGTCCACCAGCACCTGGTTCAAGGCCGGATGCTTGTAGCCGTGGATCACGCTCCACCAGGAGGAGACGGAGTCAATCATCCTGCGCTCCCGGGTGTACAGATAGACCCCCTCCGCATCGACAATCTCATAGGGTGTCTGCATGGTTTTCATCTGCTGGTAGGGATACCAAATCATCGCGTTTCTCTCCTCTCCTCATCCATACAGTGCTTTCAGTTCCTCCACGGTGCAGTCCAGTGTCGCGGCCCCTTCCGGGACACAGGCCACCACCCGCGCCCCGGACACCAGCTCACACAGGGCCCGGTTGTCCTCGTGCATCGGGTTCCCCGGCTGAAAGCGGTTCAGCACGATGCCCTGTAAGGGAATCCCCCGCCGGTGCAGGTAATCCGCCGTCAGGCCAACCTGGTTGATGGTGCCCAGCCCCGCCTCTGCCACCAGTAGGCAGCCCAGCCCCAGCCCCTGGACCAGATCCGGCAGCCAGATGGGGGGCTCCTCCAGGCGGATGGGACAGAGAATGCCTCCGGACCCTTCCATGGTGACCCAGGAATAGGCCGCGCAGAGCCGTGCAAACCCGGCATAGACCACCTCCGCCTGCACCGGTCTCCCCTCCCACCGGGCGGCCAGATGGGGTGAGACCGCCTGCTCGTAGACATAGGGGCACATCTCCTCCACCGGCTGGGGAATGCCGGAGAGCTCCTTGACCCGCAGTGCGTCCCCGGGATACAAGGTGCCGTCGGGCCCCCGGTCGTTCCCACTCATGGCCGCCTTATAGTAGGCCGCCGTTTCCCCGCTCTGATGCAGCTTTTTCAGGATCAGCCCGGTCACGTAGGTTTTTCCCACATCGGTCCCTGTCCCTGTGACAAACAGTTTCTTCGCCATGGTCTCACTTCACCTCGTATCCCAGTTCTTCCAGCAGGTTTCGGTCCGTCTCCACAGTAATCCCCGCGGTGGTCAGCATGTCCCCAGAGATCACCCCGTTTGCCCCGGATTGAAAACAGCCCCTTCCCCGGTCCGACAGCAGCCCCCGGCCTCCGGCCAGGCGGATCACCGCGCCCGGCAGCACCAGACGGTATACCGCCACAATGCGGCGCAGTCCCTCCTGCGATAGCCTCTCCTGCTGGGCCAGCGGCGTCCCGGGTATGCCCTGGAGCAGATTGAGGGGCACGCTGGAAATTCCCAGCTCCCGCAGGGTCAGGGCCATGTCAATCCGGTCCTCCGGGGTCTCCCCCATCCCCACAATCCCCCCGCTGCACACCGTCAGGCCCGCGGCCTGGGCCGCGCGGATGGCGGTCAGCTTGTCCTCAAAGGTGTGGGTGGTGCAGACCTGGGGAAAATAGCACCGGGAGGTCTCCAGGTTGTTGTGTACCCGCTCCACCCCCGCCTCCTTCAGTGCCCGGTATTCCTCTTCCCTCAAAAGGCCAAAGGAAACGCAGAGGGAAATCTCCGTCTCCCGGCGCACCCGCCGGATGGTCCGGCACATCTCCTCCACCTCCCGGCCGGACAGGCGCCTGCCCGCAGTGACAATCCCAAAGCGAGGTACCCCTTGGGCCTGCCACCGCTTGGCCTGGGCCAAAATCTCCTCCTGGTCACACAGCGGGTACACCGCCGCCTCTGTGTGATAGTGGGCAGACTGGGCGCAAAAGCGGCAGTTCTCCGTGCAGCGGCCACTCTTCCCATTGACAATGGTGCAAAGTGAAAACGCCTGGGCGTGGAACCGCGCCCGCACCGTGTCGGCCATGGTGCACAGTTCCTCCAGCGGCTGCCCATACAAGGTCATGGCCTCTTTCTTGGTCAGCTGCCCCCCGGCAAGGACCTTTCGTCCCAAAGTCTCTGTTACCGTCATGCTTTTCTCTCCTTTGCTATGCCGGGAAGCAGGCGCATGCCCAAAACAGCCCCCACCACACACAGCACCAAATCCCCGGGGACGGCCAGCACAAATCCATACAGAAACAGCGGCCAAAACCCAATGGGGGTGCCCAGCACCTGACAGATGCCGTAGTAATAGAGCATCCCAAACAGGTAGACAACCCCAAGCCCCACTAAATTGGCTGCCAGCAGCCGCCGGAAGGTCACCGGCCCGCTTCGGGCCATTGTCCCTGTGACAAAGGCGCCTGCGGCAAATCCGATGAGGTAACCAAAGCTGGGCTGAAGCAGGTAGCTCAGCCCGCCTCCCTGGGCAAAGATCGGCAGCCCTGCCAATCCCAGCGCCAGGTAAACGCAGACCGCCAGCGCCCCGCGCCTTCCCCCCAACAGAATCCCCGCCAGCATGGTAAACAAATACTGCAGGGTAAACGGAACCACCGGAACGGGAATCTTGATCCACGCCCCCGCCGCAATCAGCACCACAAACATGGCGCACAACACCATTGTCCTGGTCTTTTCCCGGTGCAAAACCATCCCTCCCTTGTGTCACTCGCCATTCTCCGGCTCATGGGGACAAGGATACCACAGCCCCCTCCATTCGTCAACTAAATTATTTTATTAGGTGACAATTCTACATCCTCTCTTCCCCTCTTTCCCCGCATTGTCCATAGAATTTTTCAAAGACCACCCCGGCCGCCGGAGCTATGCTCCAGTGGCCGGGGTGGTCTTTCTCACAAATGTTATGAAACTTTCTTCCGAAACAGCCCATGGCGGTTGCAGTACGCCAGGATTTGTCCCGGTCCCAGACGGGGGAAGCGAACCGCCGCCGCCTGCTCCGGATAGGTCTTTTGGAGCAGCACCCGGTCCGTGGTCAGGTAGGCCACGAATGAGAGGAAATGTCCCTTGGACATGGGATGGTCCAAGGTAACGTAATAGTCATCCTCCACCTGCTCCACAGTGATGGCATGCTCCCGCTCTGCCTCCTCCGCTTCCGCCGGGGGAAGCGCCACCCCGCAGCAGTGAAAACTCCCCTGCCCCAGGGCATAGACCACATTGCCGCAGACAGGACAGACATACCACTGACTGCGCAGCAGATTGCCGGCCCGATTGGCGTTGGTCCGGTACTCCCCGGACAGCAGTTCCGCCACCGAGACCCCCAGGGCCTTGGCCAGGGCCACCCCCAGGCGGGTTTTTCCCGTGGCGGTGGGGCCGCAGATGAGAATTAGTTGGGAGGGCATGATCACACCACCTTGCAGAAATGAACTGGGGCGGAAGGCGTCGCCTTCCGTTCGGGGTCTATTTTAACACGTTTTCCCCGCCCTGTCTATGAACTCCGCTTAAACTGTCGCTCCAGCTGGCTCCGGGTCATGGTGATGGCCACCGGGCGGCCGTGGGGGCAATACTTGACCCGGCCGGCCATCACCTCCCGGACCACCACCAGCAGTTCCTCCCGGGTGTTCCGCTGGCCCCCCTTTACTGCGGCCTTGCAGGCCATGGTGTGGAGCACCGCGTCCCGGGCCGCCTGGGGGTCCGCCCCGCCGCCGGTGAG
>OGXT01002426.1_pt1 | contig 14783 bp, 14 predicted proteins | sample 1576361 | NCBI WGS metagenome assembly OGXT01 (sample SAMEA3541514, study PRJEB24748) | human gut metagenome | biome: human gut; feature: human-associated habitat; material: faeces | place: China | collected 2012 | reverse complement strand
TGGGCCGCCTTTGCCCGGCAAAACCCGGCGCTGCCGGCGGCATTTCCCGCAGGGCTGCGCAGCCAGAGCGCACGCCTTTTGACCGACCTGCTGGCCGCCGATGTAAGCGCCTTAGAAGATACGCTGACTTATCTCAGCACCCGCCCTGCGCCGGCCGTGGATTATGTAACCGCCGAAACCGCCAAAGCCAAGGGCGGGGTATGCTTGACGGATGCGGGAATGGCAGCGGTGCGTGATTTGTTATCGTAGTAGGTCGGCGTACCCGATGACCTGTGGGCGGGCAATGCCCGCCCACACATTGCGTTCCGCGCCACGGCGTCAAAAAAACACAAAAAAATTTGCAAACCTGCTTGACTTAAACCCGCAGTCGTGTTATTATGGTAGCACCTCTTTTGCGGGTTTATTTTTTATGCCCTTTTTCAAGGGCGCCTGCAAGCGCGAGGGAGGCTTATTAACCGATAATGGAGGTGCCGAACAATGACTGTCAAGATCACCCTGGCCTGCACTGAGTGCAAGCAGCGCAACTACAACAAGGAGAAGAACAAGAAGAATTCTCCCGACCGTCTTGAGATGAAGAAGTATTGCCGTTTCTGCAAGAAGCATACCCTTCACCGCGAAACCAAGTGAGGATAGGAGCTTAGAGATGGCAGATAAAAAAGCAGCCACCGCTGCCGCCCAGACTCAAAGCGACAAGCCCAAAAAGAACGACGGCGCGAAGAAGGTTTCCTTCTTCGGTAAAGTCAAGAACTTTTTCAAAGGGATCGGCAAGTATTTCAAGGATACGAAGAGCGAGCTGAAAAAGGTCGTGTGGCCCAGCAAGGGCGACATCAAGACCAATACGATCACCGTTATCGTGGTCGTGGCAGTCGCAGCTGTCGTGCTGATCCTGCTGGATCTCATCTTTGGCGGCGCCATCCACCTGTTGATCGGCGCCTGAGCGCGTTGAGCGGAGGCAAAGACCATGGCTGAGCAAGCAAACTGGTATGTAGCACATACCTATTCCGGCTACGAGAACAAGGTCGCTACGGATCTTATGACGATGGTGGAGAACCGCCATCTGCAGGATCTGATCTGCGATGTAAAGGTTCCGACCGAGACCCGCATGGAAGAAGTTTTTGACAAGCACGGCAACAAGACCGGCGAGAAAGAGGTTCAGTCGAAGCTCTATCCCGGTTATGTCTTCGTCAAAATGGTCATGAACGACAACACCTGGTACATCGTGCGCAACACGCGCGGCTGCACCGGCTTTGTCGGCCCGGAGTCCAAGCCCGAGCCCCTGACCGAGGCAGAAGTTGCCAAGATGGGCGTCGAAACCACGACCGACATTGAGGTCGAGTACAAGGTCGGTGATACTGTCGAGATCACGGCCGGCCCGATGGAAGGCTCCGTCGGTACGGTTGAGGAGATCGACATTCCTGCGCGCAAGGTGCGCGTAAAGATCACCATGTTTGGCCGCGAGCTTCCGGCAGAGCTGGAGCTGCATCAGGTCAAGCTGTTCTGATTTTTTCAGGACACCCAGTTTCCGGTAAAGGCCGCGAACGGGGAACACCCCGGGGTACGGTTTTTATAGGGTGTGCGGAGGTCGCACGCCCGTGGGAGGTCTGCACCGCAGGCCGCAACTCACCACAAAATTTGGAGGTGCAAGTATTATGGCACAGAAAATCACTGGCTACATCAAGCTGCAAATCCCCGCCGGCAAGGCAACTCCGGCTCCCCCTGTTGGTCCTGCTCTGGGTCAGAAGGGCGTCAACATCATGGCGTTCACCAAGGAGTTCAACGAGCGTACCAAGAACCAGATGGGCATGATCATCCCCGTTGTCATCACGGTTTACGCTGACCGCTCCTTCTCCTTCATCACCAAGACTCCTCCGGCGCCCGTTCTGATCAAGAAGGCTGCCGGCATCGACACTGCTTCCGGCGTGCCCAACAAGAACAAGGTTGGCTCCATCACGCTGGCACAGGCCGAGGAGATCGCCAAGACCAAGATGCCCGACCTGAACGCTGCTTCTCTGGAAGCCGCTGTCAGCATGATCAAGGGCACCGCCCGCAGCATGGGCGTTACCGTTGAGGGCTGAATAGGAGGGTAATACGCAATGAAACACGGCAAGAAGTATATCGACGCTGCTAAGCTGATCGAGAACAACAAGACTTACGATCCCACCGAGGCCCTGGAGCTGTGCTGCAAGACCGCTACCGCTAAGTTCGACGAGACCGTTGAGCTGCACGTCCGTCTGGGTGTTGACAGCCGTCACGCCGACCAGCAGGTCCGCGGCGCTGTTGTTCTGCCCAACGGCACCGGCAAGAATGTCCGCGTTATCGCAATCGCCAAGGGCGACGCTGCCAAGGCCGCTGAGGCTGCAGGCGCTCAGGAGGTCGGCGATGACGATCTGATCGCCAAGATCGCCGGCGGCTATCTGGACTTCGATGTCCTGGTCACCACCCCTGACATGATGGGCCGCGTTGGCCGTCTCGGTAAGGTTCTGGGCCCCCGTGGTCTGATGCCCAACCCGAAGGCCGGCACTGTTACCCCCGATGTCGGCAAGGCCGTCACCGATGCCAAGGCCGGTAAGATCGAGTACCGTCTGGACAAGCAGAACATCATCCATGTGCCCATCGGCAAGGCCTCTTTCGGCGCTGAGAAGCTGATGACCAACCTGGACACCGTCCTCGAGGCCATCGCCAAGGCTAAGCCCGCCGCTGCCAAGGGCCAGTACTTCAAGAGCGCTACCGTCGCCACCACCATGGGCCCCGGCGTCCGCGTTGCTACCAACAAGTACGGTGTTTAATTGAGCGCGTTGCGCATATGCGCGCTCAATTAAACGACGCGAAGCGGCGTTCCGCTATTGGTCGCCCATGAACATGGGCAATGAATTAAGTAGAGAATTTCGCTTTTCCTATTGACAAACGCGCGTTCGCGTGCTATAATTATTAAGCTGTTTTTGAGACAGCAGGTGCCGCAAGGCATAACGGGAGAATATCCCACCTGCCGAGAAACGTGCGTTTGAATGCAATGCTTTCAAGCCCTTTCCCGGCGACGGGAAGGGGCTTTTTTCTGTACATCACAAAAAAGCCGCTTACCGAAACCAATCTGTAAGTGGAATGAGGTGAATTTCAAATGCCCAGTGCAAAGATTCTGGAAGCCAAGAAGGCTCTTGTTAAGGACCTGAACGAGAAGATCGTTTCTTCTCTGGCCGGTGTTGTTGTTGCTTACAACGGCATCAGCGTGGCTGACGACACCAAGCTGCGTAAGGAGCTGCGTGAGGCTGGCGTCCATTACATGGTCGTCAAGAACACCATGCTGCGTCTGGCCGTCAAGGGCACCCAGTACGAGGCTCTGACCGACTGCTTCAAGGGTGACACGGCTATCGCTCTGTCTGCTGAGGATCCGGCTGCTGCTGCTCGCATCCTGTGCAAGTTTGCTGACGCCGACAAGTCCAAGCGCTTTGTCGTCAAGGGTGGCTTCTGCGATGGTGTTGTCATGGATGCTGCAGGTGTCAAGAGCCTGTCCACCATGCCCAACCGCGAAGGCCTGCTCTCTATGCTGGCTGGCTCCCTCAACGGTATCGTTGGTGGTCTGGCTGTTGCCCTGCAGGGTATCGTCGACAAGCAGGACGAGACTGCTGCCTGATTTCAGGTCAAGCAGGTTGAGCGCACCGGCGCAGCGCTCTTTGAATACAAACCGCGCCGCTTAAAACTATAAAATTTATGGAGGTAACTACCATGGCTTCTGAGAAGATCACTGCCATTGTCGAGTCTGTCAAGACTATGACTGTTCTGGAGCTGAAAGAGCTCGTTGACACCATCTGCGAGGAGTTCGGCGTTTCTGCTGTTGCTGCTGCCGCTCCCGCTGCTGCCGGTGCTGCTGCTCCCGCTGAGGAGGAGAAGACCGAGTTTGACGTCATCCTGGCTGACGTCGGCGCTAACAAGATGCAGGTCATCAAGACCGTTAAGGAGCTGACCGGTGCTTCCCTGATGGAGGCCAAGAAGCTGGTCGAGACCCCGAACGCCAAGCTGAAGGAGCAGGCTTCCAAGGCTGACGCTGAGGACATCCAGAAGAAGCTGGCCGACATCGGCGCCAAGGTTGAGCTGAAGTAATTTAGCTTACCCAACAGCTTTTCAAACACCGTGTGGTTTTTACACCACACGGTGTTTTTGTTTTGCGCCGCAGTCGTTCGTCTGAAAGCCTTCCCCCTGTGGGGGAAGGCTCTTTTGTTTGTACACCTTAACAAGAACTTCATCGTTTCTTTGTACATTCCCACAGTTTTGACCGTGTTCCCGCAGGCTTGTATTTCGTATAATAATGTAGTATCCTTTTGGTATCTATAATGGGAAAGTGAGGCTGTATACCCTTGGAGAATGAAAAGGCAAAAGGCGGCGGCATGGAAAAGCTCGCTGCGTTTATCGTTGATAAACGCAACCTGTTCTTTCTGTTATACATATTTGCGCTGATCTTCAGCATCATTGCCTCCGGCTGGGTCAAGGTCGAGAATGACATCACGACCTACCTGCCGGACACCACCGAGACCCGCCAGGGCCTGACCGTTATGAACGACAACTTCGTCACCTACGGCACAGCCAATGTCATGGTCTCAAACATCACCTACGACACCGCACTTGACCTGCAGGCGCAGATCGAGGACATCGAGGGTGTCTCCACGGTCGAATTTGATGACACCAAGGATCATTACAAGGATGCATCGGCCCTCTTTTCCGTCAGCTTTGACGCTGAGGTAGGGGACGAGCGTGCCGAGAACGCCCTGCAGCAGATCCGTGACGAGCTGGAGGGCAGCTACGATACCTCGATCTACTCGGAGGTCGGCTACGATTCCTCGGCCGATCTGCAAAGCGAGATGGTCGTCATCGTCATCATCGCGGCTGTTATCATTGTCCTTGTGCTGACGCTGACCTCCCGCTCCTACGCCGAGGTCCCGGTTTTGATCATGACCTTCGGCGCCGCCGCCCTGCTGAACATGGGCACCAACTTCCTGTGCGGCACCATCAGCTTTATCTCCAACTCTGTCACCGTTATCCTGCAGCTGGCGCTGGCCATCGACTACGCCATCATCCTCTGCCACCGCTTCAGCGATGAGCATGAGACGCTGCCCACCCGCGAGGCCTGTATTGCGGCCCTCTCCAAGGCGATCCCCGAGATCTCCTCCTCCTCGCTGACCACCATCAGCGGTCTGGCCGCGCTGGCCTTCATGCACTTCGGCATCGGCCGCGACCTTGCCACGGTGCTGATCAAGGCCATCCTGTTCAGTATGCTCTGCGTTTTCACGCTGATGCCCGGCCTGCTGGTCCTGTTCAGCAAGCTGATCGACAAGACCCGCCACAAGAACCTCATCCCCAAGATCACTGCGGTCGGCAAGTTCGACATCAAGACCCGCTTTGTCATTCCGCCGATCTTCGGCGTTGTCATCATCGCGGCGGCCGTCTTTGCCAACCTCTGCCCCTACTGCTACACCTTCACCGATCTGGTCACAGCCAAGCAGAGCGAGCGCCAGATCGCCTACCAGAAGATCAAAAACGAGTTCGGCTCCAGCAACATGGTCGCCGTCATTGTGCCTGCCGGCAACTATGAGGCCGAGGGTGCGATCCTTGACGAGCTGGACAGCTGCGCCGAGGTCAAATCCACGATGGGCCTTGCTAACATCGAGGCGATGGACGGCTATGTGCTGACCGATGCGCTGACCCCGCGCCAGCTGGCCGAGCTGGCTGATCTGGACTATGAGGTTGCCAAGGCGCTGTACGGTGCCTACGCTGTCGATCATGACGAGTACGGCGAGATCATCAACGGTCTGAACGATTACCGCGTGCCGCTTTATGATATGTTCCGCTTTTTGGAGCAGGAGATGCATGACGGCAACATCACACTGTCCGGCGATGTACAGGACACACTGGACGATTTGTTTGACCAGCTGGACGAGGCCCAGAAGCAGCTGCAGAGCGACAGCTACAGCCGTATGGTCGTCTATCTGAACCTGCCTGAGGAAACCGACGAAACCTTTGCCTTTGTCAACCGGATGCACGACATCATCGGCAAATACTACGACAAGGATTCGTTCTATGTTGTCGGCAACACCACCAGCGCCATGGACCTGTCCAGCTCTTTCGGTGAGGATAACCTGCTCATCAGTGTGCTGTCTGCGCTGTTCGTTATTCTGGTCCTGCTGTTCACCTTCAAGTCTGCCGGTCTGCCGGTGCTGCTCATCATCGTCATTCAGGGCAGTATCTGGATCAACTTCTCGGTGCCGTATCTGCAGCACACCCCGCTGTACTTCCTCGGCTACCTGATCGTCAACTCGATCCAGATGGGCGCAAACATCGACTACGCCATCGTTATCTCGAGCCACTACACCGACCTGAAGAAGGTCATGCGCCCGAAGGAGGCCATCGTCACCGCACTGAACGAGTCCTTCCCGACGATCTTCACCTCCGGCTCTATTCTGGCATCCGCCGGTATCCTGATCAGCGTCCTGACCACGAACCCCGTTATCTCCGCCATCGGCACCTGTCTGGGCCGCGGCACCATCGTTTCGATCCTTCTGGTCCTCTTTGTGCTGCCGCAGATCCTGATTCTCGGCGATACGATCATCGAGCGCACCAGCTTTGAGATGAAGGGCGTCGGCGGCATCGCCCGCACCGCCAGCGGCACGATGCATGTCAACGGCCGCGTCCGCGGCTACATCAACGGCGTTGTGGATGCCGAGATCAAGGGTGTGCTGCACGGCCAGTTCAACGCCAGCATTGCCACCGGCACCGAGCTCACGGTTGAAAAGCCTGACATGTACCTGTCGGAGGAGAATGTTCGCGAAACTGCGGATGATCCCGACACGACCGACGACACCGCGAAAGGAGGCGACGCCGAATGAACCGCACTTCTGATTTAACGCGCCGCCTTTGGGCTGCGCTGCTCGCCCTCTGCCTGACGCTGAGCCTCGCCCTGCCCGTCTTTGCGGAGGGGGAGAGCGATACCGAGCCGGAGGCCAAGGAGACCTACCACATCGGCACGGTGGACGAGCTTTTGCAGCTGGCCGACTACTGCCGTCTGGACAGCTGGAGCGAGAACCGCACCGTTGTGCTGGACGCCGACCTTGAGCTGACCGGCAGCAGCTTTACCGGCATCCCGTCCTTCAGCGGCGTTTTTGAGGGGCAGGGCCATGTGATCTCCGGCCTGAGCCTTGTGGATGACGGCTCGGTCATCGGCTTCTTCCGCTATGTCCAAAAGGGGGCCAATGTCCGCGACCTTGTCGTGCGCGGCCGCGCCATGCCCTCCGGCAGCCGCACCACCGTGGGCGGCCTTGCCGGCAGCAATGCCGGCACACTGCACAACTGCCGATTTGAGGGCGTTTCCTCCGGCGCGTCCATCGTGGGCGGCATCGTCGGCAATAACCTTGTCACCGGCGTGATCGAGAGCTGCACCACCACCGGCAGCGTCTACGGCGCCCACTTCATCGGCGGCCTTGCCGGGCAGAACCACGGCATCATCGCCAACTCCACCAATGCGGCCAGCGTCAACACCACGGTGGAGCAGAATGACATTGACCTGTCGGAACTGACCCTCGGCGACCTGATCGGCACCGAGAACGCCGCCTCGATCACCGACATCGGCGGCATCGCAGGCCAGTCCAGCGGCGTGATCCGCGCCTGCATGAACCGCGGCACCGTTGGCTACCAGCACATGGGCTACAATGTCGGTGGTATCGCAGGCAGCCAGACCGGCTACATCGAAGGCTGCGTCAACTACGGCACCGTCTACGCCCGTAAGGAGGGCGGCGGCATCGTGGGCCAGATGGAGCCCAGCAGCACCCTGCAGTACACCAAGGATACCCTGCAGGAGCTGAGCGAGGAGATGACCACCCTGCAGGCACTGGTTGACCGCGCCTGCGATGACGCAAGCGCCGCCAGCAGTGACCTGTCCAATCAGCTGCACAATCTGCAGAACAGCGTCACCAGCTCCCGCAGCGCCATCGAGAATCTGCTCAAGCAGGCGGAGGATGGCCTCTCCATCAGCTCCCAGACCATCAAGACCGATCTGACCCAGTTCAAGCAGAACCTGAAGGACACCACCGGCGATGCAAGCGATCCCGATGCGACTAAGCAGCCGGACGGCGCGATCGTCGATCCCGGCTACTCCATCGGTGACCTCACCGGCAGCCGCTCGGAGGCGGAAACGCCTGCGGCTGCGCCGGAGGAGTCTGCCGACACCACCCCGGCCGAGCAGCCTGCTGTGACGGAGGACACCCCCGCAGAACAGCCCGAGCAGCCCGCCGCAGAGGATACCCCCGCCGAGCAGGCGGAGCCGGACACTGCGCGTGAGGTCCACAGCCAGCCCGATCCCGGCACCGTCGCGGATGACAGCGATCCGACCGTCAGCCCCATGCCCACACCGGATAAGAATCAGGCAGATACCGGCTACATTGTAGAGGAGCCGGGAAACCACGACATCGCCAAGGATCTGGTGGACGGCATCAGCGACGCCATCCCCGATTCTGTAGATGTTGAGATTCCCAAGGTCGAGCTGACCAATCGTGACGCGATCACAGCCAGCAAAAACGACCTGAGCAGCAACCTGACCGGCATCGGCGATATTGTCAGCAGCCTCAATACAAGCGCCAGTGGCAATTCTCAGGCGCTGATCAACGATGTCCGCGCCATCTCCAACCAGATCAACAAGATCGGCCAGACGCTGTCCGGCGCCAGCGAGAATGTCAACCGGGATGCAGACGACATCGTGGACGACATCTCCGATGAGGACACCGACAGCGATGTCGAGGCCAAGGTCTCCAACTGCATCAACAGCGGCTCTGTCTACGCTGACATCAATGCGGGCGGCATTACCGGCGCAATGGCCCGCGAGAATGACCTCGACCCCGAGGACGACTACACCATCGCCGGCAGCGAGTCGCTGAACTTCACCTTCAAGACCCGTGTTGTGGCGCGCGACTGCACCAACTACGGCACCGTCAGCGCCAAAAAACAGCGCGTCGGCGGCATTGTCGGCGATGCCGAGATGGGCTCTGTCATCGACTGCCGCGGCTTCGGCACGGTGGACGCCGAGGACGCCACCGGCGTGGGCGGCGTGGCCGGTGTGAGCAAATCCATCATCCGCGACAGTTACGCCAAGTGCCGCCTGTCCGGCTCCAAGCAGGTGGGCGGCATTGCCGGCAGCGGCGCTACCATTGAAAACTGCCGCGCCATGGTCATGATCGAGAGCGGCAGCGAGCAGCTCGGCGCGATTGCCGGTATCGTAAACGACCCGCTGGACGGCAGCGTGACCGGCAACACCTTTGTGGATACGGGCACCGCCGGCATCGACAGCGTAAGCTACAAGGGCATTGCCGAGCCGCTGCCCTACGAGGAATTTGCCGCGCAGGAGAACCTGCCCAGCGATTTCTCAAGCCTCTGCATCCGCTTTGTGACCGAGGATGACTCGCTGGTGCAGCAGTATTACATTCCCTACGGCAGCGATTTCCCGACCGACCAGCTCCCGCCTGTGCCCCATCATGAGGGCCAGTACGGAAGCTGGGAGGATGTGGATCTGACCAACATGACCTTTGACGCTACGATCCATGCCGAGTACAACAGTATGAACACTGTGCGCCAGAGCCAGGAGAAGCGCAGCGGCCGCTCCATCGTTCTGGTGGAGGGCAGCTTTGATACGACCGATGAGCTGATGCTTCATGAGATCGACGATGCACCCCAGACCCTCGGCACTCTGGTCGAGGCATGGGGGCTGGAGCTGCCCGCCGACACGGGCCACACCCTGCGCTACATGCCGCCTGAGACAACCGACAACACTGTGCTGTGGGTCAAGACCGATGCAGGCTGGCAGCAGGCCGAGACGAGTGTGGACGGCAGCTACCTGACCTGCACCGCACCTGCGGGCACCACGGCGTTTGCCGCCGTGCAGGTCCCCGCAAGCAAGGTGCCCCTGCTCGCAGCCGCCTGCGGCGCCGCGGCCGCGCTGCTGCTGGTGATTTTGTTCCTCGCCCGCAAGAAGAAAAAGAAGAAGGCCGCCGCAAAGAAAACCGCCTAAAGCCCTGCCAGTGCCCGTCATCGACCTGCGTATGCGGCAGATGCCTTGCACAAAAAACCGCTGCAGCACAGAAGCCTGTGCTGCAGCGGTTTTTTGGTTTCAGCAGCTTTCTAGAAACGCCTTAAAAATCTTCCGGCTGTCCCCATTCACACGGTACAAAAATTCAGGGTGCCACTGCACAGCCCAGACGAACCTTTTATCAGGCAGGCATACGGCCTCCGTCAGTCCATCCTCCGAGACAGCCATAGCCGCCAGCCCCGGCGCAAGCGTTTTTATCGCCTGATGATGCAGGCTGTTCACAGCCAGCGTATCCTTGCCCAAAAGTGCCCAAAGCGGGCTGCCGGCCGTCAGCGTCACACTGTGTACCGGCGCATCGTAGGGCGGCGTCTGGTGGTGGTTTGCCGCCGAGGGGTGCTCAGCGGGCAGGTCCTGATACAGTGTACCGCCAAGATGGACATTTAAAAACTGAATGCCGCGGCAGATGCCCAGCACGGGCTTGTCCGCCGCCAGCGCAAGATCAAGCAGCCGTGCTTCCATCGCATCGCGCGCAGGGCAGGTCTCACCGCACTGCGGCGTCGGCGCGGCACCGTACAGGGCAGGGGAAACATCCTGCCCACCCGTCAGCAAAAAGCCATCGCAGGTATCGGCCAGCTGCCGCAGTGCGGCGGCATCATCCGTCAGCGGCAGCATAACGGGCACGCCGCCCGCCTGCTCCACGCCCTGCATATAGCCGGGCAGCATCCAGTAACTCTCGCGCGCCTCATCCACCAGCGGCACAATTCCAATCAAAGGCTGTTTCATTCTTTTACCCACACCTCACTGTAAAAAATAAAACAGAGAAGCCCTTTGCGTGACTTCTCTGTCCGTTGTGCTGATTATACCGCAACGCGCGGCGGATTGCAAGCCCTTACATCGGCGGGTGGCTGCTTTGGAACCGCTTGTCGGGCGGCAGGGTCGTATATTTGTCGTACAGCTCCCGCAGCAGCACGGTACGGCGCACCATGCCGATAAACACATTGCGGTCATCCACCACCGGCACAAAGTTCTGGTCGATGGCCACCTTGAGCAGGGTCGCCATATCGGTCGTGACCGTCACGGGCTTATAGTCGCGGCGGCGGGGAAAGCTTGAGATCGGCACATCCTCGCTGGCCTCCAGATCCAGCCCGTGCAGATTTTTCATCGCCCACAGGATATCCCCCTCGGTGATGCTGCCCACATATTCGCCGTTGCGTTTCAGCACCGGGATGGTGGCATAGCGCTGGTTTGACCATTTTTCAAGTGTCTGGCGCAGGGTGAAATCCTCGTAAATGTACAAGACATCCTGCTTGGGTGTCAAAAAGAATAAAAGGTTCATGCTTTAAACTGCACTCCTTTGGCAATGTTGTCATACTTCTGTAACCAGTATATACGCTTTGTCTGTAAACTTTGTGAATGGAATGTTAAATCCGCGCCACAAAATAAATTTCTCTGAAATCTCTGTTCAAGCGGAGAAAAAAGGTGTATAATAGCTAATGATTCATATCGTGCAGCTGCAGCCTTAGCCGCAGCTAACCCTGTAAAGGAGGATCGCAGATGATCACCAAGGTCAATCCCTATGGACATATTTCGCTGACGAACGACTACTTCTCCGGCCTGGTGGAGCAGGCCGCCAAGCAGTGCTACGGCATTGCCGCCATGGGTCAGGCCCCGGCCGAAAGCGTTGTACGCAGCGCCCTGCGCACCGGCAGTCTGCCGCCGAAGGGTGTCACCGTCACGCAGGAGGGCGGCAAGCTGGTCATCGCCCTGCACATCAAGGTCGGGTTCGGCCTGAACATTTCGACCATCACCCAGAGCATTACCCACCGCGTCAAAGACGAAGTTGAACTTGCCACCGGCTTAAAGGTCGCCCGCATTGATGTCTATGTGGACGATGTCATTGCCGACTAAAGACTGTTTTTACCCAGAAAATATGAGGTGTAACGAAACCATGATTACTGGCCAGACCCTGCGTGACGCCATCCTTTCCGGCGCCAACAATATTGCCAACCAGCGCACCCGCGTGGATGAGCTGAATGTTTTCCCCGTGCCGGACGGTGATACCGGCACGAATATGAGCATGACCATCGGCGCAGCCCGCGCCGAGCTGGAGGCCATGCCCGACAGCTGCACCGTGGCCGAGGCCAGCAAGACCGCTGCCTCCGCCATGCTGCGCGGCGCACGCGGCAACTCCGGCGTTATCACAAGCCTTTTGTTCCGCGGCTTCTCCAAGGCGCTGAAGGATAAGACCGAGGCCTCCGCCGCCGACCTTGCCGCCGCGCTGCAGCAGGGTGTCGAGGCTGCCTACAAGGCCGTCATGAAGCCCACCGAGGGCACCATTCTGACCGTCTCCCGCCTGGCAGCCGAGAAGGCCGCCGAATGCACCGGCATGGAGGTCCCCGCCATGTGGGACGCCACCCTGCAGGCCGGTCAGGCTGCGCTGGACGATACCCCCAACCTGCTGCCCGTGCTGAAAAAGGCCGGTGTCGTGGACGCCGGCGGTCAGGGCATCATGCTGATCTTTGAGGGCATGAAGCAGGTATTCGACGGCGGCGAGATCATCGCCGGTGCCGAGGTTGCCGCCAAGCCCAAGGTCTCCAGCGAGGCCGCCGGCAAGGGCGTCTTTGCCGATGACCTGATGAAGGTCGAGGACATCAAGAACGGCTATTGCACCCAGTTCCTGCTGCACAAGGACGAGGGTGCCAGTGTTGCCCGTCTGCGTGCCTTCCTTGAGTCCAACGGCGACTCCGTTGTCGTGATCGAGGACGATGATGTGGCCAACTGCCATGTCCACACCTCCGACCCCGGCATGATGCTGAGCGAAGCCATCAAGTACGGCTACCTGACCGACTTCAAGATCGAGAACATGCATGAGCAGTTCCTCGCCCGCCAGAAGCAGGCCAAGGGTCTGGAGAAGCAGGCCGAGGCCGAGGAGAACCAGACGAGCGAGTTCACCTACGCCGCCGTTGACCCCGAGCGCGAGTACGGCTTTGTGGCCGTGGCCGCCGGCGAGGGGCTGAAGGCTGTGTTCGGCGATCTGGGCGTGGATGCCGTTGTCAGCGGCGGCCAGACGATGAACCCCTCCACCGAGGACATTCTGGCTGCGATCCAGAGCGTACCTGCCAAGACCGTGCTGGTGCTGCCCAACAACAAGAACATCATCATGGCCTCTGAGCAGGCCCAGAAGCTGGCCGACCGCAAGGTCATCGTGCTGCCCACCCGCACCGTGCCCCAGGGCATGACGGCCATGCTGAACTTTGACCCCGACCTGAAGCCGGAGGAGAACGCTGTTGCCATGATGCAGGCGGCCGACCATGTCAACACGGGTCTGATCACCTATGCCGCCCGCGACAGCGAGTTTGACGGCAAGCCCATCAAGAAGGGCGAGATCATGGCGCTGGAGAACGGCAAGATCGTGGCCACCGGCACCGATCTGGCCAAGACGACCTACCGTCTGGCCCGCGCCATGAAGAAGAAGGACACCCAGTTCATCACGGTCATTTCCGGCTGTGATGTCAGTGATGAGGACGCCGAAAAGACGACCGATCTGGTGCGCGCCAAGTGCGGCGGCAACATTGAGGTCAGCCACATCAGCGGCGGCCAGCCGGTCTACTACTACATGATCTCTGTAGAGTGATCCGGACGCTATAACATAAAAAGGCGAATTTGGGAGCGAACCGAGTTCGCCTTTTTTGGTATATAATTTGCCCCGCGGGCCGATGACAAGCATCGGCCCCTACACAACAGCCTTCCGCGAAAGGAGGTCCCGCGATGGCCACCATCAACGATTCCGTCCAATACCTCAAGGGTGTCGGCCCGGCCTTTGCCAAAAAGTTTGAAAAGCTCGGCATCTATACCATCCGCGACCTGCTTTTGTGCTACCCGCGCAAATACATTGACTACACCCAGCCCTACACCGTTGTGTCAGCACCCTATGACACCGACTGCTGCGTGCGCGCCACCGTGCTGCAGAAGGAGCCGCCCCGCCGCATCACCGGCGGGCGCGTCATGAGCCGCGTACTGGCGGCAGATGATTCCGGTATCCTGTCCCTGACCTGGTTCAATGCGGCCTACGCGGCCGACAATCTCACGGTGGGGGAGAGCTACTACTTTGAGGGGCGCATCGGCGGGTTGCTAAGTCTTTTGCTTTTCCAAGTAATTCGAATGCGATTCCGCTTAATTCGTTATCTACCTGCTGAGCGAAGACATATACGCCTTTATAATCTTCTAAATTTATATTCTGCATGATTAAATCTCCTCTCTAATTAAATAACGTGCTTTGTTAAAAGCTTATCCATGATGTAATCAACTGCTTCAGCCGGGCTATCTGGAGTAACTTTTTCTCCAGCGCCTTTACGAACTTTATCAGATGCTTTAGCAATCTTTGTAGGTGAACCCTTTAATCCAAGGTCTCCATCTTCTACATCAACAAGATTTGCTCTTCCCCATGTTGTAATTTCTGCATCATAAGCATCAAAAATTCCACCTGGAGTCATATAACGAGGATCATTTAATTCTGAAAGTGCTGTAATTAATACAGGCATCTGAGCTTTAATTACGTGATGTCTGTCTTCATACTGACGTTCTACAATTACGCTATCTCCATCAACCTTAATATCCTGTGCATATGAGATAACAGGAATGTTAAGATGTTCAGCAATCTGTGGTCCAACCTGAGCTGTATCACCATCGATAGCCTGACGTCCTGTAATAATAATATCATAATCAA
>OGXT01002425.1_pt1 | contig 14786 bp, 5 predicted proteins | sample 1576361 | NCBI WGS metagenome assembly OGXT01 (sample SAMEA3541514, study PRJEB24748) | human gut metagenome | biome: human gut; feature: human-associated habitat; material: faeces | place: China | collected 2012 | reverse complement strand
TACCAGCGGCGACACCTTCTCCTTGTCCGACGATCCGCAGCCGGCGAACAGACACAAGCCCAGTGCGGCCAGTACGATATAGATAGTCTTTCTCATAGTTTTCATACGTTTATATTATAACCAACCCCCGTTGCCGGCTTGTACCGCGCGGGCGATGATCGCGAACTCCTTGGTGATCTCCATGCCGCTCATCTCTCCGTTTGCCGAGGAACTTCCGGCCATGGCCTTGATCTTGATCTTGGCGACGCCCGGTTTGGTGCATTTGATCTGCAGTTTTCCGTACGAGAACGCAGGCGCGGCGGTGATCCCCAGCTTGTCCATGTCGGCCTGCGACATTTCGGCGCTCTTGTAGGTCAGGTTCGCCGAAGCCTTGCCGAAGTACTTGTCGAGCGAAAGCTGCTGCTGTACGCCGACTTTCGCTTTCAGGCAGGGTGTGCCCTCGATCTGCATGAGCAGTTGGTAGGCGTCGATCGCTCCCGTACCCATCTGCTTGCGGTAATTGCGCAGCTGCATGGTGGTCAGGGATTGTTTGGTGCCGTCGAGGTAGGTGTCGATGTCGTTCACCGAAGTCAGAAGCATCGATTTGAATTCGGCCACCGTATATTGCTTCCCTTTGGCCAGCGCATAGGAGAGCCCCAGCGCGGCGACGCCCGATACGTGCGGGCAGGCCATCGAGGTTCCCTGCATATAGCCGTAATCCGAACCCTCGTTCATTTCCGAAGGCATCGTCGAAAGTATCGTAGCGGTCGAATTGCTTGCAATGTAAGCGTCGCCGCCCGGCGCCGAGATGTTACAGCCGGGGCCGTAGTTGGTGTAGCTTGCAGGCAGGAAGTCGGGCGAGAACGAGGTTACCGAAATATAATCGCGGAACGCCCCGGGGTACCCGGCACGGTCGAGTGCGTCGTTGCCGGCCGAGAAGATGACCAGACCGCCGTCTATCGCGTCGCAGTTCGACGTGGCGATGAAATAGGCGAGTGCGTCATGCTCCGCTTTGGCTTTTTTGGCGTACTGGTCGTCGGAGGTGTAGCCACCGCCCTTGATACCCATCGAGCACTGGATGATCGAAGCACCGTTGTCGGCCGCGTATTTGAATGCCCTTGCCATGACGGCCGTCGTGCCCGAACCTGCTGCCGTACCGGACAGGGCCTGGCACGACATGAGCCGTACACCGTCGTTGTTGCCCGAGCCGCCCGCTACTCCGCAGACACCGATGCCGTTGTTGTTGACCGCTGCTACCGTGCCTGCGGTATGCGTCCCGTGACCGGAGTCGCCGTCGCCCTTTGCGTCGACCACATCCCAGGAGATGGGGCCGTTCGTAACGAAATTGTACCCGTAATAATCATCCACGTAACCGTTGCCGTCGTCATCGACGCCCGTGGTTCCGGTCATCTCCCTGGTGTTGACCCACATGTTCGCAGCCAGGTCGGGGTGCGTATATTTCACGCCTTCGTCGACTACGGCTACGATGATCTTGGGATCTCCGGCCGTGAGTTTCCATGCCTCTTCCACGTTGATGTCCGCACCTTCGCGCGCGGTCTGTGCCACGGCCTTGTCGCCTTTGTTGATATAGTGCCACTGGCGCTTCAATTCCGGGTCGTTGAACGGCCATACGATCGAACGTGTGTCTGCCGACATGGCATCCGAACGGAGCGGGGTGGCCTTGCCGTCCCACATTTTTTCGAGCTTCGTGTTGAACTGGATGTTCGCCACTTCGGCTACGGCCGACAGTTTCTGTGCGGCGAGATCCAGGTCGACTTCGGTGTCGAACTGCAATTCGTACCACTTGTGCAGGCCGGCTGCGCGCGTGCGCTCCTCGTTGCGTGTGTCTACCGGGAACAGGCGGTTCAGGGAGCTGACGTTCAGCTCCGAAAGTATTTCATCCACGGAGACGATACCCGCGCGGGTAGCGACCGACCGTGTCTTGGCGGCGGCTTCGGCGGCCTGTTCGAGGCTGCCGATGGCTGCGTCGTCGAAATAAACGAGCAGGCTGCCCGCTTCGGCGTCGATCGAGGTGTTGACGATCTTATGCGATGTGGCGGGTATCTGCGAACCGCCGTCGGTTGCGTCGGTCATAGGGTCTGACGTACAACTCGCAAGCAGAAGCGCCGTAATGAGTAGTAATTTTTTATCAATCATAATCCGAGTTATTTTTTGAGGGTCTCCCCTCCCCGGTGGAAGGGGAGACCGCTCTTGATCACTAATTGGGTGAACGACTGAAATTATTTAGCCATTTTTTTCAGGGGCATTTTCTCCATGCCTCCGCTTTGCAGAGTGTTTGCCCGGGGTGCAAAACCTTCGGAGAACGAACTCATCGCGGGAGTTGCGATCCGAACGGACACCTCACCTTCGAGCGGGTTCGCGCCGCGGTTGACGGGCTTGCCGAACAGTTCGTCGATCAGGGCGTGAGCACGTTCGCGGCCGCGCAGTTCGACATAGTTCGAGGGGTTGATGGAGATTTCCTTCGAGAGGGTCAGCATCTTATCCGAAGCAACCTTGCGCGGTGCGGCTGCTCCCGTGTTGCTACCGGTCGCCGGTACCATCAGCGGGGACGTATAGCTTTCCCAGTTGCCGATCGAGTTCGTATAGTTGGCATCCGTGTATGCCTTGACTAATATGGTGTCGAAATTATACTGATCCGACCAGTCGGGGCCACAAATCAGGGCGAGATACCCGTCTTCCGTGACACCTCCGATCATCATGCCGTCGATTGCGTCGGAACCCATGCCCGTTTCTTTGTCCAGAATGTAATACTTGAGATAGAGCGTCGCTCCCAGGTACGGAATGGTGCCCATGGGCTGCCCTTTCAGAACATAGATGATCCCGTTGTACCACTCCCAGACAACCGTGTCTTCGTTATTGGCTCCGAGCGAGAGGCCCGCAACATTGATTGCATCCAGATTGTTGGTGTCGTCGGTCTCATTCTCCGAGAAGACGACCTGGCCGATCTTGCTGCGATCCGTTTTACCGGAGCCGTCGTTGCTGATTCCCCACAGGTTCCATGTCTTGAACAGTTGGGCTTTATCGCTGAACACATAGAGGTCGTCGATCGTGTATTTGCGCTGCAGCGGATCTGCCTTGCCGGCAGTAGTCTGTTCTACGGCGAACAGTTTGCCGTTGTAACCGTTGTCGGCGTATACCAGCAGGGTGTAACTTGTACCTGCCGACAGACCCGTATAGAACGGAGCGTAACCTGTGCCGTTAATCTTTTCGAGTTGAGCTGTGGTAAGTGCCTTGCCGGATGCCTTGACACCCGCGATCAGCTGCGATTCGTTCATGCTCTGGGTCGAAGCCGTCGTGAACAGGCCGATGTACCCCGATGCGATCTCCTCGCCGAACAGGATCCCCTTGATCGAGTTTTCCGGGGTGTAGCCTTGGGACTCATACTCCCACGTAAGCTCTGTGCGGACGCTCATTATGACGGGTTTCTCCTCGCCGGCCTTGACGTAACCGAACGATACGTACCCGTATTTCTGGAGGTTGCCTTTTTCGTCATAAGAATTGCCGACGATGGTGTAGATGCCGGTCTTCTCCATGACGGCGGTGATCGTACCCGAAGCCGTGATCTCCTCGCTCGGGATCGTCCCTGCGTCGATGTCTCCCGATTTGGCCGCAGCGAGCGACTCGCTGAGCGCACCCTCGAAGAAGGCATATTTCACCTTGTCGACGTCGTTGCCGAGCGTAGCCGTGATGGCGACCTTGCCGTCTGCGGGCGCCGACTTCTCGAAGGCTACCGAGTAATCGTAGCTTACCGCGCCCGGGAACAACAGGCGGGTCATTTCGGTATTGGCCTTGAAGTAGCTGGTTGCTTCCCATAGCGAAGGTGTCGTCAGAAGGATCGCCTTCGGCGGGAAGGTGAGGACGCCGTTTTCCAGCGTGCCGTACATCGTGGCCGAAGCCATGCCGGGATAATTCTCCTGGCAGAACGAAACGATCACGAATGCGCCGTTGTCTTCGTAACCTACGTCGTTGATCTCAAAACCTGTCGGCTGTACCGGGAACCATACTTTTTCGGGATCCCGCGCGTCGATGATGGTATAGGTCGGAACGGAGGGAACGTTGGAATACCTTCCACCGACGATTTTGGCCATGTAGGCTTCGTCATAAATATCCTTGATACGGTAGTAACCCTTCATGTCGGCACGTTCGTAAATCTCGACTTCCTTTTCTGCATTGGGGACACCGTTTTCCTTTATGTTGGAGCCCATTATCGCCGTGAAGAAATCGTCGCGCCACGTGCCTTTGGTTTCACCGTTGGGGCCCTTCACGAGATCCCACTGGACGCGGGTGACGCTGAAATCGAGCCCGTTGGAATATTCTCCGTAAAGCAGTGCGTATTTCTTGTCCTTCACCACGATGGAGCAATCGTAGGTCTTACCGACCTCAGCTCCGGGGAAGTCCACCGAGAACGTGGTTGCTTCCTGTCCGGCCTCGAATTTGATTTCCGAGACCGTGAAAAGGCCGTCCTGGGTGCTGCTGACTTCCACAGGCACGGTGATCGCATCGTTGTAGTTCTTGCGCATGGCCGTGAAGGTCAGGGTCGTAGGCTCCGCCGGATCGAGCTCTTGGTCGCCGGCATTTTCCTGCGAGGGAAAATAAACGCCGTAGCAGTCCGTGTCTTCGCCTTCGCCGGGAGTATACTTAATGTCGTCCGAGCAACTTGCGAGCACGAATGTCGCTGTGAGCGCGTACAATATATATTTGATTGTTTTCATACTATTCGGTCTTTGGTATTAAAGCAAATTTTGCATATTGCCGTTACTTATCCGTCCAAGGCGTTATCTTGCCCGAGGGGTCGGGGTTGTTGACTACGGCGGGGTTGTTCTGGATTTCACCACGGGTAATGACAAAATTCCAGTGGGGAGCGCGGCCGTCGGTGTTCAAACGATAATCGGAAGGAGAATTGGTACCCTTGTAGCCGCGGGTCATGGACATATCCAGACGTTTCAGGTCGAACATGATGATACCCTCGCCCCAGAACTCGATGCGTTTTTGGAGGATCAGCTCCTCGATGAAACTCTTGAGTGTCGGCGTGCGTTCGCTACAATCGTACGAGCCGTCGGTGAAACGGTACTTCATGAATTCGTTGAGCAGTTCACGGGCGGCGACGATATTGCTTTGCGCCGTAGCTTCCGCTTCGATAAGGTACATCTCCTCGACGCGCATGCAGGGAATATCCGTAGCCCCGCCGACTTTGAAGTCTGTATAGTTGCCCTGGGCGGGACGGAATTTGATATTGACATAGTCTTTCAGCGTTGCGAAGTATGCACTGCCGTTGGGGCGGCAACTCTTGTACGCGTAGAAATTGCGGTCGGGATCGAGCCACGAATGCTTGCGGAAATCCTTGTTGTCGATCTTGTTGTAGAGGGCCTTGTCAATGGCACGGCCTACCTGGTGTCCGTATCCCCACGACTCCTCGTTACCGATGTGGGCCTGGAAGTTCAGCAGGTTGGAAACGTTGTCGCTGGTGATCGGCAGGCCCCAGATCCACGATTTGTTTGCCGTCGCACTATTGAAACCGGTCGTCGGATCCTCCCACTGTGCCTGGGTCAGGGGTGTGCAACCGCTCGTGGTGATGGCTTTGCGGGCATACTCTGCGGCCTTCTTGTAAGCATCGGGATTGTTGTCGGCAGTACCGCGTTCCAGATAAGCACGTGCCTGGAGCCCATAGACCATAGCCAAACTGGGCGTGTAGGGATCTGTCGCCGAGTAATCGGAAAGGTATGTCGCCGCCTTTTCGAGGTCGGGGAAGATCACTTTCTCGTAGACGTCGGCTGCCGACGCACGGGGATTGGCCTTAGCTTCGGCCTCGGTCGTGGTCTCGGTTACGATAGGTACGGCAAGGCCGAGCACTCCGTCTGCGGACGTGTATTTATTCTCCTTGAACTCATAGAGACGTACCAGGTCGAGGTAGAACGAAGCCCGGTAAGCGTAAGCGAAGCCGAGGATATGCTTGGTCGTGGTCGTGAGAGCTTCCGGGTCGATGGTGCTGATGATGTCGTTGGTCGACTTGATCCAAGTGAAATAGTTGTTCCAGGTTAGGAGATTGGCCGCGTAGTTCTCTGCGAGAGCATCGTTGGCGCCCCACTGGCTGAACCAGTCGTAGCCCGTATCGCCCGTTATGGCCATGTCGCCTGCTGCTGAATCGGTAGCGAGGTGGATGGCCGGGAGGGAGAAATTCCAGTGCATATTGCCGTAGTCGGTAAGCGACTTAACCTGGATAAGCGCCGTGGGGATACCTTTCACCATCGCTTCGAGGGCCGAGGGGGAACCTGCGATCTGGTCGGATGTGGCCCTGTCGGTCGGGAATGTTTCCTTGATGCACCCGCTAAGCAGTGCAGCCGAAGCAAGGGCTGCTATAGATATTTTCAGTATATTTTTCATATCCGAATAATTAGCTGGTTATGGATTAGAATTGGATATTGATACCGCCCGAGATGGTGCGTATCGGAGAATAGGTTGCGTAATTCGAGGTTCCCAGAACGCCCTGGTTGTCCGTATTGTCTGCGTAGCGCGGATCCAGTCCCTTACGCTTGGACCAATAGAATACGTTTTCGCAGGCGAGGTAGATACGCATCTTGCCGACTCCGAATTTCTGGGTGAACTTCGACGGCAGTGTATAGCCGAAGTTGATGTTCTGCAGGGTCAGGTAGCTTGCGTCGATCAGGAAACGGTCGGAGGTATCCGTCGTGTTCGAATCGCCGTACTGCATACGCGGAATGTTCGAGTTCGGATTCTCCGGTGTCCATGCGTTGAGTATGTCCTTGTGCCAGTTCACGCCGATGCTGCCGGTCGGGGTCGGCGTGCTCATCGCTGCGGCATACCCCGAGTCGTAGATCTTGCCGCCGATCTGGTAGTTGAAGTTGATGCCGAAATCGAACCCGAAGAACGAAACGCTCGTGCCGAAGCCGCCGTAAAGGTCGGGGATCGCATTGCCGCAGAGGTAATCGCTAGCTTCCGAATGGGCTGTGGTGGTCGTTCGTTCACCCGTCGGCTTCCCGTCCTTGTCCTTTACATCCTTATACCACATGGAACGTCCGTCTTCCGAGACGCCGGCGTATTTCTTCATATAGAAGGTATACAGCGGCAGCCCTTCGCCGTAGAAGAAGCTTCTGCCGCCGTAGCCGTAATAACCCTCCACCTCTATGGTGCGGCGTTCGGGAGGCAATGAAATGATCTTGTTCTTGAGGTGCGTCAGGTTGACGTTGATGTCCCACTGCACGTTTTTGCTGCGGATCGGGGTGAAGTTCAGGTCGACCTCGATACCTTTGTTGGACATGTCGCCGACGTTGGCATAGTAGGAAGAGTAACCCAGCGACGGTGCCGTGGGGAATGCCATCAGCATGTCGGTCGTCTTGCGGTTGAAGTACTCGATGCTACCCGATATGCGGTTCTGGAGTACGCCGAATTCGATACCGGCGTTGAAGTTGGTATTGGTCTCCCAGGTGATGTTGGGATTACCTTTCTCCAGGAATGCCACGGACATCTCTCCATTCGACGAGGCGAGCCGGTAGGTATCCACATAACGGTAGTCACCGATTTTGTCATTACCCTGCGAACCGATCGATGCCTTGACCTTCAGCATGTCGAGCCAGCCGTGCGTCCCGGACATGAAATTCTCCTTGGTTACGATCCATGCGGCACCTACCGACCAGAAGTTGCCCCAGCGGTGCGAGGGATGGAAGCGCGACGAGGCATCGCGGCGGTACGAAGCCGAGAAGAAATATTTACCGTCGTAATCGTACTGCGCGCGGCCGAAATAGCCTTCATTATTATAGGTGATGACATACGAGGTTGCGCTCTGCTTGTCGATTATCGCACCGGCCAGTTCGTCGTTGTCGGGCGAGAACATGTTGCCCGTGCTGCCGTAAAGCAGGTACTGCCTGCGCTGGTAGTATTCATGGCCGAGCATTACATTGACATTGTGCTTGCCGATGACTTTGGTGTAGTTGAGGATCTGCTGAAGGTTGTGCGAGAAATCACGCGTATGGTATTTGCCTATGATACCGTTCTCGTCGGCGAACTGTCCGAAATAGGGGTTCTGTACGGTCGTCCGGCGGGTCTCGTCGAGCGAAACACCTACATTGAAAGTGAATTTGAAATCCTTCAGGAACAATATGTCGAAGAATCCCGTGCCGTTGAAGGCATTGCCTTCCGAACGGTCGGTGTTCAGGCGGGAATCCGCCAGACCGTTCGCATTCGGCAGCAGGGGACGGGTCAAACCGGCGTTCATTCCGTCTCCGTAGTCGTACATCGTGATGCCGGCGTCGTTCTTCATGATATTTCCCTGCTCGTCACGGACGTAGAGGGGATAGATGGGGGCTACGGACGAGGTGAAGGCGAAGAGGTTGGCCGAAGAGTTTTCCTGCCCGTCCGCGCTCAGCGAATTGTAGGTGAAGTTGGCGTAACCGGCGTTGGCACCGACCTTCAGCCATTTTTTGGCCTGGTAATCGGCTTTCAGACGGGCGGTGTAGCGTTCCATATTCGAGTTTTCGGTGATACCTTCGTTATTCAGGTAGCCGAACGAGGCGTAGAACGTACTGCGATCCGTGGCGCCCGATACGCTCACGTTGTACTCCTGACGCATCGAAGAGCGGAAAGCAATATCTTCCCAGTCGTCGGGGGTAAGCAGGTAGTCCTGTCCGTTATAAACGACCCGGTTGCCCAGCGTAGCATTGGGATTGAGTTTCCCGTTTGTGCCGATAACCGACTGGCCGTCGGGCACGCTGTAAACCATGTAGCCCAGACCGCCGTCGTTCTTCGAGGCGGCCAGGTTCTTGTTGGCCATGGCGTGTGCCGTGCTCTCGCTCATGCCCTGTGACCGGTAGTAGCTGTTCAGGGCCGTGTAGTATGTTTCATAATACTGGGCCGGGTTTTTGATGTAGTCGTATGACTGCATCGCGCGCGAGTTCACACCCCACTTGGCATCTACCGTGACGGTGGCTTCCTGTCCACGGGCCTTTTTGGTCGTGACCATGATGACACCGTTGGCACCACGCGCACCGTAAAGGGCGTTGGATGCTGCGTCCTTCAGAACGGTCATCGACTCGATGTCGTTGGGGTTCAGGTTGTTCAGGTCTCCTTCGTAGGGAGTTCCATCCACGATCCACAGGGGGTCTTTCTCGGCGTTGATCGAACTGAATCCACGGATACGGACGATCGGGTTGGCACCCGGTTTACCCGATTCGTTGGATATCTGGACACCGGCAACCTTACCGGCCAGCGACTGGGCGACGTTCGACTGCTGCGACTTTGCGATCTCATCCGCCTTGATGACGGTCGCGGAACCGGTAAACGCCTCCTTTTTGGAGGTACCGAACGCCACCACGATCACGTCGTCGATCGCCTGCGTATCTTCGTGCATAGTCACGTCGATGCGCGATTTGCCAGCGATGGGGAGCTGTTGCCCCACATATCCGATGAACGTCACCGAAAGGGTGCCGTCAGCCGGAGCCGAAAGTGAGTACTGGCCTGCCGCGTTGGTCGTAGTACCGATCGAAGTACCGTCTACCATGACAGTAGCGCCCGCAACGGGATTCCCGTTTGCGTCAGAAACTGTACCGGAGACCTGCTTGTTTTGGGCGAATGCATATGCGCCGAGCACCAAAACAGCAATTAACGATAGTACAATTTTTCTTACCATAAGCGTTAATTTTAAATTAATTTTAAAATAAAAAGCCAGTAGCCTGTGAGCAGGATTTTACGATTCTGGTAAGATGATGAATATCACATATATAGATGATCAAACGCAAGGTTGCGATCCGGTTTTGAAAAGGCACGGTAACTTGAAAGTTACCTGAGGGTACGGTGTATAAAATTTATTTACAGCATATTAATGGCTGCTTGCCGAGCACCTCGAGTTACCAATGCATAACCAGAAACGGCAAAAACGCGCTGCAATATTCAAAAGGTTAACGATACCTCCGGACATCGCGGCAATACCCCGGATGCCGTAATATACCCCGGGCGTCACAAGCCCCCTCCAGGAATCCCGGCAACGACAGAGGAGGGGGGGGGCGCTCGCTGCTCCCCGGACGGTACGGGCATAAAAAAACCCGGAAGCGTCACGACTTCCGGGCCCAGAAAATAAGTATTAACCACTAAAGCGGATTCTGGTCGGCCGCATTGATGTATGGATTGCTGTTCAGCTCGATCGACAGCGGAATCTGGTAGGTGAATTCCTTGCCGGCAGCCTTGACCAGCTTGTGCGTGTGGTTGGAGGATGCCGTACGGTCTACACCGACGTTGAAGCGCTTGTTGGTAAAGAATTCGTGCCCCTCACCCCAGAGTTCGATACGGCTCTGCAGGAAGATCTCCTTCAGCAGTGCTTCGCCCGTATTCGAGGACTTTGCATAACCCGAATCGCGCTTCGACACCAGGTCGTAAAGCGTCTGCTGGGCTGCGGAACTGTTGCCGCCGCGGGCTTCGGCCTCGGCCTTCAGCAGGTATGCCTCCGACAGGCGCATGTAGATTTCGTCAGCCTCGTAGGTCGGGGTGTTGAACTTGACGTTCGAATAGGCCGGATAGGTGAACTCCCCGACCGTGGTCTCGGTCGCATTGAAATTCTTCTTGCGGTAGTCGGTAGCTGCGATCTGGTTGTAGAGCTGGTCGTCGATAGCCATGTAGATACCCTTGTTGTTGGCATTGTCCACAGCCGTGATCGACATGAACGATGCGAAGGAACGGTTGCCGAGCGACGTGGAAGCAGCCCACGTGTAGCCCCAGATGGTCTCGGGAAGCGAGGTGCTCTGGAAACCCGAAGTCGTATACTGCTCCTCGTTCATGAGCGAGTAGCCTGCCGAAATCACCGCCCCGGCAGCATTGGCTGCCGTGGTGTAATCGCCTGTGGTCAGCGCCACGCGCGCCAGCACCATGTTCGCAACCGTCTGGTCGATGTCCGCCGTCGAACTCTTGGGATCGTAGCCTTCCTGCTCGAACAGCGCGATGGCGTTCTGCAAATCGGTCGTGATCGTGCTGTAAACCTCGGTCGACGGGGTGCGTCCCTTGGCACCCTCGACGGTCAGATAGAGGGGGACACCCGCCTTATCCTTGCCGCCGTGCATGTAGTCGTCCTGGTAAACGCACATCAGGTAATAGTAAGCCAGCGCGCGGTAGGTCAGCGCCTGAGCCTTATATACCAGCGCCTTGCCCGTAACATCGTCGGGGATCAGGTCGAGGATCTGGTTCGACTGATAGACGATCTTGTAGTAGCAGAACCAGCGGTCTGCCGTATAGGCATTGGTCTGGGCGCGGATGCTTTCGAACATATATACGTCGGCAAACCAGTTGGTCAGTTTCGTGAGCACCATATCGTTGCCCTGCAAATCCATACCCAGATTCCAGACCATGAATCCGCGGTCGTTGGTCGTTGCCCGGTGGTTGCCGGTATGCATGTAGTTGACGGCTCCCTGCATCATGGGGGCGAGCACGAGGTCGGCATTCTCCTTGATCAGTTCGCCCAGCTGCTCATCCGACACCTGGCTGCCCGAAGGCTCGGTGTCGAGCTCGCTCGCACAGGATGCGAACAGGAGCACCGTAGCTATTGCGATGTAATATACTATGTTTTTCATACGCTAATATCTCGTTTATTATAAGTTCATCGTAATACCGAAAGTAAAGGTCTTCGCCTGCGGGAACCCGAATGCGTTCTGTCCTGCGTAAGCGGTACGCGGGTCGAAGCCCGTATGCGCGGAGGTGAAGTAGAGGTTGTCGGCGGCGAAGAAGACACGCAGCGACTCGATGCAGATCTTCGACGTCCAGCGCTTGGGCAGCGTATAGCCGACGTTGATCGTCTTGAGGCTGAAGTAGGAAGCATCGCGGTAGAGGTAGTCGCAGTTCGAACCTACGAAATTCCAGGTGCCGTTGAACATCAGCTTGGGGAATTTGGCATTGGTATGCTCCGGCGTCCAGGTGTTGCCCACGAGGTCTTGCGAGGCCGTAAAACCGGCACGTCCCGGACTATATACGTTGGCCGAGTTGCCGTCCCACTGGCGGCCGCCGATCTGGTAAGCCGCAGCCAGCATGAAATCGAAGTTCTTCCAGCGGAACGAGGTGCGAAAACCACCCGTCACGTCGGGCAGCGCATCGCCGATCTCATACTGCGTGGCTTCGTTGATATTGAAGGTCTTTTCACGGCCCGTAACCTTGCCTTCGCCGTCCACGACATCTTTCCAGAACGTCTCCTGGCCGGTTTCGGGATCTACGCCGGCAAACTTGAAGAGGTAGAGGTTGTAGTAGGACTTGCCTTTGCCGCGCAGGAACCTACCGCTGATGTAGTCGCCGCCCAACGCCGGGTTGCCCAGCTCCGAAGGATAGTCGATCAGGCGGTTGCGTGCGAACGAGGCGTTGACCGCGAAGTTCCAGTAGAGATCCTTATGCTTGAGGATGTCCACGCCCAGGTCGATTTCGAAACCGCGGTTAGCCAGGATACCGACGTTTTCCAGGCGGCTCGCAAGGCCCGTCGACGACGGGGTCGGACGGTTCCAGATCAGGTCGTGCGTACGGCGGTTATAGTAGTCGACCGTACCGTAAAAACGGTTCCACAGGCGGAAGTCGATACCCAGGTCGATCTGGTAGTTGCGTTCCCACGAAAGATTGCGGTTACCCGTGCTGGCTTGCGTAATGCCGATCTGGCCGTTGGTTTCCCCGATCGTCCAGAGGTTGGTGTAGGGATACGAAGCCGAAAGCTGGTTGCCGGCCACACCGTAGTTGACGCGCAGTTTCAGTTCGTCGACCCACGTAGCGTTGTCCATGAAGCTCTCGCCCTTGATACGCCATGCGGCGCCCACAGACCAGAAGTGGCCCCACTTGTCGTACTTGAAGCGCGACGATCCGTCGTAGCGGTACGAACCCGAGAAGAAATACTTGCCGGCGTAGTTATAGTTCACACGTGCGAAATAGCCTTCGATGGCGGTCACCACGGTGCTCGAGGTCGAGCCGTTGCTATACTGCGAAACGGCGTTGCCCAGTTCGGGGATGCCCGGGTAGAAAATATTTTTCTTGTAGGCGTCCACGACACGCTGGTCGGTCTTGCCGAACTCGTGGCCGATCAGTACGTCGAAGTTGTGGTTCTCCTTGATGGTCTTGTTCCAGTTGAGCATCTGCTGGGTGTTGTACGAGAAATAGTTGTCGTTGTACTTCTCGACAAGACCGTTGTTGGTCGACGTGGCAGCCGTACCGTATTCATTGTTATAATAGAAGGTATCCATCCGGTACACGTTGTCCAGCGTGAAGTTGGCCGTGAACTTGAAATCCTTCAGGAATACGACCTCGCCGTAGAAATTGGCGTAGAGGTTGTCGCGAACCGAGTTGTTGATATCGCGGCTCATCGACTGCACGGGGTGCGCGAAGTTGTTGAACGAGTTGAACTGATCCTGCGTCGGGCCGTAGGGCGAAAGGGTCGTGCCGTTGCCCTGCTCGTACATCTTCGTGCCGTCGGCATTGTAACGGATGTTACCGTCCAGGTCGCGGGCGTAGTACGGCACGGTGGGGTTCTGCCACATCGTCCACAGGAACACGTTGCCCGTGTTGGCGCCCGAATAGCCGGGGCTGTCGATGTCGCGGCGCGAGTAAGAAAGGTTCGTCCCGACCTTCAGCCACTTGGTGGCCTGTGCATTGAAGGCGGCGCGGCCCGAGTAACGCTTGAATCCCGACATGATTACATACGAGGGGTCTTCGAGGAAGCTGCCCGAAACGTAGTAGTCCATCTTGTCGTTGCCGCCGCTGATGCTCAGCGTGTATTCCTGACGGAACTGCTTGGTGAACAGGTAGTCGTCGTAGTTGTCGGCATAGAGCAGTTTCGCGTCGGAATTGAGCTTGCCCGTGGCGGGGTCGATCAGCGTCGTGCCGTCGGGAATCTTATAGGCCATGTAGTTTCCGAGCACGGGCATGAGGTTGGAGTTCGCCGCATTGGCAAGCGCAGCATGGCTCGCCCCCGGATTTTTCGCCTCTAAGTAGTTATAAAGCCCGCCGTATACATATTCGTAATAGTCGCCGGGGTTCTGCATGGTCTCATGCTCTTTGATACCCTGCTGGTTCCAACCCCACTTGGCTTCGAACATGATGTTGGCCTTCTGGTTGCGCGTTCCCTTCTTCGTAGTGACGAAAACCACGCCGTTTGCGGCACGCGAACCGTACAGCGCATTGGCAGCGGCATCCTTCGACACGACGATCGACTCGATATCGAGCGGGTTGATCGTCGAAAGCGCCGACGAATAAGGCACGCCGTCGACGACGATCAGTGCGGTCTGGGTTCCGTTGATCGAACCGATACCGCGGATGATGATCGAAGCGTCGTCACCGGGCTGTCCCGTAGAGCTGTACGACTGCACACCGGTAACGGCGCCTTCCAGCATTCGCGAAGCGGAAGCAACGGTGGTCTTTGATATTTCACCGGCCGAAACCGATGCGATCGAACCGGTAAAATCCTTCTTCTTGATTTCACCGAAGGCCGTGATGACTACATTGTCGATCGCCTGTGCGTTCTCCTTGAGCGTCACCGAAACATGGGTGTGCCCGGCGATCGCGACGGTCTCGGTGTCATACCCGATGAACGAAACGACCAGTTTCCCGTTTGCAGGGGCTGCAAGCGAGAAGGTGCCGTTCGTACCTGTCGTGGTACCGATATGCTGGCCCTCGACCATGACTGTGGCTCCAGCCACCGGAGCACCGGCGGCATCGGTAACTGTACCGGAAACCTGCCTGTTCTGGGCGGATACGTATAACCCGCATACCAAAACGGCAATTAACGATAGTACAATTTTTCTTACCATAAGCGTTAATTTTAAATT
>OGXT01002422.1_pt1 | contig 14830 bp, 9 predicted proteins | sample 1576361 | NCBI WGS metagenome assembly OGXT01 (sample SAMEA3541514, study PRJEB24748) | human gut metagenome | biome: human gut; feature: human-associated habitat; material: faeces | place: China | collected 2012 | reverse complement strand
TGCCGTCCCAACGCACGGACTTGCCGTTGGACTCCATGGTCAGCTGCTGCAGGTAAGCCGGGAAGCGGTGCAGGTACTGGTCGTACGGCAGCACGGCGTGGGAAGCAACCTTGAAGAAGTTGCGGTACCAGACGTTCAGCATGCCGAGCAGCACCACGACGTTCTTCTCGAACGGGGTGTTGGCGAAGTACTCGTCGATCTCGTGGAAGCCGTGCAGGAACTCCTCGAAACGGGCCGGGCCGAAGATCACGGCCAGGGAGGTGCCGACGGCGGAATCGACGGAGTAACGGCCGCCAACCCAGTTCCAGAAGCCGAACGCGTTGTTCGGGTCGATGCCGAACTCCTCGACCTTCTCCAGGTTGGTGGAGACGGCGACGAAGTGCTTCTTGATGGCCTCGGCCTTCTGAGCCTCGTCGCCCTCGGCGATGGCGCCGTTGGCGGTGAGCTCTTCGAGCAGCCAGGTGCGGGCTTCGCGAGCGTTGGTCAGGGTCTCCAGGGTGGTGAAGGTCTTGGAGACGATGATGAACAGGGTGGTCTCCGGGTCGAGGCCCTTGGTCTTCTCGGCCAGGTCGTTCGGGTCGATGTTGGAGATGTAACGGGCGGAGATGCCGGCGTCCGCGTAGGGCTTGAGCGCCTCGTACACCATGACGGGGCCCAGGTCGGAGCCGCCGATGCCGATGTTGACGACGGTCTCGATCTTCTTGCCGGTCACGCCGGTCCACTTGCCGGAACGCACTTCGTCGGCGAAGGCGTAGATGCGGTCAAGCACCTCGCGCACGTCCTTGACGGTGTCCTGACCGTCGACGATGTACTTGCCCTCGTCCTCGACCGGGCGGCGCAGCGCGGTGTGCAGCACGGCGCGGTCCTCGGTGTTGTTGATGTGCACGCCGGTGTACATCGCCTTGGTGCGCTCGTCGAGCTTGACGGCCTTGGCGAGGTCGGCGAACAGCTGGAGGGTCTCCGGCTTGATCAGGTTCTTGGACAGGTCGAAGTGCAGGTCGCCGGCGTCGAACGACAGCTTGTCGACACGCTCGGCGTCATCGGCGAACCACTGCTTGAGGCTGACGCCCTCGGCCTGCAGCTCGTCATAGTGCTTCTGCAGGGCAGCCCACTCAGGGGTCTGGGTGGCGTCAACGGGCGGATTGATGGCCATAGGATTCCATTCCTTTCATCAGTGACTGGAGCGCCTTCGCTCACGGCTCGGATGCGCTCCGTATCACCAAACAGAATACTCACAAATTCGGACATGAACAGAACAAAATGAGTCAGCGATGTCGGATTGCCATCGTTTGCATTATCGAACAGTTCATGGCGCGGCACAACCGTCATCTTCGACTGAGCGGTCGCGACACAACTGCCAAGCCGCCGATTGGACTTTTCGTGGGGATGTCTTATACTTAACTTCTTGTGCGCGGCTGGCGAAATGCCTTCCGCGAACCAAGCCACTTTAGCTCAGTCGGTAGAGCGGCTCACTCGTAATGAGCAGGTCGTCAGTTCGATTCTGACAAGTGGCTCGGATGCCCTAGGCTGGCTGGTCTGTAATGGCTGTCCGGCCTAGGGTTTTGCATATCTTCCACACCTGTGGAAACGCGGATATGCACGCGCGAGTGGCGGAATTGGTAGACGCGCAGGATTTAGGTTCCTGTGTCTTTGACGTGTGGGTTCAAGTCCCATCTCGCGCACCGGCTTGAGCCTCTTGGAAGCATTGGATTGCCAACGCTTCCGGGAGGCTCTTCGTATATGCGTGAGGCAATTGCAAGCCCTTGCGGACGCCTCTACATATGGCAATGCCAAGGCGGCAAATATAATGGTCACAGCATTGCGGGTCTGAGCCTGTGCGCCATGAGCCTGTGTGAGTCAAGGAGAGAAGTGTATGTCCGCCATTCTTACGCCGGTTGGCCTATTGCTGATCATTCTCGCCGGCTATCTGTTCAAGCGGTTCGGCCTGTTCGGGCAGAAGGATTATCGCGTGTTGCAAACCGCGGAATTCAACATCGTGCTGCCCGGTGCCATCGTATACTCGTTCGCCACCAATCCGCATGACATCTCGCTGCTGCTTATTTCGGTATTCGCATTCCTGTTTGCTTTTATCCCGGTCGTGTTCATCTTTCTGGCCACCCGCAAGCGCAATGTGACCGACCGCGCCTTCCTGATGCTCAATGGCGCCGGCTTCAATCTCGGTTGTTTTTCTTTCCCGGTCGTCCAGTCATTCTGGGGTGCGGGCGCGGTGGTGCCGGCTGCGATGTTCGATATCGGCAACTGCGTGATGGTGGCCGCCGGCACCAATGTGCTCACCCAGCAACTGCTGCATATTCAGCCCGGCAAAACACTTGCCGAACAACACGCCGGTTCGGTTCCCACCTTGCCGTACGAAAAGCCCAAGGATCGCGACGCCAAACGGCTTGCCCGCCGCGCATTGCTGCGCACCATCGGCAAGAGCTTCTTCGGCTCGGTGCCGTTCGACACGTATCTGCTCATGATCGTGTTGACCGTCGCCAACGTGAAGATTCCCGATTGGATCGCCTCTATAACCCAGCCATTGAGCGGCGCCAACGCGCTGGTGTCGATGCTGATGGTGGGCATGCTCATGGATTTGCCCCAATCCAAGCATGACGTGAAGGAAGTCATGGCCGTCATCGCTTGGCGTATACCGTTCAGCGTCGCCTTCGCGTTGATCGCGTGGCTCCTGCTGCCGTTCTCGGCTTCGATTCGCGCCGTGATGGTGATCTGCGCGTTGGCTCCGATCGCCATTTTCTCCACGCTGTTCACCGACAAAGTACTCGGCAACGCCAAACTGGCCGGCTTCTCGCTGGCAATCACCGCGATGATTTCACTGGTGATGATGGCTGTGGCTCACGCGCTGATGGGCGTGTGAGCAAATGCGCAAGTAGGCACACGGCGGGTGCACGGTCAGACGAGACGCAGCCCACATAGGTTCGTCCCCCGGCCGCCAGCTGCTACCGGCGCAGCAGCTTGTGCGCCAGATTGCTCACGCCGAAGCGGAACTTATCCACCGGCAACGTGAATTTGCCTACCATCTGCTCGACGTAGCCGTTAAAGCCCTGCTTGAATTCCAGCACGCCGCGGCCCTCGTCGTTCGGATCGTCGAACACGCCGGAAATGCCGTAGAAGTTGTAGCGGGGCACGCCCTTCTCCACACATAGATGCAGCATTGCTTCGTACTGAATCAGCGCCGAGGCGTAGAACGGCTTGTACTCCTCCAACGAACCGGAATACTGATAGACCACCTCATTGGGGTGACTGACGAACATTGAAGCCGCTGCCGGCAGCACATCGCCCTTCCTGGCATATCCCTCCACCTCAGCCAGACGCTTGTCGGCGGCCGCGAGATTGCGTGATTCCTCCCCCAGCTGACGTTCGATACGCGTGGTCGGACGTTCATCGTATTTCGCCTGCAATCGAGCTACCTTGGCCTGCAACGCCTCGCGCTTGGCGGTCATATCCGCCACATATTCGGCGATGTGGATTTCCGCGAGCATGAAATGCGCATCTGCGCCATACGCCTGCTTGAACTGGCGGAAATAGTCCGCGCCACGCGTCGCGAACCCACGGCGTTCACCGGTCCGCCGTTCGATATCGGCGAACACGTCGAACTCGTCGGGGCCGATTTCGCGAACGTGCACACCCATCGACTGCGCCCGCTTGACACTCCACTGAGCACGTTTGCCGAATGACGCCAGCAGTTCCTTGCCGTTGGTGATGCCGGTGAGATCCTTGACGTACATCCACTGGCAGACCACGTCATAACCGGTATGGAATCCGCCATGCATCCAGCCGGCATCGGCGAATCCGGCCAGTAGTGCATCGTTCGGCTCGCCGTCGGGCTGCCCGTCCGAGGAATACAGACGGTAGGCGACGTTAGGCCAGCATGCTACGGAAACAGCATGGTGGCGACGGGCTGATTCGCGAATCGCCTCGGTTATGGCCCGCAGCAGAGCCGGATCATCGCTAATGCCGATGGGGCCGAAATATACGGAGCCATCTGCACCGAAACGACCATTGAGGTACAGAATCACGCAGCCGGTTACCAGATTGCCGGATGCGTCGCACACGCCAACGCATTCGGCTTCATGCCCACGAATCTTGGCAAGACGGACCTGCCCGGACCATTGCTGGAAGCTGCCCTGGCTTGTGGCTTCGGAAAGCCGGTCGAGCTCTTCGGGCGTAATCACGCCAAACGTATACGTCGTATCTGTTCGATTCGCAGTCGCGCTCATCTCGTCGTCACCTGTGCCTTATTTCTGTGTCCGTGCTCGCCACTGTTTGTCAGCGATGCAGCAGCTTGTGTGCTGCTTCGGATACACCGAAGCGCAGTCCGTCCACCGGCAGCGTGAACTTGCCCGGAAGCTCTTCCACGAATCCGCCGAAGCGAGTCTTGAACTGCCAGACGCCGTAGGAAGGATCGTTGGCGTCGAAAATACCGGAAATGCCGTAGAAGTTGAAGCGCTCCACGCCACGAGCGATGCAGTCAAGCATCGCCTCGAAGTGGATTAGGGAAGACGGGTAGTAATCCATGAAACGATCGTCCTCGCCGCTGGACAGGCAGACGACCTCGTTCGGATGCCAGAAGTAGACGCCGGCTTCCACCGGAATGACCGGGCCGTCCGAAGCGATGATGCCATTGACTTCGCCGATGGTCTTTTCCAGCGCCGCAATCTTCTTGTCTGCGGTGGCGATGCGCTTTTCCAGCGTTGCCGGGTCGGAAGCACCCTTCTTGGCCGTGCCTTCCGGCTGCTGTTGCGCGCGCTGGAGCAGGCGTTCGAGGTTGCGCTTGTCTTTGGAGGCCGCATTCAGCTTGGATTGCAGGGTGTCCAGATATTCGTCGAAATGGGTTTCGACCACCTTGAACTCGATCAGGTCGCCGAAGGTATCGAACAGACGCTCATAGTAGGCCAGATCGCGGCTCTTGAAGCCTTGACGTGCGGCGCTCATATCGCACAGCTTGACGAAAGTGCTCAGTTCGCCGCGTTCCAGTCGGCGCACGCGCAGACCGGAATCCTGGGCAATGCGGATGTTCTTACGGCGGTACTTGGAGAACGAGGCCAGCAGTTCCTTCTCATTATGAATGCCGTCAAGCCCCTTGACGAAGTTCCAGCGGTTCACCACGGATTCGTAGCCCACGGTGAAACCGCCATGTTTCCAACCGAAGCGGGCCATGTTGTCCATCATCGTGGTGTCCGGGTCACTGGTCGGCTTGCCGTCCAGATCATGCAGACGGTAGACTGCGGCCGGCCAGCAGGATACGCTGATGGCGTGATGGGCCTTGGCCGAACGACGCAGGGCTTCGGTCATCGCCTCAACCACCTGTGGATTGTCATAATCGCACAGCGGTCCGCACCAGACCGAGCCTTCCAAACCGAAACGGGACCGCGTGTACACCACGTAGCAGGCGGCAATCAGCTTGTCACCGCGCTTGACACCCACATAGTCCACCGGACCGTTGAACGCACCCATGGCGGCCATCTGCGAGGTCTGCTGGAAACTACCTTGCACTTGAGCTGCGGAGAACGCATCCAGCTCGGCAGGAGTGATCTTGGTAGGGGTGAGCGAGGCGACGCCTGCATCAGATTGCGTCATAATCGAACCTTCTTACTTGTCGTTACTCTGATCGTTACTCTGGGCTCTGGAATGGCCTGTGTGCTGCGTCCGTTTACCGCGACAGCAGCTTGTGCGCAAATTGCTTCATGGCATAGGCGACCGGTTTGACCGGCAGCACGAACTCGCCCGGAAGTTCCTCGACATATCCGTTGAAGCCCTGCTTGAACTCCAGTACACCACGCCCCTCGTCATCGGGATCATCAAAGACGCCGTCGATGCCGTAGAAGTTGTAGCGAGACAGCCCGTGTTCCACGCAGAAATGCAGCATCGCGTCATGCTGAATCAGCGCGGAGGCGTAGAAGGGCTTGTACTGCTCGACGCTACCGGAGAACAGGTAGATGACCTCGCGCGGATGCTCCACGAATAGTGATGCCGCAGCCGGCAGTACATCCCCGTCTTTGGCGAACTCGGCCGCCTCGTTCAGGCGCTTTTCGGCTGCCGCCAGATTGCGGGTCTCCTCCCCCAGCTGACGTTCGGTTTTGGTGGTGGGGTGTTCGGCGTTTTTGGCGGTCAATGCCGCCACCTTGGCCGAAAGCGCTTCACGCTTGGACGTCATGTCTGCTACGTATTCGTCGATGTGGATCTCGGCAACCATAAAATGCGCTTTGCTGCCGAACGCTTCCTTGAAACGGTGGAAATATGCTTCGCCACGGTATTCGAAGCTACGGCGTTCAGCGGTTTGCTGCTCGATTCGTGCGAATACCCCCAGCTCGTCGTCCGACAGCTCACGCACGTGCACACCCATCGATTGGGCACGCTTCACGCTCCACTGGGTGCGCTTGTCATAGGACTTCAGCAGACTTTTCTCATCGGTAATGCCGGTCAGATCCTTGAGGTAGCGCCAACGCGGAACCGCCGTGTAGCCCACGGTGAAACCGCCATGAGTGAAGCCGATCGCCTCGAGCTGTTCTATCAGCTTATTGTCGGGAGCGCCATTCTGGTCATCCGGCAAAGAAGCTCCATTGGTGTCGCGAAGCCGATACGGGGATTCAGGGGTGATTTCCAGCTGTGAAGCACCCTTTGCCTTGGCATGGCGTTTCAGCGCATCCATGAAGAAGGTCAATGCTTCGGTGTCGTGATAGTCGCACATCGGGCCATCATGGATGACCGCAAATGTAGAGAATCGAGAGCGGTGAGTTTCGAACAGTGCCGCCGCGACGATCTTCTCGCCCTCCTTGAGGGCCAAATATTCGACGTCGATCCCCTGCGCGGCGCGAAGGCGTCCCATCGCCGAGGTTTGTTGGAAATTGCCTTGTGGATGCCTGGCGGAGAAATCATCGAACTCCTCGTCTGTCAACTTCACCAGCACAAAATCACGCATGCTTCCCTTTGCCTCCGAGTCAATCAGGCTCACCATGCTAGCATAGCGCGCACACGACGAATGGCGGCCGAGCAGATGAGGTGTGCACATCGTTCGCACTATTGCCGCCACGATGGTCCAAAGAACAATGGCCCAAAGATGATGAATGTCCGGCTTGCAGTGAATCAAACGCAGTGCTATATTCTCTACTTGGCTCTTGAAGCCACGCCACCTTAGCTCAGTGGTAGAGCATCCCCCTCGTTCGTGGGAAGGTCGGTAGTTCGATTCTATCGGGTGGCTCTTGTTCATCAAGAAGGCCGACGCACTAAGCGCCGGCCTTCTTTCGTATCGCCCTTGCTAGGTCATAGGCGCTTGCTAGACACTCGCCCGATTCGGGGGCTGAGTGCTGAGCCGCGACTCAACTGTGGCTTAGTCGCGGCTCAGTGCAGCTAGACAGCCTAGACGACTTAGTGCAGCAGGGCCTCGATGGCGGGGACCAAGGCTTTCAGCGCCTTGCCTCGGTGGGAAATCGCATTCTTCTCGGCCGGAGTCATCTCGGCGCTGGTCAGCGGCTCGCCTTCATGGTCAGGCTCAGTGCTGACGCGACCGGCAGGCTGGTCGTCCGGGACGAACAGCGGATCGTAACCGAAACCGTGTTCGCCACGAGCCTCGCGGATGATGTGACCCGGCATGTCGCCGAGCTCCACTGTCTCCGACTTGATGGCGTATCGAGCATGCACCGGGGCAGGGCTCCCAGCGGCAGCCGTGGTGTGAACGGTGATGCCGTCGGCAGCCACTCCACCGGTCACGTCGGCACCGGTCTCGGTGTCCGGGACCACCAGCGCGGCGGCGCAACGGAAGCGCGCGGTACGCTTGTCATCCGGAATATCTTCGATTTGGGCGAGCAGCAGCGCATTATTGGCCTTGTCGTGGCCGTGAGCACCCGCCCAGCGAGCAGACAGAATACCCGGAGCGTTACCCATCACATCGACGATGAGACCTGAATCATCCGCGACAGCGGGCAGACCGGTACGGATGGCCACAGCGCGGGCCTTGAGTAGCGCGTTCTCCTGGAAGGTGACGCCGGTTTCCACCGGATCCGGCAGGTGAAGGCTGCCAGCGGACACCAGTTCGATGTTTTCGGCATCCGCGCCAAGATCCTCTTCGAGAATGCGGCGGATTTCCACAAGCTTGCCTTCGTTATGGGTTGCGACGACGATTTGCATGAGGTTCTCCTTTAAGAAGGCTCCCCTTGTCAGGGGAGCTGGCTTAGTCTAGGGACAGAGCGGCACGCTGGGCGGCTTGCAGTTCCTTGTTGCCCTTTTCGGCCAAGTCAAGCAGGGTGCCGAGTTCGGCACGGTTGAACGGACGGTGTTCCGCGGTGCCCTGAATCTCGATGAAGGTGCCGGAACCGGTCATGGCCACGTTCATGTCGGTCATGGCCTGACTGTCTTCAATGTATGGCAGGTCAAGCATAGGAGTGCCGTTGATCACGCCCACAGACACGGCGGACACATAGTCCTTAAGCACGCGGCTGGCGGACTTGATATGGCGGTGCTTCTCCGCCCAATTAACTGCGTCGACCAAAGCCACATACGCACCGGTTACGGAAGCCGTGCGAGTGCCGCCATCGGCCTGAAGCACATCGCAGTCAAGCTGAATCTGATTCTCGCCGAGCGCCTTCATATCGATGACGCCACGCAGGCAGCGGCCAATCAGTCGGCTGATTTCGTGGGTACGGCCACCGATTTTGCCACGTACGGATTCACGGTCGGTGCGTTCGGCGGTGGCACGCGGCAGCATCGAGTATTCGGCGGTGACCCAGCCGAGGCCGGAGTCCTTGCGCCAACGCGGCACACCGGGAGTAAAAGTGGCGGTGCACATCACGCGCGTGTTACCGCATTCGATGAGCACGGAGCCTTCGGGGGCGTCGGTGAAGTGGCGGGTGATGCGCACAGGGCGCAGTTCGTCGACCTTGCGGCCGTCGGCACGAATTATTTGGTGATTGCCAAGCATGTCTTTGATTTCAACCATGCGCCCCAGCATACGCCATCCGCTCTATGCCTGGATAGCAACTCGTCAACCATCATCAAACCCCAGCGCAATGTCATTCCCTGCTTACATATCCATTCCATGACACTTGGCTGCACGCCACTATTTTCTTATGCACCACTCGCTTACAGAGTCAATGCCTGCGTACCTGATGAGGATTGGGAAAGATCGTCCGCTGGAATAAGAATGCCATATTCCATGAAATCTTGGTTGAATTGCTTGCGCTGCATAGCGTTGAGTTCGTAATCGATTAACGGCAAATATGTATAGTCCATGTCATGCAACGGCTCTTCATATCGATGAAGCACGTGCATAATTGCCGCGCTCGGCAGTGGGGACCACCATCCATCCAAGCCATACCGGTACGGAGGAACCAATGTCAAGCGTCTGTTCCTTGGGTTGATATCCCAACGCAGAAAACGGTATAAACCAGCGAGAAACGCAATCCAGCACGCATCGTTCACCCGTGCAACCGCTCGGACGAACGATATACGTTGATGTTGAACATTCCGAGCATGAATCAGATTGACGCAGAGCATCTTCAACGTAGACCAGGTCGCTCCGCTTTCTATTGCATCGAAATCAGGAGGCCTACGCAGTTGCGCCAACAACATATGCAATTCGTCTTCCGGAATCGTTTGCGAGGGGGCCACGGCTTCTAGGTGAAGACCAAAACCAGCCCGCTCAAGCCCCTCGGCCAAAACATCAAACAACATACCTCTTTGCCCACGCAATACGCGACCAATTGCAGACCGATCCAAACCAGTACGCTGTGCAAGCTCATAGGCATTCCAACCAGTCTGCGACATCACTTCATTCAGCACAGCCGCACACGAATTAACAGGGCAACCAGATACCACACCGTGATGCACGACATCGCACTGTTCTAACGCTCGATGCTCTACAGCGCGCCGCTCTGATACGTCATCGTTGCCCGCCGCGTTCTCATCATTGAGAGTTTCACTCATCGAAGTCACCTTGCCTCGGCCGATTTCCCGGTCATTTCATCAAACCGCAATCATCATATCCCACAATCCCATGACGATACGATTCGTCATATCCCACAATTCAGAGACGGTATGATTCGTATCGCATCAGTTCACACGATTCTTCAACGATTGCTCCGCAAACGATTGCTCTGCACGCATCACGGCATTCTATCGGCACACTATTCCTCCCAATCAGCCCAACGCAACATCACACGCAACATCACACGCAACACCCCTCACGCAACACCCCTCACGCAACACTGCGCCATCTCTGTAACATCACCGACAACACGGCAATCCCACAACGTCTCGGTGCAATATCCTCTGAAATGGTTTGGTTTTTCACTCCACCTCGTCGGCATCCTGACCAGGATAGGAATATGTGTCGTTCCGCACCATGTACAAAACGTTGTCAACTGACAACGTTCTTCAAATCAATTGGATAAGACAAATGGCCATTTCCCGCCAATTCATCTGAATCAAGACGTTGTCAACTGACAACAAAATGTACATTGCAACAGCATGCACATATACATATTTCCCCGGTGAACAGTACCCCCCCCCAAAAAAAACAGTCATTCCCTTCGGAATGACGAAATCTGATTTTAATTGCAAGCCCTCGTTTGCTTCTGCGCTCGTTCGTATCTTTGACTTCGTCTTAGATACTCCCGCTCGGCATAATCAAGCTGACGCTTGCTTCTGCCTTCGATTTTTTGTATCTTTGTCCGCATAAACGCCGGTCGAAGCGAGACGTTCGTCCGTAGCCCGCACGATTGCGGTAGCGGCGAGACACCCTCTCCGTCCGGCGGCAACAATACAAAAGCAGACCGATGAGACGATTCGTATGGACGGCGGCGACCCTCGCAGTGGTCGCGTTGATGCCCGGTTGTAACAGAAAGATGAAAATAAGCCATTTACCCTATCCCGACACGCGGCGCGACACGACCGTCGTCGTCGACTACCACGGTACGCGTGTCGCCGATCCCTACCGCTGGCTGGAAGACGACAATTCGGCCGAGACGGCCGCATGGGTCGAAGCCGAAAACGCCGTCACGCGCGACTACCTCGACCGGCTCCCTGCCCGTCAGGCCATTTACGACCGGTTGACGGCGCTCTACGACTATCCGAAGGAGGGCGCGCCCGAGCGGCACGGCGACTATTACTACTATTTCCTCAACGACGGCCTTCAAAACCAGTCGGCGCTGTGGCGCAAGCGCTCGCTCACGGCTCAGGGCGAACTGTTCCTCGATCCGAATACCCTTTCGGCCGACGGTACGACGGCGCTCGTCGACGTCTCGTTCTCCGACGACGGCCGTTGGTGCGCGTATGCCGCCGCCGAAGCCGGTTCGGATTGGGTGCGGATACATGTCGTGGATACCGCGACGGGTCAGTTGACGCAGGATGTGATCGAATGGGTGAAGTTCTCCGGCGCGACATGGGCCCCCGACTCCGAAGGGTTCTATTACAGCGCCTACGACGCGCCGAAGGCGAACGTCTATTCGTCGAAGAACGAATGCCAGAAGGTCTATTACCACCGTCTGGGTACGGCGCAGGCCGACGACATTCTCATATACGGCGATCCGGAGCATCCGCTGCGCTATTTCAGCGGCTGGGAGAGCGACGACGGCCGCTGGCTTTTCGTCCTCGCGTCGGAAGGTACGTCGGGCAGTGAAGTTCTCTTCCGCCCGGCGGACAAGGAGGAGCCGTTCCGTACGTTGCTGGCCGGCTTCGCCAACGACTATGCGCCCGTCGAGTGCCGCGACGACAAACTCTATGTCGTGACCAACGACAGTGCGGCCAACTATCGGCTGGCGCGCATCGATCTGCTCGAACCCCGGGGGTTGGAGACCGTCATCGCGGAGCACCCCGACGATCTGCTCGAAGCGGTCGCTCCGGGCGGGGGATACCTGTGGGTGAAATACCTCCGGAACGCGCAGAACAAGATCTACAAATACGATTACGAGGGCAACCGGCAGGCCGACGTGCCGCTGCCGGCCATCGGTTCGGTGCCGAGTTTCGGCTGCAAGGACAGGGAGCAGGAGATTTTCTTCTCGCTCAACACCTTCACCGCGCCTCCGACCGTCTACCGCTACGACATTCCCACGGGCCGCACTACCTGCTACCATACGCCGCAGGTGGCCTACGATGCGGCGCAGTACACTACCGAACAGCTCTTCTTCGAATCCTCCGACGGCGAGCACGTGCCGATGTTCGTCTCGCATCGCCGGGGGCTGCGGCTCGACGGCAGCAATCCCTGTTACCTCTACGGCTACGGCGGTTTCCAGATCAATATCACCCCTGCGTTCAAGCCCGAGCACATCCTCTTCATGGAGCAGGGCGGCGTGGTGGTGAACGTCAACCTGCGCGGCGGTTCGGAATACGGCGAGCGGTGGCACAAGGCTGGTATGCTCGACCGCAAGCAGCAGGTCTTCGACGATTTCATCGCGGCGGCCGAATTCCTCATCACCGAGAAGTATACCTCGCGCGAAAAGCTGGCCATCGCCGGCGGCTCGAACGGCGGATTGCTGGTGGGCGCCTGCGAAGTGCAGCGCCCCGACCTGTTCGCCGTCTGCCTGCCTGCGGTCGGCGTGATGGACATGTTGCGCTACCACCTTTTCACCATCGGCTGGGGCTGGGCGACCGAATACGGTACGAGCGACGATGCGGCGCAGTTCCGCACGCTCTACGCCTACTCGCCGCTGCACAACATCCGCGAAGGCGTCTGCTACCCCGCGACGCTCGTCACGACGGGCGACCACGACGATCGTGTGGTGCCGGCGCATTCGTTCAAATTCGCTGCGACGCTCCAATATGCGCAGGCGTGCGATGCTCCGGTGCTGATCCGCATCGAACGGAATGCCGGCCACGGCGCGGGCAAACCGCTCTCGAAGCGTATCGCCGAATCGGCCGACAGCTACGCTTTCCTGTTCTACAATACGGGGACGACGTACGGACAATCGGCGCCGGAGAATTGAAGGTCGGCGAAGGCTGATTGACCGCCCCTGTTCGTGCTGTACCGGAGCGGGTATCGAACCGTGGATGGAAGGGGCGGATGGATATTATTTAAAAGGTGCGAACTCCAGAAAGGGGCGCAGTGGTTATGCGCAGCTGGACAGCACGATGGCTCGAATAAGGTAAAACGGGAAACAAGGGTAAGGTACTTTTAAAGAGTAGGAGAGCGTCGGGATACCTGTCGGCTGACTGCCGAGGTGCAGGATGAAACAGGTGAAGGCCGATACGGTGTAAGCCCCTCCCTTTATCAAAGGGAGGGGACAGAGGGGAGGGAATGTTGGTATCCGCGCAGCGGCCATGCGCAGTGGAGCAGCACGACGGCTCGAATAAGGTAAAACGGGAAACAAGGATATGAAGGTCTATAAATTCGGCGGAGCATCGGTCCGCAATGCTGAGGGGGTGCGCAACCTGCGCAATATCATCGACGACGAACAGAACCTCTTCATCATCGTCTCGGCGATGGGCAAGACGACCAATGCGCTGGAACGGGTGTTCGAGGGGGTGCAGCGGGGCGACCGCGAAAAATCCGCTGCCGAGATCGCACGGTTGCGCGAATATCACGCCGCGATCATCGACGACCTCTGGCACGGCCCGACCCGTCTGGAACGGGTCGAGGCGTTGTTCGCCGAACTGGATCGCGTCGCCGCTGAGACGCAGTACCGTGCGGCCGACGCCGAGTTGTGGTACGACACGATCGTCGCCTTCGGCGAGCTGCTCTCGACGACCGTCGTCTCGGAGTACCTCGCCTCGGCGGGAGTGGCCAACCATTGGGTCGACATGCGCCGTGCACTGGTCACGCAGCAGCGCCACAAGGACGCTTCGGTCGATATCGACGCCTCGGCATTCCGCCTGCTGGCCGAAGTGGAAGGTGCAGCGGAGACGATCTTCGTGGGACAGGGCTTCATCGGCGGCGCGCCCGACGGGACGACTACGACGCTCGGCCGCGAGGGTTCGGACTACTCGGCGGCCGTGGTGGCCAATATTCTCGGCGCGGAGTCGATGTCGGTGTGGAAGGATGTCGACGGTGTGCTCAACGCCGACCCCAAGACCTTCCCCGACGCCGAGCAGATCAAGGAGTTGAACTACCTCGATACGATCGAACTGGCGTACAGCGGTGCGCAGATCATCCACCCCAAGACGATCAAGCCGTTGCAGAACAAGAATATCCCGCTCTACGTCCGCCCGTTCGGCGACAAGCGCAAGCCCGGAACGGTGATCCGCGGCACGTCGGCGCCCGTGACCGTCCCGATTCTGATTCTCAAAAAGGATCAGGTCTTCCTGACGGTGCGGTCGCGCGATTTTTCGTTCGTGCTGGAAGAGAAGTTCGCCACGATCTTCTCGCTGCTCGAACGCTACCGCATCAAGACCAATCTGATCCACAATTCGGCGGTCAATCTGGGGTTGTGCGTCGACAATTCGTGGCATATCGACGAAGCGGTGGCCGAATTCCGCGACGAGGGCTTCGACGTGATGAAGGTCGAGGATATGGAGCTGCTCACCATCCGGGGCTATACCGACGAGCTGCTGGCCAAGTACGGCTATACGCCGAAAGTCTTCGTCCGCCAGACGACCCAGTCCACCGCGCGTATCGTCCGCAAGAAGTAGGCGTCCGCAACCGTCGCGTGTGATTCCCGCAACGGTTTCTACACCGGTAATCGGCGGCATCTTTACGGGCCGGTCGGCGGTCGTATTCGCGGTCTGTTATCTCTGCGAGGCGAAGCGAAAACGCATCGTCGGATAATACCGCGGAGTACGTTCAATAACATTCGATACGATGGATTTCATCACACAGACGAAAGAGGTTCCGGTCGTGGGTTCGTACGACGTCGTGGTCTGCGGCGGCGGACCGGCCGGCCTG
>OGXT01002421.1_pt1 | contig 14835 bp, 10 predicted proteins | sample 1576361 | NCBI WGS metagenome assembly OGXT01 (sample SAMEA3541514, study PRJEB24748) | human gut metagenome | biome: human gut; feature: human-associated habitat; material: faeces | place: China | collected 2012 | reverse complement strand
ATAAATAATATTTTGCACGTTCCGGACAATTTGTCGACAATCTGAGGGTATTGCAAAATGCAATACCCTTTTTACACGAAATTTTTACGAAAGGATATAAATAATGAACGTAAGAGAATTACTCGGCAAGAGAATGCTGTTTTTTGACGGCGGTATGGGTTCAATGCTACAAAAAAACGGTATGGGTGCGGGTGAAATTCCCGAACTTTTAAACCTTACAAATGCCGCTTTAATAGAAAAAATACATACCGAATATCTTGAAGCGGGTGCAAACATCATTACCACAAACACCTTCGGTGCAAACCCATTAAAATCAGAAGAAATCGGCGAAAGTCTTGATATGATTATCGCCGCCGCAATAGGAATTGCAAGAAAGGCGGTAAACAGTTTTCAATCAGAGGAAAATCCGCGATTTGTTGCATTCGACATCGGTCCTTGCGGTAAATTGTTAGAGCCTTTGGGCGACCTTTCTTTTGATGATTGCTATAACGCATTTGCGAAAATCGCAAAAACTGCCGAAAAATGCGGTGCCGACCTTGTTATAATAGAAACAATGTCTGACACTCTTGAGGCAAAAGCCGCCGTACTTGCAGTAAAGGAAAACACTTCACTCCCTATTTTCTGTACAATGACGTTTGACGAAAGCTATAAAACACTTACGGGCGGTGACGTCAAGGTTATGTCGGCGATTATGGAAGGACTTGGGGTTGATTGTGTCGGTATAAACTGTGGTCTTGGTCCTGCTCAAATCGGTGAAATGATGACTGACCTTGCCGAAATTTCTTCAATTCCTATAATGGCACAGCCAAACGCAGGTTTGCCGCAAATCGAAAACGGCAAAACAGTTTACAATGTATTACCGGAACAATTTGCAGACGAATGTGAACATATGGCAAAGCTTGGCGCGTCTGTTCTCGGCGGTTGTTGCGGTACAACGCCCGACCATATAAGAAGTCTCGTTGAAAAATGCAAAAACTACAAACCGATAGTTGAAGAAAAAAACATCACTGTCGTTGCGTCATATTCAAAAACGGTTATACTCGGAAAAGGTCCTGTAATTGTCGGCGAACGTATCAATCCAACAGGTAAGAAAAAGTTTAAAGAAGCACTTAGAAACGGTGACATAGACTATATTCTAAACGAGGCATTTGCACAACGTGACGCAGGTGCGCACATACTTGACGTAAACGTCGGACTGCCGGAAATTGACGAATGTTCGACAATGGAAAAGGCAGTGAAAGCAATCAGTGCCGCAGTAAATCTTCCTTTACAGATAGACAGCTCCGACCCTATAACAACCGAACGTGCATTGCGTATTTACAACGGTAAACCTATGGTAAACTCCGTAAACGGCAAGGAGGAAAGCATAAAAGCAATTATGCCTATAGTGCAAAAATACGGTGGTGTACTTGTCGGACTTTGTCTTGACGAGGAAGGTATCCCTCCTACTGCCGAGCAAAGATTTGAAATCGCGAAGAAAATCCGTGACAGAGCGGCAGAATACGGTATAAAGCCGAAAAACCTTGTAATGGACGCACTTACGCTTACAATTTCGGCACAGCAAAAAGAGTCTGCCGAAACAATCAAAGCATTGAAAATGATAAAGGACCAACTTGGCATTTGTACAACGCTTGGCGTATCTAACATATCATTCGGACTTCCGCGCCGAGAAATAGTCAACGGAACATTCTTCGCATTGGCACTTAACAACGGTCTTGACGCTTGTATTATCAACCCGTGTGCCGATTCAATGATTAACACCTATCGTGCATTTATGGCACTTTCGTGCTATGACGCGGATTGTCAGGAATATGTAAGCAAATATGCGGGTACAAAGTCACAGACAACAGTAACAAAAGAAAATCAGGCGGAAGAAAAAGCTGAAAATGTCAATCCGCTTTTTGATATAATCATAAAAGGTCTTAAAGACCAGTCGTTTGACGAAACAGTTCGTCAGCTTGAAACTACCGATCCGATGGACATTATCAACAACATACTTGTTGAAGCACTTAACGTTGTCGGTCGTGAGTTTGAAAAAGGTACAATGTTCCTACCTCAGCTTATGATGAGTGCAGAAACCGTCAAAAATTCATTTGACGCAATCAAGGCTCACATTGACCAAAGCGGTGAAGCACAGGAAAGCAAAGGTAAAATCTTGGTTGCAACGGTTAAAGGCGATATTCACGACATCGGCAAAAACATCGTAAAGGTGCTTTTGGAGAACTACGGTTATGATGTTTATGATTTAGGCAAGGACGTACCGCCCGAACTTATTGTCGAAACATTAAAAGAAAACGATATTCACATATGCGGACTTTCCGCACTTATGACTACAACAGTAGTAAGTATGGAAGATACAATCAAAGCAATTCGTGCGGCAGGACTTGATACAAAAGTATGGGTCGGAGGTGCGGTGCTTACACAGGAATATGCCGATATGATAGGTGCGGACAAATACTGCAAAGACGCACTTTCTTCGGTAACTTACGCAAACGAATTTTTTGGAAATTAATAAAAATTGAGAGTCCGGCGACAAATTAATCTAAGCAGATAAATCAAATGTCGATTTATCTGCTTTATTTTTTTGCAATAATGACAGATTTGAATTGACAAAAAGCAAAAAGAATGTTATAATCAATTCATAGTGAACAAATAGGAAAATAGGAGTATGAAATTACGGTATGGAAAATCAATTTGAACGAACGGAACTTCTTTTAGGAAAAGATGCCATACAGAAACTGAAAAATGCACACGTTGCGGTTTTCGGTGTAGGCGGTGTAGGCGGTTTTGTTGTCGAGGCGCTCGTTAGGAGCGGTGTAGGCGAAATAGACGTTATAGACAAAGACACCGTTTCGCTTTCAAACATAAACAGACAGATAATCGCACTTCACAGTACTGTCGGACAACCTAAAGTCGAAGTTATAAAAAATCGTGCATTGGATATAAATCCAAATGTAAAAATAAACGCGTTTGAAACATTCTTCTTGCCCGATACGGCAGATATGTTTGATTTTTCAAAATATGATTACGTTGTTGACGCAATAGACACCGTAAAAGGTAAAATTGAAATAATACTCCGTGCCGAAAAAGCCGGAGTAAAAATTATCAGCTCTATGGGTGCGGGAAACAAGCTTGATCCGACACTTTTTGAAGTTTCGGACATTTACAAAACGTCCGTATGCCCTTTGGCGCGCGTTATGCGCCGCGAGCTTAAGGCAAGAGGTATAAAAAAATTAAAGGTAGTTTATTCAAAAGAAGAGGCTATCAAAATTCCGTCACCGGACGGCGAAAGACCTGTTCCGGGAAGTATTGCGTTTGTACCGTCAGTTGCGGGATTGATTATAGCCGGAGAAATAATTAAAGATTTGGTTAAGGAGGAATAACATTGAAAATTTCAACTAAAGGCAGATACGCCGTAAGGCTTATGCTTGACGTTGCAATTCACGGTATGGATAAAAACGTTTCTATGCGTGATGTTGCAGAACGTCAAAATATATCAATAAAATATCTTGAACAAATTGTGAGTATCCTTACCCGTGTGGGATACTTAAAGAGTGTGCGTGGTGCCCAAGGGGGTTACCGACTCACAAAAGCACCGTCAGAATACACAATCGGAGATATTTTGCGTACAACGGAGGGAACACTTTCACCTGTATCGTGTCTTGAAGATGAAGAAAATACTTGTCCGCGAGTTTCTGTGTGTCCGACAATAAAGCTTTGGAAAGGGCTTTATGATGTTATCAATAAATATGTTGACAGCATTACTCTTGAAGATTTGGTAAACGAAAGTATTGCAATCAATTCACCTGATTTTTGTATATAAAAATAACGGACGGCTATGGTTCGTCCGCTGCGAATACAGTGTGTAGGGGCGATCATTGGTCGCCCTTTTTTAATTTTCAGTATTGTGTCACCACTCAGTCAACTTCGTTAACAGCTCCCCTCAAGGGGAGCCTTTTTTTGCCTCTCCTTGAGGAGAGGTGGCACGAAGTGTCGGAGTGGTTGCTTTTGCGGGATGTCGTGAGGGCTGTCACCTACTAACAAACCACTCTGGCGACCAATGATCGTCTCTACGAATGTTCGCATTTAGGACGTCGTGGGTGCCGTCCCCTACGAAGTAAGGTATTTACTTATTAATTACTTCCCCGATATTATTAATCTGAATTGAAATAGTTCCATCATCGTTATTTATAAATTCGATATACTCATTATTTTGATAATATTCAGCCGGAAAAATAACTTCAACGCCGATATCTGTTACAATTTTCACGTTTGACGCCAATTTCTTTGTAACATAGCTGTTCACTTCAACCTTTTGAGGTACGTTTGCTTTCTCAATTTTGTCGATAAACTCACTTTTCATACCCGGTTTACCGTCAAAAATTTTATCGGCAACCTGTTCGGTATCAATAAATTCCGTTTCGCCCTCCTCAATATTTTCAGTTATGTATTCTTTCATTTTTGAAAGTGTTTCGATAGTGTCACCGCCGTTTTCTTCCGTAACCTTTTTCGCAATTTTACATACTGCATTTACGGATTCTCTTGAAGAAATATCATAAATACATTCAAGCAAAACATCTGCAATAAGGTCAGTTGTTTCACCGTCTATTTTACGTTTTTTACCGAGATATTTAATTGAAAAATCATCTTCAAAAATAAACGCACATTCCGCAATTTTTTGTGAAGTAGTCGGCAAAATCGCATAATGGTTTATAATCTGATTTTTCACTTTACCGTCGTCCTGCAAAACTTGGTGTGTATACCCTATTTTATTTTCACACTTTAAAACCGCAAGCAACGGACGTTCATTTATCATACAATCGCAAACTATAAGGTCGGACGAATCGGGCTTATCCGATTGAGTAACTCCCTCATAAACGCGTTGTGCAATAAATTTCGACATTGTAATAAAATAATTTTCGTCCTTTATATACTCTGCCAAATGATATTTAAAACCGCTGTTTTCTGAAAATTCGGCATTTCGCATACTTGCGTCCTCAAAAACTTTTTCTATATGCTTTGTAATAAAACTGTTTATACTTGCGTCTGTAACATCAAGTTCTTCTTCCGAGTACACACTCACACCCGAATTTGCGTCAAGTATATGTACAATCGCTCTTTTTAATGATGCTATCATTTTATCAATCCTTTCAAATCAAGTAAAATTTATTATACCATATCACTCAAAAAAAGTAAACATTGACAAACATAACTTTAGTGTTTATACTAAAAATATCTAACAGAAACGGCGGTGAAATTATGCAAAAATATAAAGACAAATCTTTGAATATTGAAGAAAGAATTGACGATTTACTCTCTAAAATGACAAACGAAGAAAAGGTCGGTCAAATGTTGCAAGTCAGCTACAACACGTTGAGCAAAGAAGATTACGAAAAGTACAAAAATCTCGGTATCGGCTCATTCCTGCACGTTTTAGGTGATGAGGCAGACGATATAAAAAAGCGCTCAGAAAAGACACGGCTCGGCATACCTCCGATATTCGGCATTGACGCAATTCACGGTCACTGTCTTTTAAACGGTGCAACAGTGTTTCCGTCACAGCTTGCAATGTCATCAAGTTTCAATCGCAAGTTAATACACGATATGGGCAAGGCTACTGCCAAAGAAGTCGCGGCAGACGGTCTTGACTGGACATTCTCCCCCGTTTTATGTATCGCAAGAGATTTAAGGTGGGGACGCGTAAACGAAACATTCGGTGAGGACAGTTATGTTATAGGCGAACTCGGCAAAGCCATAATTGAGGGATACGAAGAAGACAATTTGATTATTGCGTGTGCAAAGCATTACATTGCATACGGTGAGGCAACAGGCGGACGTGACGCATACGACAGTGAAGTCAGTGAAAGAAAAATCAGAGAAGTATTCCTACCGCCGTTTGAAAAAGCCGCAAAAATCGGTTGCGGCTCGGTTATGACCGCTTACGGCTCTGTTGACTCCGTTCCTCTTAATGCCAATCCGCGTATGGTAAGAGAAATTCTTAAAGACGAAATCGGTTTTGACGGATTTGTTGTGAGCGATTACGAAAATGTCTTAAATCTTGTCACCAGGCAATTCATAGTCGAAAATTTAAAAGACGCGTCCAAACTGTCGATTGAGGCAGGCAACGATATGAGTATGAATACGCACGAATTTTACGATTGCGTTTCAGAACTTATAGAGGACAACGAAATTGACATAAAATATATTGATGACGCGGTAAGAAGAATACTTAGAGCAAAATTCAGAATAGGTCTTTTTGGCGGTAAAAAGACAGTTGACAGAAGCGTCATAAACTGCAATGAACACAAAAAACTTAACCACAAACTTGCACAGGAAAGTGCAGTTTTACTTAAAAATGACGGTACACTGCCGCTGAAAGAAAACAAAACCATCGCCGTTATAGGTCCGAATGCGGACGACATAAGAGCGATTTACGGCGACTGGACATATTTTTCACACCCTGTACCGAAAGAAAACGTTACACCCATGGGCGACTACTACACGATACGTCGCGGTATGGAGGAAGTATTCGGAAAAGAGAATATTTTATACAGCAAAGGCTGTGACATTTTAGGTGAAGAAAATTATATTGATGACGCGGTAAAAATTGCCGAAAAGGCTGACGCGGTTGTATGTGTAATCGGCGACTGCCTTGCTCAAAACGGCGAGTATCGCGACAGAGCCAACCTTGAATTATCGGGTTATCAAACAGAACTCATCAAACGTCTGATTGACACGAAAAAGCCCGTAATAGCCGTACTTGTAAACTGTAAACCGCTTTGCATATCGTATCTAAAAGAAAACTGTAATGCAATTATCGAGGACTTTAACGGCGGTGACTTTGCCGGTTTGGCGATTGCGGAAATGATTGACGGTAAATTTAATCCGAGCGGTAAATTAACAATTTCTTTCCCGCGTCACAGTTCCCAAACACCTTGCTACTACAATCAATACGAGGGTTGGCACGGCGGTCAGTATGTTGATTTGGAAAAAGGCTATGTATACGAATTCGGTGACGGACTTTCCTACTCCGAATTTGAATATTCAAACCTACGCTTATCCCAAAACACAATAAAAAATGAGGAAGAAATAACCGTATCGGTTGATGTTACAAACAAAGGCAATATGGACGGCAAAGAAACCGTACTTATGTTTGTCAACGACGTCATAAGCTCCGTCCTCACACCGACAAAACAATTAAAAGGTTTTGAAAAGGTATTTATAAAATCAGGCGAAACAGCAACGGTAAACCTAAAATTAAACATAAAAGACCTTGCAATCGTGACGAGAGATTTGGAATATATCGTTGAAAAAGGCAAGTTTGAAATTATGGTCGGCAGAAACACAAAAGAATATTTAAAAGATATTTTATCGGTCGAAGAAAACATAAAATTTTAAAATTTTTATCACTCATAATATAAAAATTATGAGTGATTTTTTTGATAAAATTCACTTGATAATGAATATTTTAATCTCAAAATTCAATAATATACAAAAAATTTGTTTTAACATAAATATAAGTATCTAACAGTAACAATTCTGTATAAAAACAGTTGACAATTAGCTTATTCGCTGATAAAATAAAAATAGTACGATAATATATTTGTACATATTCCGTCATAAAATGACGGACAAAACAGCACCATCTTTTCAAAAAAGCATTAGCTTTTAGAAAATTCGATTTTCCACAAGACAAATCAAATATGGTGGTTTTTTTCGGCACAGAAAATCGGTGTGCCAATATTTATTACATTAAATTTCAAAGGGGGAATTTTTTTGAGAATGACCGGTGCTGAAATGGTTGTTAAAACACTTGAAAAGAACGGCGTTAAGGTTGTATTCGGTTATCCGGGTGCGGCTAACTGTCCTATTATAGATAAGCTGTCCTTTTCTTCCATAAAGCATATCCTTACTCGTAATGAGCAGGGTGCGGCTCATATGGCTTCCGGCTACGCAAGAGTTACGAAACAGGCAGGTGTCTGTACCGCAACTTCAGGTCCGGGTGCTACAAACCTTATAACAGGTATCGCAACCGCATATATGGATTCTATTCCGATGGTTGCACTTACAGGTCAGGTTGCTACAAAGCTAATCGGTAAAGACGCTTTCCAAGAAGTTGACATTACAGGTGCTACGTTGCCTTTTACAAAGCACAGCTACCTTATAAAAGACGGACTTGACATTCCGCGTGTTGTAAATGAGGCATTTCATATTGCAAACACAGGCCGTCCGGGTCCTGTACTTATCGACTTCCCTATGGATCTTCTAAAAAAGGAATTTGATTATCCAGACGAAGATGAGGACGTTAATATCCGTGGCTACAAGTTAATGGGCAAAGCTAACGAATCACAGGTTAAGAAGGTTGCCGAGGCAATCAAAGGTGCTAAAAAGCCGGTTATACTTGCCGGTGGCGGTGTCGTTATATCCGATGCTACAAATGAATTCAGAAAATTTGTAAAAGAAACAGATATTCCTGTTGTTTCAACAATGATGGGTATAGGTATTCTTCCGTCGGACAATCCGAGATACTACGGTATGATAGGTTCACACGGTGTTAAGAGAGCTAATCTTCTTTTCAATCGTGCAGACCTTGTAATCGTAATGGGTTCAAGACTTGGTGACAGAACTGTTGCAAATGTCAAGGGACTTGAGGAAGGCAACAAGCTTATACATATCGACCTTGACCCTGCCGAAATCGGCAAAAACACTCAGCCTTATATTCCTGTTGTCGGTGATATTAAAGATGTTCTTGAACAGCTTACATCGCAAATTTCAGGTTACAAGACAAGCAAAGAGTGGATTGACGAAGCTGACGAACTACGTCAAAGATTTACACATAAACCGGTATGTGAGGATAACGGATTTGTAAATCCGAAGTATTTCTTAAACGTACTTTCGGAAAAGACAAATTCAGATGTATACCTTTCAACCGAAGTCGGTCAAAACCAGATTTGGTGTGCCAATAACTTCAACTTTAAAACACCACGTTCACTTTTGACTTCAGGCGGATTCGGTACAATGGGTTACGGACTTCCTGCCGCAATCGGTGCCTCTGTTGCCGCAAACGGCTCAAAGCCTGTTATCGCGGTAATGGGTGACGGCAGTTTCCAAATGGATTTACCGGAAATGGGCACTATGTCTCAATGGGATATTCCCGTTAAAATGGTATTGTTCCAAAACCACCGTCTTGGTATGGTACACGAACATCAGTATCTTCTTTATAAATCAAATTATCAGGCTGTTGAAATCGAAGGAAAACCTGATTTTGCAATGCTTGCAAAAGCATACGGCTTTGAGAGCGGCATAGCTAACGAAAACAGCGATGTTTCAGAGGCGATAGATAAGATGATGGCACATGACGGTTCATATCTTCTTATCGTAAACGTAAATCCTTTTGAACCTACCGGTGACGCTCTTAATGAGGCTACTCTTCCGAAAAAGGAGGATAAGTAATATGGAAAGATATACATTATCAGTCCTTGTCGAAAACAATCCGGGTGTACTTTCAAGAGTTGTAGGCTTGTTTTCAAGACGTGGATTTAACATTCATTCACTTTCAGTGGGTACTACCCAAGACCCGCAAGTATCTCGTATCACTATTGAAGTGAACGGCGATGCACAAATTGTCGAACAAGTGTCAAAACAGCTTTCAAAGATTATGGAAGTTATCAAAATTAAGACACTTCGTGACAGCGAAATCGTAAAGAGAGGACTTTCACTTGTAAAAGTTAAGGTTACACCTAAGACAAGAAGTGAAGTTATCGAAATTACGAACGTATTCAGAGCAAAGATAGTTGATATTTCACCTAACACTTTGACTATCGAATTGACAGGTCATAATACAAAGCTTAACGCATTTATCGACCTTGTAGAGCCGTACGGAATTGAAGAAATCGCCCGTACCGGTATGACTGCTCTTGAACGCGGGGCAAACACATTAAAACTAGATAAATAATTATTATTTATAATACATATTTAAGAAAGAGGTAATCAAAATGGCAAAAACATTAGACCATGAAGCAAAAGTATTTTATGAAAGCGATTGTAATCTTGGACTACTAAAGGGCAAGACTATCGCAATTATCGGCTACGGTTCACAAGGTCACGCTCACGCACTAAACCTAAAGGACTCTGGCTGCGATGTAATCATCGGTCTTTATGAAGGTAGTAAGTCATGGAGCAAGGCTGAAAAGCAAGGCTTGAAAGTATATACATCAGCAGAGGCTGCAAAGAAGGCTGACATCATCATGATTCTTATCAACGATGAAAAGCAAGCTGACTTGTACAAGAACGAAATCGAACCAAATCTTGAACCGGGCAATATGCTTATGTTTGCTCACGGTTTCAACATTCACTTCGGAACAATCGTTCCTCCTGCAGACGTTGACGTTACAATGATCGCTCCTAAGGGTCCTGGTCACACAGTACGTTCAGAATATCTTGAAGGTAAGGGTGTTCCTTGTCTAATCGCTGTTGAACAAGACGCAACAGGTAAGGCACAGGATTTAGCACTTGCTTACGCTTTGGGTATCGGTGGTGCAAGAGCCGGTGTTCTTGAAACAACATTCAGAACAGAAACAGAAACAGACCTATTCGGTGAACAGGCAGTTCTTTGTGGCGGTGTTACAGCTCTTATGCAAGCAGGTTTTGAAACACTTGTTGAAGCAGGTTATGACCCAAGAAACGCTTACTTTGAGTGTATCCACGAAATGAAACTTATCGTTGACCTTATTTACCAAAGTGGTTTCAAGGGTATGAGATACTCAATTTCTAATACTGCTGAATACGGTGACTACGTAACAGGTCCTAAGATTGTTACTGCTGAAACAAAGAAGGCTATGAAGAAAGTTCTTTCTGATATTCAAGACGGTTCATTCGCTAAGGAATTCCTACTTGATATGTCACCTGCAGGCCGTCAAGTTCACTTCAAGGCTATGAGAAAGATTGCAGGAGAACATCAACTTGAACAAGTCGGTGAAGAAATCCGTAAGCTTTATAGCTGGAACAGCGAAGACGATAAGCTTATCAATAACTAATTTGACGTATTTAAAAAGACTTCACGAAAGTGAAGTCTTTTTTGTTGCATTTTTGCCACCACTCCGTCACTCCGTGACACCTCTCCTCAAGGAGAGGCTTGTTTGGCTCCCATCGAGGGGAGCTGGCGACGCAGTCGACTGAGGGGTGGCACTATCTGTTTTATTTTTGGTCGCCCCTCCGAAGCACGCCAAACGTGATGTCGTTTCACACAAAAAAGCCGTCAAAGTATTACTTTGACGGCTTTTGCATTATTCAATTATACGATTTCAGCACCGCTTTGAATATCATTAAGAGTAGTCAAAACAGTAAGCTTATCTTCAAATTCGGCTGACAAAATCATACCGCAAGATTCAAGTCCCATCATCTTTCTCGGTTTCAAGTTTGCAACAAACAACACATTTTTACCGATTAATTCTTCAGGCTTATGGAACTTTGCTATACCTGAAAGAATTTGTCTTGTTTCACTTCCGACTTGCAAAGTAAATCTAAGAAGCTTTGATGACTTTGGCACTTTTTCGCATTCAAGTACCTTACCGACACGAATATCAAGTTTTTCAAATTCTTCAAACTCGATATAATCTTTATACGGTGCAATTTCAATCTTTTCTTCTTCCGGCTGACCGAATTCTTCTTCAAGTTCGGCAAGTTTCTTTTCTGCGTCAATTCTTTGGAACAACGGAACAGCCTCGCCTACTTTTGTACCCGCCTTTGTTTCACCGAATTTCTTTGTACTTTCAAAGCTCAAATCATCTGCACCGATTTGTTCGGCGATTTTCTTTGATGTTTCAGGCATATACGAGCTTAACAATGCCGCAATAATTCTGATTGTTTCAACAAGATTATAAAGCACTGTACCCAATCTTGGCTTATCATCTTCATTTTTTGCAAGCACCCATGGAGTTGTTTCGTCAATATACTTATTCGCTCTGTCAACAACTTTCCAAATTTCGTCCATACTATCCGCAACGTGAAGTGTATTCATCTTCTTAATAATCTTATCAATCGCACCTGTTGCAACAGCTTTCAAATCATCATCAAAATCACCGTGTACGTCACAGCTCTGAATTTCACCGTCAAAATACTTATTAATCATTGCAACAGTTCTGTTTACAAGATTGCCAAGTGTATTTGCAAGGTCACTGTTAAATCGGCTGATAAACACTTCATAAGTGATTGTACCGTCTTGTGCGAAAGGCATTTCGTGAAGTGAATAATATCTTACCGCGTCAACACCGAAATGCTTTACAAGGTCCTCCGCATAAATTACGTTACCTCTTGACTTACTCATCTTTTCATCACCGACAAGCATCCAAGGGTGTCCGAACACCTGTTTTGGAAGCGGCTCGCCCAATGCCATAAGCATAATCGGCCAATAAATTGTATGGAAACGAAGAATGTCCTTACCGATAATATGCACATCTGCAGGCCAATACTTATTATACAATTCGCCCTTTTCTTCCGGTGTATAGCCAAGGGCCGTAATATAGTTTGAAAGTGCGTCAATCCACACGTACACAATATGTCCAGGGTCAAACTCAACAGGAATACCCCATGTAAAGCTTGTTCTTGACACGCACAAATCCTGCAATCCCGGCTTTAGGAAGTTATTAACCATCTCATTCTTACGTGATTCAGGTTGAATAAATTCAGGGTGTGACTCGATGTATTCCATAAGCTTGTCCTGATACTTGCTCATCTTGAAGAAATAGGCTTCTTCCTTAGCCTTTTTAACTTCTCTGCCGCAATCAGGGCACTTGCCGTCTACAAGCTGTGTTTCAGTCCAGAATGATTCACAAGGTGTACAGTACCAACCTTCATATTCACTCTTATAAATATCACCTTGATCATAAAGCTTTTTAAAAATCTGCTGAACAGCCTTAACGTGATAATCGTCGGTTGTACGGATAAATTTATCATAGCTGATATTAAGCATATCGGCAATATCCTTAATTTGTCCCGCAATCTTATCAACGTGCTGTTTCGGTGTTATACCCTCATTTTCAGCGATTTCCTGTATCTTCTGACCGTGTTCGTCAGTACCTGTAAGGAAAAATACATCCTTACCTATAAATCTGTTAAAACGTGCTATTGCGTCCGTAAGAACTATCTCATATGTATTACCTATATGAGGTTTCTTTGAAGTGTACGCAATGGCAGTAGTAATATAAAACTTTTCTTTACTCATTCCAGTCACTCCCCATTAAATTAATAACAAAATCTTTGAACAATAGGCACTGTTCTTTTATAAATCTGCCTATTCTCTTTAAAAGTCTTATCGGTGCGTCAAACACACCCGCTTTATAAAAACTGATTATCAGCATAAGTATTATCGGGCCTAAAATCATACCGCCGATACTAAGCGTTCTGTAACCTATATACATAGACATAAGCGTCAATATCGGATTCATACCTATTCTTGAGCTTACAAGTTTCGGTTCGGTAAAATGTCGCATAAGCGCAACTGCGGCATATATAACAATCAGACCAACTCCGAGTTTAATATTGCCGTTCAAAAACGAAATAAGCGACCACGGCCATAAAACAAGACCGCTGCCGAAGAATGGCAATGCGTCCAAGAACGCAATACCTAACGCAATAAGAAGTGCATACTCAATATCAAGTATACTCAGTCCGATAAACATAATCGCAAACGCGATACACATAAGTATTCCCTGCGCTTTAATATAACCGCCGAGATACTTTTTCAATTCCGTCTTTATAAGATTCAGCCTGTCCACAAATTTAGGACTGAACACGCCCTGCACAGTCGACATAACTGTTTTGTTTTCCGAAACCATAAAATACGATGACAAGATAAAAACGACTATACCTATAAACACGCTCGGCAAAGCCTTTGCAAAATTGCCCGCATAATCAACCATAGGCGTTGACTTCATATTGATAAATTCGGCGGCTTTGCTTGAAATAGTTTCACCTGCCGAAGTAATCGCCTGTTGAATGTTGCTCGGCAAATTCATATACACAATAGACCATTTTTCGCCCAATGCCTTTGTACTGTTTTGAATGTTTTCGTAAATAGTCGGAAACTGCGTATATAACATTCGTCCCTCATCAACAATTTTCCATATTGCAAATGTGAGAACACCACCAAAAATTCCGACTATCAGTACTATTACAAGCACCGCCGACAGTCCTCGCGGTATTTTCAGCCGTTTCTGCAATGTATCCGCAAGCGGATTTACCGCCATTGAGAACAGATAGCCGAGCAAAAACGGCAAAAACAACTTAACAAGAAAACCTAACAGCTGCAATATTTTAGGCAGACATATATATGCCGCCACAGCCAATATCACAACACCCAATACAAACAGTACAATTTTCACCCAATTTTTTTTCAGTTTCATAAAATCATTCCCTTCGTAAATCACGAGAATGTATCATTATTTTCCAAGAAATCTATTCATCAAAGTATATCCTTCTTCGATATAAATACCTGTCTTTTTACCGTTTTCTTCAGTATATGTAAGATTAGCATTTTTATCCGTTTCGTTGGTGCTGTCATAGATGATGTACGGAACAGGGTCCGAAACGTGCGTCTTTAGCTTAATCGGAGTCGGATGGTCGGGAAGAATCATCATTCTGTAATCAATGCCTCTCTTTTCAAGCTCGTCCTTTAGGAACTTGACAACCTTTTTATCTATCGTTTCAACCGCAAATTTCTTCTTTTCAGGTGCACCTTGGTGTCCCATTTCGTCAGGAGCTTCCATGTGAACATAAACGAAGTCACTGCCGTTTAAAATTGCTCTTGCCGAAGCGGCGCATCCGGCTCGAAACGGG
>OGXT01002416.1_pt1 | contig 14855 bp, 8 predicted proteins | sample 1576361 | NCBI WGS metagenome assembly OGXT01 (sample SAMEA3541514, study PRJEB24748) | human gut metagenome | biome: human gut; feature: human-associated habitat; material: faeces | place: China | collected 2012 | reverse complement strand
CATCATGTCGTTATCGCCCGAATACCGATGATCGACTTCCGATTGCTGCTGACCGCATGCGATGGTGTCGACAACGGTCTGCTCGCTAGCGGCCTGACGCGCATCGATATCGGCCAGTTGCGCGCGCAACGCACACACGTTGCCATCGTCGGCAACCGGCAGATACACGGAATACCGGCAGCCATGCATACTGCTGAACTCATGCATGTCGAACAGCATGGTACGGCCGGAAACGTCCGTCGCGGCAACGGTGAGGCCATGCACGTACGGTCTGGAAACCTGCGCGCACGCCTTGACCGGATTGCCGTTGATGATCGGCATGGATACGAGCGGACGCAACGGACCGGTGGCAATATGACTCATACGGCCGGCGTCCGCGAATTCGCCGTCCATATCGTCGCTATCCGAAGCCAGCGCCATCACCTTCGGCCCCTTCATGAAACTGACCCAAGGCGAACCGTCCGGCATACGCTCGACGGTGATCCGCGGCCGCAACCGCATCACCACTTCCGCAACGCCGTTCCAGCGCAGACGCAACGGCAGATATCCTTCGGGAATATCGTTGGTGCGTGCCGGATCAAGCGTGCAGACGGCGCAGGTGGCCTCCATGACGCCGTAATGCTCCGCCCACCACGGACGGCGCAGAAACAGCGTGGTTTCCCGCAAACCACCGGGAGTATCGGGAACATGCTCGGCCGTGGATTCCAATGTGAACGTCACCGTGTAATCGACGCCATCCTCAATGCGAGCGGCGCGCTGCGTGATGCGCAGACCCTGCTCCGGGCAGTCGAAGGTGGAATCGATGTACAGATTGACCAGCAGGCGCGTAGCTTCCGCCTCGGCATTGTTTGAAACGGTATTGCCCATCTCGGCGGCAGAACTGGCAAAACCAGCAGCAGCCGAATCAGCCGAATCCTGCGCAGCCGGCCGCTGCAGCGCGTAAATCAATCGTCCATATCGGGCGTGATTCTCCAATCCCGAGCCGACGCAACACCAGAAGCATTCCTGAGGTGTGGAATAGGCACGATAATGCTGCGATCGCATCGGCGTGAAATACACGAATCCCGGCTGCTTCGGATTGATGGTGGACAGCAGGTGATTTTCCAGCACCCGCTCGTAGAAGTTGATATAGTCGGCGCTGCCGGAACGCAGCCACAGTCGTTCCGCAAGTTTCGACATGTTGTACGAATTGCAGGTTTCCGGGCCTTCTCGCGATTCGATCATGGATGAAAAATCGTCCGTCGGGTGGAAATGCTCGGACACGGAATGCGCGCCGATGCTTACGGAACGGTGATGTACCACGGAATCCCAGAAGGTGTTAGTGGCGGCGTCGGCCTGTTCATCGTTGCAAATCGCGCCCAAACGTTCCCATCCAAGCACTTTGGGAATCTGCGTGTTGGCGTGCATGCCGGTGAGCACATCCTCGCCTTGCGCCAGCGGGTCGAAGATGGCGTGGTCTTTGAAGCGGTCGGCCATCACATGGTAGCGCTCCTCGCCGGTACGCGCGTACAGTTCGGCGAACGATTCGCACATGCCGCCGAATTCGCTCACCAGAATCCTGTCGAAGGTCTCGTCGTCCAGCGGCTCGGCGATACGGCACCACCAATCGGCCAGATCAAGCACGACGGTACGTGCCAGCTGCGAAGTCTGTTCATCGATAGAAGCAAAATCGGCCCATGTATCCAACAAACCGGCGAACGTTTTGTGAACGTTGTACATGGGCACCCATGCGTCGTTCATCGAGAAATTCTGCGATTCAACATCGCCTGCGGCAAGGCGCCCGAACACGGTGCGAGAATCAGGCACACCACCCACATACCCGCGCATCACAGCATCGCCGGCAAACGACTGCTGGCATTCATGCCATGACCGCACCACGGTGGCGGCGCGGTCGATGAACGGTTGCGGATCGTCTGCGACTTGCGCGAATCCGACGCAAGCCGACAGATAATGCCCTGCGATATGGCCGTCAAGCCCCGTTTCCTCCCAATTCGGGTACGACGTTACCGGATTGCCGTCGGCATCGGTCGGCTGCGGCAGTCCCGCCTCTCTGCGGAAGGGGTATAGCAGGCGATCGACGTCAAGCTCAAGCAGATACCGTGCGCCGGCCTGCTGCGCGTCAAAATGTTCTCCTGGCAGTAGCCTCACCTGCTGTAGGGGGACCCGTTCGAGAATATGCGAAGTCATATGCGCGCTCCTTTGCGTCGTCTACATACGTGTATCGAATACGTGTACAAACGTTTTTTACGAGAATACAGAACAAGGCCGCCACCGTGGGGAGGAGCCACGCCGACGGCCTTGTTCTACGCACTCAACAGCGCAGTTATCGAAGGAAGGAAAACAAGGTTTGATTATGGATGTTCAGTTATGGATCGTTTCGATCGGATGAAGTCGGGCTTTACTTCATGCCGGTCATGGCGATACCTTCAACGAAGCGCTTCTGCACCAAGAAGAAGACCACCAGCAACGGCAGTGCGGAGATCAGGGCACCTGCCATCACCACACCGTACGGGGTGACGGAGGAACCATGGCCGGTCAGCATTGCGAGGCCTGCGGTGATGGTGCGGGTCTCCGGCTTGGAGGTCATGATCAACGGCCAGAGCAGGTCGTTCCAGTTGCCCATGAAGTTGAACATGCCCACGGTGAGGATTGCTGGCACGGCGTTCGGCAGAATGATCTGCGCGAAGATGCGGAATTCACCTGCTCCGTCGATGCGGGCCGCGTTGTCGAGGTCCTTCGGAATGGAGATGAAGAACTGACGCAGCAGGAAGATGCCGCCGACGTCGGCCATACGCGGGATGATGATGCCCCAGTAGCTGTTGATGAGGCCCATGTTGGCGAGCAACTTGTACACCGGGATGAGCAGGGCCATGCCCGGGATCATCATGGTGGCAATCAGCACGCCGAGCAGCAGGCCACGGCCCTTGAAATCCACGCGGGACAGGCCGTAGGCGGCCAGGGAGTCGAAGAACACGGAGATGATGGTCACGGCACCGGCGAAGATGACGGTATTGAGCATTTCTCGACCGATTGGCAGACGTTCGAACAGCGACTGGTAGTTCTCAAGGGTGAACTGGTTCGGGACGAGCTTTGGCGGCCAAGTCTGCGTGATGGCGTTCGGGGTGAACGACACCAGCACGACAATCAGCAGCGGGAAGATCATCAGGATGGTGATGAGGATCAAAGCGAAGTAGCTGAAGCCCAGGCCGATGCGGCGCTTGCGGGTCGCCTGCTTGCGAAGACGCTCGTTTTCGGCGTTGATGCGGGCATTCTCTTGCTCTTGTGCGGAAAGAGTCGCGGTGCTCATGCGATTTCCTCCTTCTCATGCTTGTTGTTGGTATATAGCTGGATGAGGCCCACGATGAGCGTCATGATCAGCAGCACGTACGACAGTGCGGATGCGTAGCCGAGCTTGCCGTTGCCGAATGCTTCGGTGTAGATGCGATACACGATGGTTTCGGTGGCGCGTGCCGGACCGCCGGAGGTCAGGATGAAGACCTGATCGAAAACCTGGAAGGAACCGATGAGGCCGAAGATGACCACGTAATTGAAGGTCGGGCGCAGTGCCGGAAGAGTGATGTAGCGGAACTTCTGCCATGCGGAGGCGCCATCGAGGGAGGCGGCCTCATACAGTTCGGCGGAGATGCCCTGCAAACCTGCGAGGAAGATGACCATGAAGTAGCCGAAGTTCTTCCACACGGTGATGAAGACGATGGTAGCCATGGCGGTTTCACGGGTACCGAGCAGATCGACGTGCGCGATGCCGGTCAACTGCTGAATCCAGTACGGAACCAAGCCCAGCGATGGGGAGAGGATGAACTGCCATGCGATGGCGGCGACAGTCAGGGAGATGACGAACGGCAGGAACATGCAGGTACGGAAGAATCCGACGAACTTGAGGTCCTTGCGGTTGAGCAGCAGTGCGAACGCGAGTGCGACGACCACAACGATCGGAGCGTAGGCCACTGCGTAGACGAGGGTGTTCTTGACGTCGGTCCAGAAGTCGGCGCTTTGGAACAGCTTGACGTAGTTGTCGAAGACGACGAACTTGCCGGCGCGGTTGATGCGGTCGGAAGTCAGAGACGTGATGAACGTCTTGATTGCCGGATAGAAAACGAAGATTGCGAGAACGATGAGGGCCGGTGCGGTGAACAGCAGGCCGGTGCGCAGGTTACGGGCCTGGATCGCCTTCTTGTTCTCCTTGGCCACCGCGGAATGCGCGGATCCTGGGACGGCAGTTGCTTGTGCCATTATCTCCTCCTTTAATGACACCAGGGATGTGTTTTTTTAAGACAGCAAAGGCCACGTCGCTGGCGTGAGGGCCAGCACCGTGGCCTTTTGCTGGGGTGGTGAGCGGGTTAGCCCCGCTCACTTGTTGATTGTAGGTGAATCCCGCTTCGCTTACTCGGTGTACTCGTCGAGGTAGCCCTGGATCTGGGATTCGGCGTCGTCCAGCAGGCTCTGGATGTCGTCGTCGGTGCGGGCGGTGTTGGAGGTCAGGGTGTCGACGGAGGCGGCGATGTCACCGAAGCCGCCCTTGAGGCCTGCGATACCGATGAAGGACTTGCTGGTGTTCTCACCGATCTTGGCGATCAGCGGACGCTCGGAGAGCTCATCGGCAGTGACGGTGGTGTTGTTCGGCGGATAGGCGGAACCGAGGGACCAGGTCACCTGGTTGTCGTGGTTGTTGTAGAACTTGAAGAAGTCGTAGATGCCCTGCTTCTTAGCGGAGTCGCCAACCTGGGAGGTGACCCACCAGTACAGACCGGTGGAACCGGTGTTGGAGCCCTTGGTGCCGTCCGGGTATACATAGGTGCCGTCGCCGTTCGGAACCGGGAACAGGTCGTGGTTGATGCCCTTGTCGGTGGAGGCCTGATCCTCCCACGGTCCGACGATCACCATTGCGGACTGGCCGGATTCGAAGGATTCACGAGCAGCGGTCTCATCCATGCCAGACACGGAGTAACCGCCCTTGTAGAAGTCACGCATCTTCTCGAGGAAGGCCTTGTTCTCCTTGGTGTTGATGGAGACCTTGCCATCGGTGGTGTAGATGCCGGAGCCGTTGCCCTTCAGGAACGGAGCCCAGCCGAGATCCGGCAGAGCGATGCCGTACTGGGAGCCATCGGACTTGGTGAGCTTCTTAGCGACTTCGAGCAGCTCATCCCAGGTCTGCGGGTAGTCGGCGTCGGTCAGGCCGGCAGCCTTCCACATGTCGGTGTTGTACCACACGGCGGTCGGTGCGTAGCCCATCGGGACGCCGCACTTCTCTTCGGAACCGTCGATGTTGAAGGTGATCTGGTCAACGACGTTCTCGATGTACTCATCGGTGCCGCTGTCCTTGTCGTCATAGAAATCGGTGACGCACTGGAAGGTGCCGTCGATGGACCAGCCCTGGCCGTTGTCGGCGCCGGTGGTCACGAAGTCCGGGCCGTCGCCGGAGGTGACCTTGGTCACCATGGTCTCGCCGATGGTGCTCCACGGCTGCAGCTGAGCATCGATCTCGTACTTATCCTGGGACTTGTTGAAGTCTTTGACGATGGACTCGAGAGTCTTGCCATCGGCCTCAGAGAAGCCGTGCCACATCGTGATCTTGACCTTGCCGTCAGCGGTCGTCTTGGCGTCGTTGCTGCTGCCACCGCAGGCGGACAGGCCGACGGTGGCCATCATAGCCAGGGAGGCCGCGGCCGCGAGAGCCTTGGTGCTCTTCTTGATCTTCATGGATTTCTCCTTTTCCTCTTGGTCTCCCAAGACATTTCCTCCAACCGTTGCAGTGACATTCATCAACAACCTTGTTTGCGATGTCGTTCACGCTTCGTCAGCTGCACTGCCGTTTGCAACGTTGTAATTTTGATTATACAGCTTTTTCCATCGTTGTACAAATCGGAAACACGCCGATGGAAAAGCTGTTTTCTTTATAATCTTCAATTATTCGTTTTTGTTGGAATCGCAACGTTTCTTACGATTACGCAAGTCAGTTCGCTACCGGCGTTCCCGCAAGAGCGCCGCCGTCGGCCGGCAACACATCCGTCGTGTCCGGAGTCCACAGATTGTCGGGTTCCGGCACACCGAAGTCGGGGCCGTACTCCGTCCACTTGACCACGCCGACCCGGGCATGACGATTCGGGTCGAACAGCGGATCGCCCTTGATTTCCGTATAGTTGCGGCAGTGATAGATCATCAGGTCTTCGGAATCGTCTTCGGACTTGGTGAACGAGTTATGGCCGGGGCCGTACTGGCCGTTTTCGGCGCAGGTCTTGAACACCGGCACCGGGCTCTTGGTCCAGGAATCCTTGCTCAGCAGGTCGCTGCCGCGCTCGGCGGTCAGCAGACCGACGGCATACGGCACACCGGTGCCGGAGGCGGAATACGTGATGTAGATCTTGTTCTCGTGGAACAGGAAGGCCGGGCCTTCGTTGACGAGGAAGTCGATGCATTCCCAGTCGTATTCCGGCTTGGTGAGCATGACCGGCTCGCTTTCCAGCGTCCACGGGTTTGCCATCTTGGCGATGTACAGGTTGGAATTGCCTTCGATGGCGGGATCTTTCTGGGCCCACACCAGGTACTGCACGCCGTCGATCACCTCGGTGGTGGCGTCAAGCGCGAAAGAGTCGATCGGGGTGACGATCTGACCCTTTTCCACCCAGTTGTCGGTGGTGGGGTCGTCATCGGTGTTCTCCAGCACGAACATGCGGTGGGTCGGTAGGCCGGAGGCCTCGAAATCCGTTGCAGCGCCTGCGAAGTAGATGTACCAAGCGCCATTGATGCGGTGCAGTTCCGGCGCCCAGATATAGATGCTCGCCGGTCCGGACTCATGCTTGCGCCACACCACCGTTTCGGGGGCTTTCTGCAGGTCGTTGATGTTCGATGCGTGACGAATGGCGATGCAGTTGTATTCCGGGTCGGAGCCAGTGAAGTAGTACTCGCCGTCAACTTTGAGGACCCAAGGATCTGCGCGCTGAAGCACGATCGGATTGTTGTAAACAGCCATGTCTATTCCTTTTCAATCCGCTGTTCCAGTAATTTACAACGTTGAATATATCACTATTACAACGTTGTAACAAATCGGAGGAACGCACCGCGTGTTTCTCGCATCCGACTCCTCGGAAGAATCGAATCGCAGTACCCGGCAACAGACACTCGCCAGAAAGGGAAAACAAAAACCTCGGCACCGGCAATCCGTAAAAAACCGGACGCAAGCGCCGAGGCACCAGTCACTTCCTTCCTTCCAAAAGAAGAAGAAAAAGAAGGAAGGAAGATCACACCACCAAGGAATTCGTGGGCAGCTTGGTGGACTGACGCACCACCAACGACGACGAAACCTTGCGGAACACCTTCTGCTCCGGCCTGAGATCCTTCGACGGCGAAACCCCGTCGATACGATCCTTCAGCAATTTCACCGACAGACGCGCCACCGCCTCAAGACCGGGAGCAATCGACGTCAACGCAGGAGACAAATACTGCGAATCGTCGGAATTATCGAAACCGATCACCGAAATATCTTCGGGAATGCGCAGATTGTGCATCTGGATCGCATGCATCACACCGGAGGCGAGCATGTCGTTCAGCGCGACGACGCCGTCGGGAACCACGCCGGAATCAAGCAGCGCGTTCATCACGCGCACGCCATCGCTACGATGCCACATGCCCGACTCGACCACCAAACGCTCGTCGAATTCGACGCCGGCCTCCTCCAACGCCTCAAGGTAGCCCTGATAGCGCAGCGCGGCGGAGCCGATCTTCTCGCCCGGATGCACGCCGACCACGGCCACGCGCTTGCAACCGGTCTGCAGCAGATACGACGTGGCGCGCTTGGCACCTTCCACGTTTTCCGTGGCGATATGGTCCACCTTGTCGGTGAAGATGCGTTCGCCGACAAGCACCAGCGGATAGTCCACGTCCAATTGGTCGACATCATCCTGATCAAGTTCCAATGGACTGTAGATCAGGCCGTCGATCATCGTCTGCTGGGAGCCGTGCAACGCCTCAATCTCGCCTTCGCGCGAGTATTGCGTCGGCTCGACGATCACGCGCAGGCCCAGCTTCTTGGCCTCTTCGATGACCAACGACGAAAGCTGCGCGAAGTACGGCATCTGCAGATCGGGAACGGCGAGGCCGATGATGCCGGTCCGCCCCCTGCGCAGATTGCGCGCGGACACGTTCAGCGTGTAGCCGAGCTCGTCGATGGCCTTGTTGACCTTGTCTCGCGTGGCCTGCGACACGAACTCGTAGTCGTTGACCACATTGGACACCGTTTTGATCGATACGCCGGCCGCCTTCGCGACCTCGCGCATGGTCACCACGTGCTCGCCGTTGGCGCCATTCTGCTTCGGCATGTCAACCCCTTTTCACCAAAAACGTCTCATACATTCGGACCCAACACCGACTTTCGCCCCTTGCGGCGCTGAAGCCAACGAAATCAGCCTTTATTGCCGGAAACCACGATTTTCATCGTTATATCAGCATAGTCCGGATTGAGCTCTTCCGCCGCCTGCATGTCCAGTATCGGCATACCCTCCTTGGACCAGTGCACGCGGCGCACCTGGGCGTCGCGGCCGCCATACCGTCCATTCTCGTATTCCGCATTGTGAAATACATAGATGAGATTGCCGTCCTCGTCGTTGGACCACATGCCATGGCCGGTGCCGAGCTGCCATTGCCCGTTGTATACTCCGGATTTCTGCAGCGGATAGTCGAGCTTCGTCCACACGTTCGGATCGGTCAGATCGGCGTCCTGCCCGGCCGGGGCGGTGACCAGACCGGTGGTGTAGTCGATACCGACCAGCGAGCCGGAATAGATCAGGTAGATCGTGCCGTCATGCACAATGGCGTTCGGGCCTTCGGCGATCATATTGTCCCACGCGAATTCCGGCACAACGACCTGCTTCGGCTCGCAGGTAAGCCGTTCCGGACGGGCCGGATCGAAGCTGGCGATCCAAATGCTGCCGACCTGCTGCCACGCGTAATACCAGCGGCCGGAATCGCTGATGACGGTCATGTCGAGCGAGATACGTTGAATGGGATTGAGCACGCCGCCGGTCGGTGTGAGAATCGGCTTCGGCACCGTCCAGTTTTCGGGTTCGCGCGGATCGAAATCCGTGCCGTCGGAATGTTGCTTGAGCTGCATGATATGGCAGCTGCCCGTCCACATGTCCGGCTTGCCTGCGCGATCGTTGGGCGTGCCGTCTGGATTGGTGGCCGGCCCATCGAAGCATGGCATGAAGAGCACCGACAGTTTTCCATCGATGACATGCAGTTCCGGCGCCCAGAAGCAGCCGGTCATGGCGCGTCCTTCAGCGTTGTAATCACCGCATTTGAGCAGATCGATTTCCTTGGCACGGCCGCCCGCCGCGTCGGAAAGCGCTTCGATGGAGTCGGCGATGCGCAACGGCATATGCGTGGCGCCATCGTTCGGATCGACGCAGTTGCCGTCGGTATCGTCGGTGGCGATGAACATGAACATCGGCTTGCCGTTGAAATTCCAAGCGAACACCGACGGGTCCGCACGCTCCACGGCAAATGGCACCGGGTATACGGTTTGGCGGATGCGGCCGCTCACCGTGCGCGTGTCGCCCGGCTGGAACTTGCCTTCGGCGGCGTCCTGCGCAATCGCCTCAAGTTCGTCTTTGTTCCAATCCACGGCACGGGTGGCACCGGAACCGTCGCTGTAGACGAGATCGGCGCGGACCTTGGCGAGTGCCTGCACGGCTTCACGGGACGCTTCCCTGCTTGCCGCCATGTCGATATGCTGCGTCGCCACCGATGTTTCAACGTTGTAAATACGACCGAATCGTTCGATCAGTTTCGACGCTTCTTCTTCAGTGACGGCAATCACGTTGCCAGGAATGGCATTGGGAATACTGCAATCGCAGGAACGGCTTGATTCCGCCGTTACCACAGCTTCCGCAATATCGATCGGCTCGCCGGATTCGGCCACGGCGACAATATCGGCAACGGTCGCGACATACGATTTGCCGTCGTTCGACGTCCAGGAAATCACATAACGGGAGGCGTCCGCGTCGAATGCGACAGACGGACGATTGACGCCACCGCCGGTACGCAGCATCACCAGTCCAAGCTGCGTGAAGTGCCGGGCCGGCGTAGTAGATCGGGTGATCTTTGACGTACTGCGGCAGCGCCTCGCCGTTGTCGATAAGCTCCTTCAGCTTGGCGTGGGCGATGTCGCGGGCCACGATAATGGTGCCGTTAAGGCTCAGGCGGGTGGAGACCGGATGTGCCGACAGCTGCGCCAGGATCTCGCTCATCGGCTGATTCAGGTTGATGCTTACCACCTCGCCTTCGCCGGCCTGACGCAGATGCTCAGGAATATATTTTCCCGGATTGCTCTCCAGCTTCTCGATCCAGATACCGTCGCGGTTGATTTTCGCTTTGATGTTACGGTCGGCGGAGCAGGAGACGCCCATGCCGATCGGGCAGGAGGCGCCGTGGCGCGGCAGACGGATCACCCGGATATCGTGGGCGAAGTATTTCCCGCCGAACTGCGCGCCGAGGCCGAGGTTCTGCGCTTCCTGCAGCAACTCCTGCTCCAGCTGCACGTCGCGGAACGCCTGACCGTGTTCGTTACCTTCGGTCGGCAGACCGTCGTAATAGCGGGTCGAGGCCAGTTTGACGGTCTTCAGCGTCGCTTCCGCCGAGGTACCGCCGATCACGAAGGCGATATGGTACGGTGGACAGGCGGCAGTACCGAGGGTGCGCATCTTCTCGACGAGGTAATTTTTCAGCTTCGCCGGGGTGATCAGCGCTTTGGTTTCCTGGTACAGATAGGTTTTGTTCGCCGAGCCGCCGCCCTTGGCGATGCAGAGGAATTTGTACTCATCGCCATCGGTAGCATAGAGATCGATCTGCGCCGGCAGGTTGGTGCCAGTGTTAACCTCTTTATACATATCCAGCGGTGCGTTCTGCGAGTAGCGCAGGTTGTCCTGGATATAGGTGTTGTACACCCCCTGCGCCAGGGCGGCTTCATCGCCGCCGCCGGTCCACACGCGCTGGCCTTTTTTACCCATGATGATCGCGGTGCCGGTGTCCTGGCAGGTAGGCAGAATACCTTTGGCGGCGATATCCGAGTTGCGCAGGAACTGCAGCGCGACGTATTTATCGTTTTCGCTGGCTTCCGGATCGTTAAGGATATCCGCCACCTGCTGCTGATGCGCAGGGCGAAGCATAAAGGAGGCGTCGTGGAAAGCATGCTGCGCCAGAAGGGTCAGCGCCTGAGGGTCAACTTTTAGCACTTCCTGGCCGGCGAATTCGGCGACGGAGACGTAATCACTGCTGAGGAGATAATACTCGGTGTCATCCTTTTTGAGCGGAAAAGGATCCTGGTAAACAAACGGTTTATTCGACATTGTACTCTCACTTACTGCTTTGGCTGATTATGTTTCAGGCAGGGACTCCATGTGCCTGTAGAAAAGCGAGTCGAACAATCTTACACAATTTTTTAACAAAAACTGAGACAAGGACGACTTTTTCTTTCAGCAGTTGCTTCTCCACCGTTTGCTGGTTTAATAGGGCGATAAAATTTACTTTGTTTGAAACAGGGATTGAGAATGCAAAAGCTGATTAACGCCGTGCAGAACTATGCATGGGGAAGCCACACCGCCTTAACCGAACTCTATGGCATCGCCAACCCGGACAATCTGCCGATGGCAGAGCTGTGGATGGGGGCGCATCCGAAGAGCAGTTCGCAGATCCTGGCGGCCGACGGCCAGCCGCGTTCGCTGCGCGAGGTGATTGACGCGGATAAAGCCGCTCTGCTCGGCGACAAGGTTGCCGCCCGCTTTGGTGAACTGCCGTTCCTGTTTAAGGTACTGTGCGCCGCTCAGCCGCTCTCAATTCAGGTGCATCCCAACAAGCAGGCCTCGGAAGAAGGTTTCGCCCGCGAGAACGCCGCCGGTATCCCGCTCTCCGCCGCCGAGCGTAACTACAAAGATCCGAACCACAAACCGGAGCTGGTTTTTGCCCTGACGCCGTTGCTGGCGATGAATGCATTTCGCGAGTTCAGCGAGATTGTCACCCTGCTGCAGCCGGTGGCTAGCGCGCATCCGGCAATCGGCGCCTTCCTGCAGCAGCCGGACGCGACTCACCTGAGCCAGCTGTTTGCCAGCCTGCTAAATATGCAGGGTGAGGAAAAGGCCAAGGCGCTGCAGGTGCTGCGCGACGTACTGGCCCGTGAACAAGGCGAACCGTGGCAGACTATCCGCCTGATCGCGGAATTCTATCCGGACGACAGCGGCCTCTTCTCCCCGCTGCTGCTGAACGTGGTGAAGCTGAACCCAGGCGAAGCGATGTTCCTGTTTGCTGAAACGCCGCACGCCTATCTGCAGGGGGTGGCGCTGGAGGTGATGGCCAACTCGGATAACGTACTGCGCGCCGGCCTGACGCCGAAATACATTGATATTCCTGAGCTGGTTGCTAACGTCAAGTTCGAGGCTAAACCGGCGGGTGAGCTGTTGACCCAGCCGCAGCGTCACGGCGCGGAACTCGACTTCCCGATCCCGGTGGAAGATTTTGCCTTCTCCCTGCATGACCTCTCCGCCGAGGCCAGCGATCTGGCCCAGGCAAGCGCGGCGATCGTGTTCTGCGTCGACGGCGAAGCCGTACTGCGCAAAGGCGACCAGAGCCTGACCCTCAAGCCGGGCGAGTCGGCCTTCGTGGCCGCCAGTGAATCGCCGGTGCAGGTCAGCGGCCGCGGCCGCGTGGCGCGCGTTTTCAATAAGCTCCAGTAAGCGACTGACCCTTCAGGTCGCGCTTACTGTTGGTGATAACTCAGCCAGGCGGTCTCTCCGCCTGGCTTCATTTATGGATAAATGCTATGAAAAAATCGCTGGTCGCAGCAGGAGTCATCGTGGCGCTGGGCGTGGTATGGACAGGCGGCGCCTGGTTCACTGGTAAACAGCTGGAAGGCCGGATCGCCGATATGGTGCAGCAGGCAAACGCCCAGCTGCGCAGCAGCGCGCCGGAGTCAGGTCTGGAGCTGAGCTATCAGGACTACCAGCGCGGGCTGTTCAGCAGCCATCTGCAGCTGGTGGTGAAGCCGATCGCCGGTCAGGCTAACGGCTGGCTGGCCGCCGGGCAGAGCGTGGTGCTTGACGAAGTGGTCGATCATGGCCCCTTCCCGCTGGCCTCGTTAAAAGCCTTTAATCTGGCGCCGGCAATGGCTTCCGTCCACACCACGCTGGTGAAAAACGACGCCAGCCAGGCGCTGTTCGAGATAGCCAAAGGCGACACCCCCTTTACCGTCGATACGCGCATTGCCTACAGCGGCGACAGCCAGTCGGCTATCGTCCTTAACGCCCTCGACTACGCTAAAGGCGATGAGAAAGTCACCTTCAGCGGCGGTCAGTTCCAGCTCGACGCCGACCGCGACGGCAAAAACATCAGCCTGAAGGGCCAGGCCGGCAGCGGGCAGATCGATGCACTCAATGAATATAATCAGAAGGTACAGCTGCGCTTCGTCAACCTGACCACCGACGGCGCCACCGAGCTGGCCAGCTTCAACGAACGTATCGGCCAGCAAAAAATGACCCTCGATAAACTGGCCATCAGCGTCGAAGGCAAAGAGCTGGCGCTGATCGACGGCATGGCGCTGGACGGCGGCTCGACGCTGACCCAGGACGGCAAAGGCGTGAACAGCCAGGTGAACTACACCGTCAACAGCCTCAAGCTGCAGGGGCAGGATATGGGCAGCGGCAAACTCACGCTGAAAGTGGATAACGTCGACGGTCAGGCGTGGCACCAGTTCAGTCAGCAGTACAGCGCGCAGTCTCAGGCGCTGCTGGCGAAACCGGAGCTGGCGCAGAATCCGGAGCTGTATCAGCAGGCCCTCACCGAAACGCTGTTCAATGCGCTGCCGATCCTGCTCAAAGGCAACCCGTCGGTGACCATCTCTCCGCTGAGCTGGCGCAATGCCAAAGGCGAAAGCACCCTCAACCTCTCGGTTCTGCTGAAAGATCCGGCCCAGGTGACCGCTCCGCCGCAGACCCTGGCGGACAGCCTGGATCGCGTGGTGCAGTCCCTGGACGGCAAAGTGGTGATCCCGGTGGATATGGCGACGGAGTTTATGACTAAGATCGCCGGTCTGGAAGGCTATCAGCCGGCCGATGCCGCCAAGCTTGCCGATCAGCAGGTCAAAGGCCTGGCGGCGATGGGCCAGATGTTCCGCATTACCACCATGGAAGATAACGCCATCAGCAGCAGTCTGCAGTACGCGAACGGCCAGGTGACGCTGAACGGACAGAAAATGCCGCTGCAAGACTTTGCCGCGATGTTTGGTCTGGAAGCGCCTTCGCTGCCGGACAGCGCGCCGCAGGAAGGCCAGCCGCAGCAGGATGACGCCGCTCCTCAGCAGGACGACGCCGCCCCGCAGCCGTAACTTATCGGTACAGGAGACGGCCAGCGCGCGCCGTCTCCCTCATTTTCGCGTCACCAGCCGCGGGGGCATAATCTGGTTTCGCGTCTCGCCAGTCCCCTCTTCCAGCCGCCGCAGCATCGACTCCGCCAGGCTTTTCCCCATCTCCCGCGCCGGGGTGGTCACCCAGGTGAGGGGCAGGTCGTCGAGGGCGGCCTCCGGCACGTCGGCAAACGCCGCCAGCGCCACCCGCTGCTCAAAGTAGCTCTCGACGCCATCTTCCCCGCTCTGTCTTCCAGCCCGTAACAGACCGAACCACGCGCCGGTGGCTACCACGTTGTTGTAGCACAGCACCGCGGTAATGGTCGGATTCTGGCGCAGCAGGCCGGTCATCGCCTCCGCCGCCTGCTTCTGGCTGGACTCGCACTCCAGCACCCATTCGCTGTGAAACGGCAGGCCGTATTTCAGCAAGGTGGCGCAATAGCCGCCGACC
>OGXT01002409.1_pt1 | contig 14884 bp, 9 predicted proteins | sample 1576361 | NCBI WGS metagenome assembly OGXT01 (sample SAMEA3541514, study PRJEB24748) | human gut metagenome | biome: human gut; feature: human-associated habitat; material: faeces | place: China | collected 2012 | reverse complement strand
CAGGCGGACGCCGAAGTCCGCAAGCAGGCGCGCTGCGCCCTCCTCGGGGCCGCAGCCCCAGAGAAAGCGCACCTCGTCGTCGCTGATCTTGACGATATCGGCCTGCCGCAGGCCCCAGAGGATCTGCGTCTTCGCCGCATCGGCATCCGGCCACAGCGGCAGGCGGAGGTTCGGGTCGAAGCTGAGAAGCTTGCCGTGCGCGGCGGCGTAGGCGGCGGCCTGCTGCGTGGCGGAGCGCACCGGCTCCTGCGTCAGGCTCAGGCTGCCGAAGTGGAGCAGACGTGCCTCGTCCAGCAGCGAAAGATCCAGCTCGTCAAAGCGGAGCTGTGTGTCCGCGCCCGGCTTGCGGGCAAAGCTGAACGCGCGCTCGCCGCCGGGGCCGAACGTGACGAAGGCCAGCGTTGTGAACACGGACGGATCACGCACGATGCCCTCCGTGCGGATGCCGGCCTGCGCCAGCGTGGTGCACAGCAGGTCGCCGAACGTATCTGCGCCGACCTTGCCGAGCATGGCGCCGCTGCAGCCGTAGGCGTGCAGGGCGGCCAGAAAATTCCCCGGTGCGCCGCCGGGATGGGCGGCGAGGGTGGGGTAGCCGTCGCGGTCCGTGTCGACCGTGGCAAAATCGATCAGCAGCTCCCCGAGTGCAATGGCGTCCAGCATGAAAATCCCTCCGCATCAGAATGAAAGATAATAAAAGATGTAAAGCAGGTGCTGCCGGAATCAGATCCCCAGCTTTTCCAGTGCAGCCATGCGCAGGGCAAGGCAGAAGATCTGCATGGCCTGCTCCAGCTCCTCCACGGGCGGGAAGCTCGGCGCGATGCGGATGTTGCTGTCGGCGGGGTCGTTCCCGCCGGGATAGGTTGCTCCGGCGGGCGTCATGGTCACACCGGCCTCGGCGCACAGAGCGAGCGTGCGCTTCGCCGTACCGGGCATGGCGTCGCATGAGACAAAGTAGCCGCCCTTCGGCTCCGTCCAGCTCGCGATGTTGAGCGGGGCGATACCGCGCAGGGCCGCCAGCACGGCCTCGAACTTCGGGCGCAGGATGGCGGCGTGGCGCTGCATGAGCTCGAGCACATGGGCCTTGTCCTGCAGGAAGCGGACATGACGCAGCTGGTTGACCTTGTCATAGCTGATGGTCTGCGCACCGAGCAGACCGGAGAGGTATTTCAGGTTCGCCTCGGACGCCGCCATGACGGCCACGCCCGCACCGGGGAAGGTGATCTTGGATGTTGAGGCAAATTCATAGACCATGTCGGCGTTCCCTGCCTCACGGCACAGCGTGAGCATGTCGCGGAAGGGAACGAACTGGCCGTAGACCTCGTGCAGGCAGTAGGCGTTGTCCCACATCAGGGCAAAGTCCGGCGCGGCGGGGCGCAGGGCGGCCAGCCGGTCAACGACGGCGTCGGAATAGACGATACCCTGCGGGTTGGAATATTTCGGCACGCACCAGATGCCCTTGACGGCCGGGTCGCGCACGGCGGCCTCGACGGCGTCCATGTCCGGGCCGTCCGGCGTCATGGAAATGGGGATGAGCTCCATGCCGAACGACTGCGACACGCGGAAATGGCGGTCATAGCCCGGCGCGGGGCACAGGAAGCGGACGGCCGACTCCTGCGACCACGGGCGCGGCGAGTGCTGCAGGCCGTGCGTCCAGGCCTTGGCGATGAGGTCATACATGAGGTTCAGGCTGGCGCTGCCGCCGACGAGGATCTGCGAGGGCATCACGCCCAGCAGCTCGGCAAACAGGCGCTTGGCCGAGGGGATGCCGGTCAGCTCGCCGTAGTTGCGCACGTCGAGCGCGCCGTCGAAGCAGTCCTCCGGAGACTGCAGCACGGTCAGAATGCCGCTGACCATATCGAGCTGCGCACGGCTCGGCTTGCCGCGGGCCATGTTCAGGGAGAGCTGCTTGGTCTTCCAGGCCTCGTACTGCTCCTGCAGCGCGGTATACTCCGCGCAGCGCTCCGAACGGGTGTAGTCTGCATAGGGCTTCATGATGTGACCTCCAAAAAATTTTTTGGTTTGCCCCCATCTTACCGCGCAGCGGGCGGAATGTCAATCGGTTTCCTGCATTCTTTGCATGAAAAAAATCGCTTTTTTGACGGCGGACGCAAACTATGCGAATTATTTGCAGCGCAACTTGCAAAACAGCCGGATATCTGCTATGATAAATCAGAATTCGCCTGAATATGAGAAGGAGACGGTGATTTTGGCACAGATCGACCTGACGACGGGCTCCATTCCCAAAACGCTGCTGCGCTTTGCGTTCCCCATGATCTGCGGGAACCTGCTGCAGCAGCTTTATAATGTAGCGGACACGCTCATCGTCGGCAGGTTTCTTGGCTCGGACGCGCTCGGCGCGGTCGGCTCGTCCTATACGCTCATGACGTTCCTGACGTCCATCCTGCTCGGCCTGTGCATGGGCAGCGGCGCGCTGTTCTCCGTCTGTTGGGGGCAGCGGGACCTCGCCAGACTCCGGCGGCAGACGCATGCGGCCTTCGTGCTCATCGCGGCGTGCACCGTCGTGCTCAATGCGGCGGCCTTTCTGCTGCTCGATGCGATGAAAACGCTCCTGTCCGTCCCGGCGGAGGTCTGGCCCCTGATGCGGTCGTATCTGTTCGTCATTTTCTTCGGCATCGGCGGCACCTTCCTTTATAATTATTACGCCTCGCTCCTGCGCGCGGTGGGCAATTCGCTCGTCCCGCTCCTCTTCCTTGCGGCGGCAGCCGTGCTCAACATCGCGCTCGATCTGGTGTTTGTGCTCGTGTGCCGGTGGGGCGTGGAGGGCGCTGCGGCCGCGACGGTGCTGGCGCAGTGGCTCTCCGGCATCGGCACTGCGGTCTATACCCTTGTGCGCTGCCCGGAGCTGCGCGCCCGGCGGGAGGAGCGGCGCATCACGGGCGCCATGCTGCGGGAGCTTCTGAGCGCCTCGGTGCTGACATGCCTGCAGCAGTCCGTGATGAACCTCGGCATCCTCATGGTGCAGGGGCGCATCAACAGCTTCGGCCCCGTGATCATGGCGGCGTTTGCGGCTGCCGTGAAGATCGACTCGTTTGCCTATATGCCGCTGCAGGACTTCGGCAATGCGTTCTCCACGTTCATCGCCCAGAACTACGGTGCGCAGCGGCCGGAGCGCATCCGCCGCGGCATCCGCACGGCCGTGCTCCTGTCGTCGGTCTTTGCCGTGTGCGTCTCGGCCTGCGTCGTGCTGCTTGCTGCGCCGCTGCTGGGGCTGTTCCTGCAGCCGGGCGAGACGGAGATCCTGCAGGCCGGCGTGACCTACCTGCGCATCGCAGGTGCGTTCTATGTGGGCATCGGCGGGCTGTTCCTGCTCTATGGCCTGTACCGCGCCGTCGGCAGGCCGGGCATGTCGCTTGTGCTGACGGTCATCTCGCTCGGCACGCGCGTGGCGCTGGCCTATGCGCTTTCGGCCATCCCGTCCATCGGCGTCGTGGGCATCTGGTGGTCCATCCCCATCGGCTGGGCGCTTGCGGATCTCACGGGCGTGCTCGTCTGGCGGCGCGCCGGGCGAAAGTTGACAGAAAATTCACACCCCGGCGCGAAAATGCGTTGAAAAGCCCTGTGTGGTGTGATATGATTGGAGCATCATTCGGAAAGCGAGAAACATTATGGATCTGGAACACAACGAAAACGAAGAACTGGAAGTGACCCTGGCCGAGCCGGAGGCGGCCCCGGAGGCCGAACCGGAAACCGCGCCGGTCCCTGAGGCGGAGCCGGAGGAGAAGCCGGAGGAAAAGAAGCCCGGCATGTCCAAGGGCGCAAAGATCGCCATTTTCCTGGCGGCGCTGGCTCTCGTGGCGGCCATTGCGGCCTGCGTCCTGCTCATCACGGGCCGCAAGGATCACCCGGCCGGGACGGAGGCTCCGCAGACGGAGGCGACTGAGGCAACGGACGGCACGACCGAGACCGTCGCAGACAAGACGCTCGAAGCGGGCGAGGAGGTCACGACGACCTACGGCAAGGCGGCCAATCTGATCGACGCCGATAATTTCGGCAAGAACGCCGTCACGGACAACGCCGCCTATACCACGGGCACGGCGGAGGCCGGCGATGTGCAGATGCGCACGGCCGTTGCGCGCGACGCGACGGGCTACTGCCTGACGAATGCCGACCTGCAGATCTACTACTGGATGGAATTCTACCAGCTCATGAACAACTATGGCTCCTATGCCTCCATGCTGGGTCTGGACTACACGAAGGCGCTGGCCCTGCAGGACGCCCCGAGCGGCGGAACGTGGGAGCAGTATTTCCTGACGAGCGCCACAAACAACTTCGCCGAGATCCGCGCCCTGTATCTGGCGGCGCAGGAGGCGGGCTATGAGCTGCCGGAGACGGAGGCCAAGTCCATCGAGGACGTGCTGGACCCGGAGGGCAGCTTTGCCAAGAGCGCGGCAGACAACGGCTATGACGATGTCGACGCCTATCTGCAGGTCAACTTCGGCAAGGGCGTCACGACCGAGATCTATCACGACTATCTGCTGACGTATTATACGGCGGTGAACTATTATAAGAACGTGCTGTACGGCGAGTCTGCCAACGCGCTGACGGATGCCGAGATCGAGGCCTATTATGACGAGAACGCCCAGAGCTATATCGATCAGGGCGTGACGAAGGTCAACAACGTCTCCGTCCGCCACATCCTCATCCAGCCCGAGGGCGAGAAGGACAGCGACGGCAACTACAGCGATGAGGCGAAGGCAGCGGCCAAGGCGGAAGCCGAGCGCATCCTTGCCCTCTGGCAGGCCGACCCCACGGAGGACAACTTCAAGACGCTTGCGCTGGAGTACAATCAGGACCCCGGCTCCAAGGACAACGGCGGCCTGTATGAGGACTTCCAGCCCGGCAAGATGGTCACGGAGTTCAACGACTGGTGCTTCGACGAGAGCCGCCAGCCCGGCGATTGTGAGATCGTCGAGACGACCCATGGCTACCACATCATCTACTTCATCGGCCAGACCGAGACCCGCGCCTGGTTCGACACGGCGAAGGAAGACATGGCTTCCGCAGCTGCCGGGGACAAGATCACGGAGCTGAAGACGAAGTACCCTGTAGAGTTCAACTTCAATAATGTCGTGATCTACGACCTGCTGAGCGCTTCCGTCTCGGCATCCTGACACGAAGACAGCACGGGTGCGCCGCGGCAGCAGCGGCGCACCCGTGCTGAGCTTGTCAAAAAAGAATTTTTGACAAGCTCTCAAACGAGACCCGTTTCACTGGGCTCTCGTTTGAATGGGGCAGCGGCTCGCTGCAGCGCACGAAGGGCACGCCGCAGGCGTGCCCTTCGCACGTTTGCGAGCCGAGCGGTATTTTCTCCGACGTACACGCCGCCGGAGAAAATGATTTCCATTTTCTTTGCGCCTGCGGGCGCAAACTCTGCGAGGCTTTTTCGACAGTCTGCCGGGTGCGCCGCGGCAGCAGCGGCGCACCCGTACTTTTCCAGCCTTTGAACCGAAAGGAGAGAATGAACCATGCAGGAAACGGAATTCCAATTTGCGGGCGCGCAGGGGACGGAGCTTCCCGCGCGCCTGTGGCTGCCGGACGGGCAGCCGCGCCTCATGCTGCAGATCAGCCACGGTATGACGGAGTACAGCGGACGCTACGACACGCTGGCTGCCGCGCTGGCAGAGCATGGCATTGCCTGCGCGGCTTTTGACCTACGTGGGCATGGCCGCAATCCGGGCAGCCGTACCTGTGCCGACATGGGGCCGGACGGCTGGGAGCAGTCGCTTTCTGATCTGCAGCGCTTTTGTGAGAGACTGCGGGAGAGCTTTCCCGGTGTGCCGTTGGGAATGCTGGGCTTTTCCCTCGGCTCCTTCCTGCTGCGGGACGCGCTCTGTCGGGGCATGGCCGCTCCGGCGGGGGTGATCCTTGCGGGAACGGGCACGCAGCCGGGCGCGGTGCTTGCCGTCATACAGGCGATCGTCCGGGGCCAGCTGCGCCGGGCAAAGCCCGGCGGTACGACGCCGCTGGTGCAGAAGCTTTCCTTTGGTGCCTATAACCGGAAATTTGCGCCGAACCGCACCCGGGCGGACTGGCTCTGCGCCGACGAAGAAGCGCTCGACCGCTACTGCGCCGACCCGCTGTGCCGGCCGGATATCTCAGCGGCGCTGTTTCTGGAGCTGCTGAGCGCCATGCGCCGCACCGGCGGAAAGCGCGCGCTTGCGGGCTGGAACCGCTGCCCGATCCTGCTGCTGTCCGGCGCGGACGATCCTGTCGGCGCGATGGGAAGCGGCGTAAGGCAGCTCGGCGCGGCGATGGAACGGGCGGGACTCCCCGTGCAGACGGTCCTGCTGCCGGGCGCGCGGCATGATATCTTCCATGAGGAGGCGGGCGGCGCCGCCGCGCAGGCGCGCAGCCGCATTCTGCGCTTCTGCGAAACGATACTGGCGGAGTCGGAGAAGCCGCGGAATCAATCGCCTGCGGAGAAATAGGGGCGCGGAAATAGCTCCCTTCCCACAAAAACCGGAGACCCGGCGAAAGCTGCTGTGAAGTGCTTCCGTCGGGTCTCCGGCTGATTTTATGGCGTTATTCCTCCGTCAGCAGATGACGGGCCAGCTCTTCGTTCTCTGCGGCCAGCTCCCGCAGGCTGCGGATATTTTCGGCCTCGAACATCTGCTCGGCCATGGCCGTGTCGATGAGGTCGCACAGCGAGGCGGCGCTTGCCTCCTCCAGCGGGAGGTAGAGGTCCTGCCCGAGGTAGTCGAGGAAGCCGCTGACCTTCGGGTCGTAGACGACGCCGACCATCGGCACGCCCTGCCCGGCGGCAAAGATCAGCGTGTGCAGCCGCATGGCGATGACGAGCGACATCCGGCGGATGAGTGCCACGATCTCCGTGCCGTTGCTCCCGGCCTCCAGCAGCAGATACGGGCAGCGCAGCTGTGCGGCGACGGCGTTCAGCGCGGCGCGGTCACGGCACGGCTCCATGGCATAGAGCACCGGCGTCAGGCCGTACTCCCGGTGGGCGTATTCCGCCGCGTTTGCAAAGGCGGCGATGTGACGGTCGAAGTCCTTCCACGGGCGCAGAGCGAACAGGGCATAGCGCGTGCCGTCTGCCAGGCCGCTGTGGTGCAGGAAGCTGCGGATGGCGGGCGTGTCGCCCGGATCGATCAGCAGGGCGGGGTCCGCCGTCAGGTGGATCTCCGGCGTCGTCACGCCGAGGGCGCGAAGCGTCTCCTCGGAGTAGCGGTCGCGCAGGGAGATGATCTCGGCATAGCGGTTGAGCGTTTTGGCGGTGCGTTCGCAGTTGCGCGGGCGCGAGACGGGGCCGACGCCGCAGCCATAGAGCATGACGCGGCAGCCCGCGCGGGCGGCCATGCGGATGCTCGAAAGGTAATAGAGGAGCGAGCGCGTGCTCGTGGTGTCCTGAATGAGGGTGCCGCCGCCGCTGAGGTAGAGCTTCGCGTGGCGCATCCTGCGGCGGATGGCGAGCAGCCGGAACGTATAGAGCGAATCGACGCAGGCGGCCGCGCGCGTCTCCTTCGGCGTGCGGCTGAGGGCGCAGATCGGCAGATCAGGGTCGATGTGGCGCAGCTGGGCAACGATGGCGTCGAGAATGGCGTTGTCACCGCCGTTGCCCTTGCCGTAGGCCCCGCAGATCACGACGCCGTCGCGCTCGAGCTTCGGGCGGCGGAAGCGGCGGATGATGATCTCGTAATAATGCTTCTGCTTTTCGACCATGGCCTGCACGGAGAAGTCGCGCTTCGTCTTTTCATAGAGCGCCTCGCCCATGCCGCGGCGCTTTGCGGCATCTGTCGCCAGCGTGAGCATGTGGGCCGTGAGCGCGGAGACATCCTGCGGCTCGAACAGCAGGCCGTTTTCGCCGTCGTCGATGAGGTAGGGCACGCCGCCAACGTTCGAGGCGATGGTCGCGCAGTGCATGCGCGCGCCCTCCGTCAGGGCATAGGGGAAGGTCTCGGACAGCGACGTGAGCACATTGACATCCAGTGCCTGATAGAAGCTGTTGACGTCCTCGAGCCAGCCGGGGAAGAATACCGTGCCCTCCGGACACAGCTCCTTGGCCAGCGCGCGGATCTCTCCAGCCTGCTCGCCGTCGCCCGCGATGACAAGGCGGATGTCCGGCGCCTGCTTCACGGCCGCGGCAAAGGCGCGCACGAGCGTCGTCATATCCTTGACGGGGGAGATGCGGGCGGCAATGCCGAACACGACGGTTTTGTCCGTCGGCGTCAGGCCGATGCCGCGCAGCCACTCATCCCGCGGGACGGTCTTGAGCGGGGTGGAGAAGTCGACGCCGTTATACAGCGGGAAAATGCGCTGCGGGTCGAACCCGCGCGAAATAAGGAGCTGGCGCATGCCGTCCGAAACGCCGATCCACGCGTCAAAGCGGCGCAGCGCGACCTTGTTGATGTTGCCGTAGGTCAGCGCGGCCAGCGGGCGGCCGAGATAGTCGAGCCGGTAGTCGCTGTGGATGGTGGAGATGACGGGGATGCGCGCCTGCCGCTGCACGAGCGCACCGATCATGTTCGCGCGGGCGCCGTGGCAGTGCAGCAGCTGGCAGTCGTCGTGCCGGATGATGGCAAGGATGCGCTTGCGCACCGCCATGGGGTTGCTGCCTTCAATGACGGTCGTCGGGATGCCGAGACAGCGGGCCTCCTCGGCGAACGGTCCCTCCATAAAGCAGATCAGGTGGACATCCTCCGTGCGGTTCAGGCCCTGCAGCAGGGAAAGAACGTGCGTTTTCGCGCCGCCGACATCTCCGCCGGAGATCAGATGGATGAGTTTCATACGGTCATACCTCAAAATGGGCAGATCAGCTTGTCAAAAAAAGTCTCTGCGGGCTTTTTCGCCAAGCTGCTTTCAGAATTGCAAAATAAGTTTTTGTGTTTTTATTTTGCAATTCTGCCGCTGCGGCGGGTTATTAAACGCGAAAGGAAACCCTGACGGTTTCCTTTCACACTATCTTTCCCTCCGAAACTTTCGGCTAAGCAGTTTTTTTGACAGTCTGAGGCGCAGGGGAGCACGTCCCTGCGCCATTACTTTTCTGTTTTACTGCTTCTGCAGCTCCTGCAGAGCCTGCCGCAGGACGGGCAGGGCTTCTGCCGGATCGGTCACGGCTTCGGCGGCCTGCTCCATCGGGCAGGGGCCGGTCCCGGCACGGTTCAGAATTTCCGGTTCGAGCGTGCCGTACTCCGTGCGGACTCCGGCATCGGACAGAAGACGATGGGCCTCCTCGCTCATGACCTCGCCATACACGGCCTTCACGCCCGCGGCAAGCAGCAGCAGCGCGGCGGCACGGCCGATCAGGCGGTCGGCGGCAGCCATATCCTGCAGCGATTCGTTCGTGTCCAGCAGGCGGATGAGCGGCGCGAGCCCGTGCTCGCGGCTGGTCAGCACACGGTCGCGGTCGCACAGCACGCAGGTGTAGCCATCCCGATGCAGCAGGGAAACGGCGCGTTCAAAGTCATTTTTTCTGGGATTCATCGTGGGTATCTCCTTTGTCCGAAATGAGCCTGCGCCGCAGCAGCAGCTGCGCGCACAGCCCGGTAAACAGCCCGGTCACAAGCCCGCACAGGAGCAGGACCGGCAGCCAGATCAGCAGGCCCGGCGTCCGCGTTACGGCAAGCGCCACGGCCATCTGGCCCAGATTGTGCAGAAGTCCTCCGGCCACGCCTGCGACCCAGACCTGCTTTGCCGTCAGGATGCGGCGCAGCAGCGCCATCCCGGCAAAGCTCAGAAGGCCGCCGCCCAGCGAATACAGCAGCGCCATGACCTGACCGGAGGCCAGATTGCCGAGCAGGATGCGGATAACGACGATGGCAAGCGCGTCCTTCCAGCCGAAGGAAAACAGCGCGAAGAGCGTGATGATGTTGCTCAGGCCGAGCTTCATGCCCGGCACGGGGAAGGGAATGGGGATCTGCGCTTCGAGCACGAAGATCGCCAGCGCAATGGCGGTCAGCAGCGCGCAGCGCGTCAGCCGTTTCACCCGCATGGCCGTCCCTCCCTTGCCAGACTTCTGCCGAACCTCTCTAGTCTACAGGAAAACGGCGAAAAAGTAAAGAATTATTTTTGAGGGCCGGGAAACGCACCGGCGATTCGTACGGGGAACCGTTATAGCGGTATGCACCAATTGCGTCTGTAGCGGCGCTCAGTGAGCGCCATGGGGGCTGGCGGTATTCGCGGCATAAATTCAGTGGCGTAAGGTAAACAGGTTTGTCATTCCGAGGAGCGAAGCGACGTGGGAATCTCGCAGTACCTGATTGGATAACAGGAAAGCCATCGGCGAAATCGTGACTGCCTTCCCGAGATTGCCACGGCCCCTCCGGGGCCTCGCAATGACAATTCGGAGGCGTTCACCATTTTAACGGTGGCTTGTACGGACTGCAAGTGCGTCGCCGGGAGCGGCATGCCGCTCCCCTACAACGCATGACTGGCGGCCTCGTGTCATTTTCCGCTTTCCATTTCCCGCATCCCCTGCCATGCTCCATCAATGCCCCGTTTATGCACAGCAAAAGCGGGCGGCATGAGCCGCCCGCCTGGGGATGGTCTGGATCAGACCTTCGCCTTGCTGTTTTCCACGGGGAAGAGGTTCTCTTCCGTCTTCGGATCGAACAGGTGCATAAGCTCCGGATCGAACGTGAAGTGCGCCGTGCCGCCTGCGCGGACATCGTCGAGGCTGAGGCCGGCCGTCGGGATGACGGCGATGACATCGTGGCCGGAGACGGTCATATGCAGGTGCATCTCGCTGCCCATCATCTCGGAGACGTCGATCGTTGCGGGGAAGCCCTCCTGATGCAGGGAGAGGTGCACGGGGCGGACGCCGACGGTGACGGTGCCTTCCGGCTGCTTGCGGGCGCGCAGGGCGGCCTGCTTGTCCTCCGGCAGGACGATGGACTTGCCGAGCAGCTCGACGACGTACTTGCCGTCCTTCACAGTCAGCTTGGCGTCCGGAAAGAAGTTCATCTGCGGCGTGCCGATGAAGCCCGCGACGAACAGGTTCTTCGGATGGTTGAAGACCTCCTGCGGGGTGCCGATCTGCTGGATGAAGCCGTCGCGCATGATGACGATGCGGTCACCGAGCGTCATGGCCTCCGTCTGGTCGTGGGTGACGTAGACGAATGTGGTGTTGATGCGGGAGCGGAGCTTGATGATCTCAGCGCGCATCTGGTTGCGGAGCTTGGCGTCGAGGTTGGACAGCGGCTCGTCCATCAGCAGGACCTGCGGATTGCGGACGATGGCGCGGCCGATGGCGACGCGCTGGCGCTGGCCGCCGGACAGGGCCTTCGGCTTGCGGTCGAGGTATTCCGTGATGCCGAGAATTTCGGCGGCCTCGCGGACCTTCTTGTCGATCTCCTGCTTCGGGACCTTCTTCAGCTTCAGGGAGAATGCCATGTTTTCATACACGGTCATGTGGGGGTACAGAGCATAGTTCTGGAAGACCATGGCGATGTCGCGGTCCTTCGGGGCCACGTCGTTCACCAGACGGTCGCCGATGTACAATTCGCCGTCCGTGATCTCTTCCAGACCGGCGATCATGCGGAGCGTCGTGGACTTGCCGCAGCCGGACGGGCCGACGAGAACGATGAACTCACGGTCTGCGATGTCCAGGCTGAATTCCTGAACGGCGACGACGCCTTCGTCCGTGATCTGAAGATTGGCCTTCGGCTCGTCAGAGGTGTGCTCCTTCTTCTTCTTTTTCTTCTTCGTGTCGGCGTTGGGGTAGATCTTTTTGATGTTTTTCAGCGTAACATTTGCCATGCTACCGGCTCTGATCCGGGAGCCTCCGCTTGCCCGGACCTCACATCGGCGCGCGAAGCGCGGATGCATTACGGCAGGTCTCCACACTGCCGCACCGCAAGCCTGCGGTGGGTGATTCCTCCTTATCCGGCGGTCCGCCGCTAACGGGGTGGAGTAGCGGCGCCTACCTTAATACCATAAATTGTAGCATATCCTGCCGCGCTCCGCAATGCATTGAACCGCCAAAAAGTGGCCCCATAATTTGTGCACCATGACGAAAACGTTTAACATCCTGCAAAAAGTGCGGAAAAGATGGGAAATGGAGGAAACGGCGCTGATATGGCGATGGCTCCCGGCCTTTCCCTGCGGGAAGGCCTGCACCGCGGCTCCTGCGGAGCCTCGCAATGACAAGTCTGGGAACCTGCCGCTTCCGGAGGGACGCAGGGACAAACTTGCGTGCGCCTCCCACCCGTGTCATTGCGAGGAGCGAAGCGACGTGGGAATCTCTAGCAGGCACCTGCGGATTCGCCGAGGTCCGGCTGTCCCCGCCCTTACGGCAGTATATCGCATAACAAAACCGGGACACACCCTGCGGCGTGTCCCGGTGCTGTGCGCTTACTGCAGCGCGTACTTCTTTGTATAGGCGTGGTAGAGGTCGGTATAGTCCTTGCTGCCGCCCTCCTTGACCTCGGTGAGGTACTCGTGCGTGTCGAAGCTGCCCGCGCTCGTCTCGATAAGGGAGACGGCGATGTTCGAGCAGTGGTCGGACACGCGCTCGTAGTTCGTCAGCAGGTCGTTGAGCACGAAGCCGTTCTGGATCGTGCACTTGCCGCTCTGCAGGCGCTCGACGTGCGTCGACTTGGCGGCGGAGATCAGGCAGTCGATGACCTGCTCCAGCGGCTCAACGTGGCGCGCCATTTCGAGGTTGTGCTCGCTGAAGGCATCGATGGTCAGCTCCAGAATCTCCGTCAGTGCGTTTGTCAGGTTCTGCAGCTCCGCAGCGGCATCCTCGGAGAAGACGATGTGCTTGTCGTGGATCTCCTCGGCCGTCTTGCGCAGGTTGACGGCGTGGTCGCCCAGACGCTCGAAGTCGCCGATGGTGTGCAGCATGTTCGAGACCTTCCGCGAGTCCGCAATGGACAGCGAGCGGCTCGAGAGCTTGACGAGGAAGGTGCCGAGCTTGTCCTCATAGAGGTCCAGCTCGTCCTCGTGCTTCAGAATTTCGTCTGCCACCTTCTGGTCGTAGCGCTGGCAGATGTTGATGGCGGAAAGAATGGTCGTGCGGGCAAGGGTTGCCATTTTGACCGTCATGTCACTGGCCTCGCCGACAGCGATAGACGGCGTGCCGAGCAGGCGCTCGTCGAGGAAGGCGTAGGTTTCCTCCTTCTTGGAGGGACGGATGACAAAATTGGCGAAGCGCTCGAGCTGCTTCGTGAACGGGCACAGCAGCGCCGTGGTGAAGACATTGAAAATCGTGTGCACGGCTGAGATGCCGACGGCATTGATCGGCGTGGCCACAAAGGCGAAATGGAAGATGGCGTGCAGACCGTAGAACAGGCACAGGCACACCACCGTGCCGATGAGGTTGAACGTGATGTGCACGACGGCGACCTTGCGGGCGTTCTTGTTGACGCCGATGGACGAGATGAGCGCCGTGACGCAGGTGCCGATGTTCTGGCCCATGATGATCGGGATGGCGACGCCATAGGAGATCTGGCCCGTGGCGGCCAGCGTCTGCAGAATGCCGACGGAGGCGGCGGAGGACTGGATCACGCCCGTGACGACCGCGCCGACGAGCACGCCGAGCAGCGGGTTCTCAAACGCCGTCAGGATGCTCGTAAAGGCCTTGGAATTCTCCAGACCGGAAACGGAGCTTCCCATGAGCGTCATGCCGTACATCAGAACGGCGAAGCCGACCATGATCTTGCCGATGTCGCGCTTGCGGGGCTTTTTGCACATCATGATGAGCACAACGCCGATAAACGCGATGATCGGGGAGAAATTCTCCGGCTTGAGCAGCTGGATCCAGCCCGTGCCGTTCACGCCGGACAACGACAGGATCCACGGCGTGAGCGTCGTGCCGATGTTCGAGCCCATGATGACGCCGATCGTCTGCCCGAGCTGCATGATACCCGAGTTGACCAGGCCGACGAGCATGACCGTCATGGCGGACGAGGATTGGATGGCGATGGTGATGACCGCGCCGAGCGCCATGCCCGCGAAGCGGTTCTTCGTCATCGTCTTGAGGGAGCGCTCCAGCGAGCCGCCTGCCAGCTTACCCAGTCCGCCGGACATCACGTTCATGCCATAGAGGAAGAACGCAAGCCCGCCGAGCAGAGTGAAGACCTTCAGAAGCACTGTCATAGGGAAACTCTCTACTTTCTATCTGTATTCGGAAAGGTACGGCCCTACCGCACCAACTACACTATATCGCAGAAAACGGAGCACGTCAAGGCCCATTTTCCGGAATTCCGGATTCAGAGCTTCCTTAGAGCACAAAGCCGCCGTTCACCGGCAGGTTCTGCCCCGTGACAAACTCCGCCTCCGCAAGATAGACCATGGCCCGCGCCACGTCCTCCGGCGTGCCGTTTTTACCGAGCGGTGCCTCCTGTGCCAGCTCCGCAAGCACCTCCGGCGCGACGTTTGCGACCATGTCCGTCAGGATGACGCCGGGCGAGACGCAGTTGACGCGGATGCCGGACGGCCCCAGCTCCTGTGCCAGCGCCTTCGTCAGGGCGAGCACCGCGCCCTTCGTGGCGGAGTAGCACGCCTCGCACGACGCGCCGACTTGCCCCCACATGGAAGAGACGTTGAGGATGCAGCCGCTCTGCCTGCGCAGCATGGCGGGCAGGACGGCGTTCACGCAGTGGTAGATGCCGCCGACGTTCACGGCGAACAGCCGGTCCCACTGTGCCTGTGTGATCTGCGAGATCAGGCCGTAGTGGCAGATGCCTGCGTTGTTCACGAGCACGTCCGTCTCCGGCAGGCACGAAACGGCGTCCAGCACGGCCTGCGCGTCGGCCACGTCGCAGCGGACGGCCTCTGCGCCTGTCTCGACCGAGACGGCGGCTGCCGCCGCGTCGTTTTTTTCATAGAAAAAGCTCACGGCATAGCCTGCGGCCGTAAAGGCGCGCACGGCGGCAGCGCCGATGCCCCGGCTGCCGCCGGTGATCAG
>OGXT01002404.1_pt1 | contig 14905 bp, 8 predicted proteins | sample 1576361 | NCBI WGS metagenome assembly OGXT01 (sample SAMEA3541514, study PRJEB24748) | human gut metagenome | biome: human gut; feature: human-associated habitat; material: faeces | place: China | collected 2012 | reverse complement strand
GACCTGAAGGGATTCGAACCCTCGACCTCTCGGATGCGAACCGAACGCTCTCCCAACTGAGCTACAAGCCCATATTGCCGCTTTTCGCAGTTTTTTGCAACAAAAAGCAGATTTTCAAGTTTTTCGATTTTAGCAGAATTCAGAGAAAAACCTCTCCGAAATCATGGACTGAAACTCGCAGGTCGATGTGCGACCATAGGGATGCGAACCGAACGCTCTCCCAGCTGAGCTACAAGCCCGGATATGGATAAATGGGGTGGAACAAACTCGTTCCACCCCATTATTATACACACTTTTGCAGGAAATGCAAGTGTTTTATTCTACCTTCGGCAGCTTGGCCATCACAGCGGCGCAGCGGGGGCACAGAGCCTCGTGCTCGCCCACGGCCTTTACGCTGTGCAGTACCTTCCAGCAGCGTCCGCACTTGGCGCCCTGAGCGGCCTCCACAGTCACCTTCATCTCATCGCCCACGGTCAGCTTTACCTGAGACACGATGAATAGATCCGCCACCTCGTCCGCATCCATTTCCGCCAGGAAGGCGTCCTCCTCCGGCACGGTCAAATCCACGGCAGCCTCCAGGCTCTTACCGATGACCTTGTCCGCCCGGGCCTGCTCCAGCGCGCCGTTCACGGCACTGCGCAGGGTGACAATGCGGCTCCACTTGACCATTTCCTCCTCGGAAAGGGCATACTCGGTGTAGGGCTGCACCATCTCGTTAAAGAGGACATTACGCCCATCGTCCTCGGCCCGGTGGGGCATTGCCAGCCACACCTCGTCGCAGGTGAAGGCCAGAATAGGCGCAAACATCCGGGTCATGGCGTCCAGAATGAGATATAGCGCGGTCTGTGCGCTGCGGCGCTGCAGGCCATCCGCCTCATCGCAGTACAGCCGGTCCTTGAGGATGTCAAAATAGAAGCTGCTCAGATCCACCACGCAGAAATCATTGATGGCATGGGACACGGAGTGGAACTCGTAGTTGTCGTACCAGCCAAAGACCTTGCCGATAAGATCGTTAAGCCTTGTCACGGCCCACTTGTCCAGGGGCAGCATATCCCCGGGCTTTACCAGGTCGTTGGGATCGAAATTCACCAGGTTATCCAGGCAGAACTTGCAGGTGTTGCGGAACTTCAGGTAGTTCTGGGAGAGCTGCTTGAAAATCTCGTCCGAGCAGCGCACATCCACATGGTAGTCACTGGAGCCGGCCCACAGACGCAGCAGATCCGCACCGTACTTGTCGAAAATCTCTGCCGGATCCATGCCGTTGCCCAGAGACTTGTGCATGGCCTTGCCCTCGCCGTCCACGGTCCAGCCGTGGGTCACGCACTCCTTAAACGGTGCGCCCCGGCCCAGGGCGCCCACGGCCACCAGCAGGGAGGATTGGAACCAACCGCGATACTGATCCAAGCCCTCAATATACATGGTAGCAGGCCAAAAGCCCTGGTCCCGCTCCATAGCGGCAAAGTGGGTAGAGCCGGAGTCAAACCAGCCGTCCAAGGTGTCGGTCTCCTTTTCAAAGCCGGCCTGCTTACCGCAGTGGGGGCAGGTAAAGCCGCTGGGCAGGATGTCCTCTGCCTCCATGTCAAACCAGGCGTTGGAGCCTTTCTTTTCAAATAGGGACGCCACCGCCTCAATGCTCTCCTCGGTGCAGATGGGCTTGCCGCAATCCTTGCAGTAGAACACGGGGATGGGCAGGCCCCACCGGCGCTGGCGGCTGATGCACCAGTCGGTGCGCTCCAGAATCATGGAGCGCATACGGTCCTTACCCCAGGCAGGGACCCAGCGCACATCGTCACAGGCAGCAATGGCCTCGTCCTTAAAGGAATCCACGGAGCAGAACCACTGAGGCGTAGCCCGGAAGATAATGGGATTCTTGCAGCGCCAGCAGTGGGGATAGCTGTGTACGATCTCCTCGCTGGCAAAGAGGGAGCCGGCCTTCTTCATATCCTCCAGGATGACGGGATTCGATTCGTCGGTCCCCATTCCGGCGTACTTGCCGGCATAGTCGGTGTGGCGGCCCTGGTCGTCCACGGGCACCACCATCTCCATGCCGTAGCGCTTGCAGGTCTCGTAGTCATCGGCGCCGAAGCCCGGGGCGGTATGGACGCAGCCGGTACCGCTGTCCATGGTTACATAGTCCGCCAAAACCAGGCGGCTGGTCTTGGGCAGGAAGGGATGGCTGGCCAGCATATTTTCATAAAAGGAGCCGGGATGGGTCTCCACGATCTCATAGCTGTCAAAGCCGCCGATCTTCATGACCTTCTCCACCAGGGCCTCGGCCATGATGTACATTTCCCCATTGGGGGCCTTCACCACGGCGTAGCTCTCATCGGGATGCAGGGCGATGGCCAGGTTCCCGGGCAGGGTCCAGATGGTGGTGGTCCAGATGACGAAGAAAAGCTTGCTCTTGTCCAGATGCCCCAGCTTGCCCAGGTCATCGTTCATGGGGAACTTCACATACACCGTTGTGCAGGGATCGTCCTTGTACTCGATCTCAGCCTCAGCCAGAGCTGTCTCGTCGTGGGCGCACCAATATACGGGCTTGAGTCCCTTGTAGATGTGGCCGTTGCGGTACATCCTGCCGAACACCCGGACCTCCTGAGCCTCAAAGCCCGGGTCCATGGTCTTGTAGGGATGCTCCCAATCGCCCACCACGCCCATGCGCTTGAAGCCCTCCCGCTGCACATCAATGTAGTGGTCGGCAAACTCGTGGCAGGCCGTGCGGAAATCCGCCACGCTCATGGCCTTGTGGTTGAGCTTGTTCTGCTTGATGATGGCGGACTCAATGGGCATGCCGTGGTTGTCCCAGCCGGGGATATAGGGGGTGTAATAGCCCCGCATGGCATAGCTGCGGTTGATGAAGTCCTTCAGGGCCTTGTTCAGGGCGTGGCCCATGTGCAGGGCGCCGTTGGAGAAGGGAGGGCCGTCGTGCAGGGAAAACAGGGGCTTGCCCTCATTCTTTTTCAGCAGCTCGTTATACAGGTCCAGCTCCTCCCAGTGCTTGAGCATCTCCGGCTCCCGCTTGGGCAGCCCCGCCCGCATGGGAAAGCCGCTCTTGCTCATGTTCAGTGTGCTTTTGTACTCCATGATGTACCTCCATATATTATGCGTATTTTGAAAACAAAATCAATGCCTCGCAGAGTTCGCGTCCGCAGACGCGAAAAAACCAAATCATTTTCTCTCGCGACATGTGCGTGAGAGAAAATACCTCTCAGGTTGCCAGTGTGGAATTTTGCCGCCTGCGGCAAAATTATGCGCGCAGCAGACTGCAAGCCTTTTGGCAGAAAAATCAAAGATTTTTCGCCAGTAAAAAAACGCCTTTGCCTCACTAAGAGACAAAGGCGAAAAACAAACCTCTGCGGTACCACTCTTGTTGCCGCCCCCAGGCGGCCACTCCGCCCCACCATCCGTGGGTGAGGGTTGATAACGGCCCTCCGCCGTCCGTGCTTACTGAGAGTTCCCTCCTGTTCAGCCGGAAGCTCCGGGGTGATATTCACCGCAGACCCGGTCTCCGCCTCGCACCAAACCGGCGGATCTCTTGGCACCGATAGCCTGGGGTTACTGCTCCCCATCCATGCATTTATGCTGTATTGCTTGTCATTTTACCACAAAAGGCGTGTTTGTCAACAGGGAAATTACAAAATTCCGAAATAGCTCAAAAGTCCCGCCAGACCCATTATGCCGTAGATGAGCGCCATGATGGCCAGAACTACGGACACGACATTATACAGCTTCCCGTCCTTTTGGGTGTTGCGGAACCGCCGGGTGTAAAACAGCACCGCGCAGGCCAGGCCCAGCAGGAGCGAGGTCAGATAGTTCATAAACAGGCTGTCCTTATACACCGTCATCCGCAGGATCAGCGCTGCCGCCAGTACGCCGAACATCACACCCAAGGTGATCTTCAGCCACAGGGGCAGCTTGACTCTTTTGGGCTTTTTGGCCGCCTGGGCAGTCTTTTCTCTCTGATAGTCGCCGCCGCCGTAGTTGGAGTTATTTTTCTTGTGGTGTATGTTCTTATTGGGGTTTCCCTTGGCCTTGCGGATGGCCTCCTGCTGCCGGGTGTAGGAATCCATGGGTACATTATTCTTTGCCATATTCATCTTCTCCTTTGGCTTTCTGAACTGAATTATATAGGTGCCGGTTCAGCAGGACCAGTGCATAGTCCGCCGCCTGCTGCCGGATGCTCTCGCGTCCGCCCTTGAGCACAAGATGCGTCACCTCCGTGCCGCCCGGGGCGGCCAGACCGATGTAGACGGTGCCTACGGGATTGCCCCGGTCGTCCCCGTCGGGACCGGCCAGGCCCGTCACCGACAGAGCCAGGTCGCTTTTCATAATGCGCCGGGCGCCCTCTGCCATGGCCTTGGCCACCGGCTCCGACACAGCACCAAACTGTGCCAAAATATCTCCGGGCACCCCCAGTATGCTTTCCTTGACCCCGTTGGTATAGGACACCACGCCCCCGGGAAAAACCGCCGATGCCCCCGCCACGTCCGTGATGCGTTTGGCGATTAGCCCTCCGGTACAGCTCTCGGCAGCAGAAACGGTGAGAGACCGGGCTTTCAGCGTCTTCACAGCGCAGACCTCCGGATCTCCCATATCCACGCCGCAGATGTGCTCGCCCAGCCGCCGCCGCACCTCGGCCAACAGCGGGGCCATAAGGGTCTCGCACATTTCCGCTGTCTCCGCCTTAGCGGTGATGCGCAGTTGAACCTCCGCAGCCTTAGCATAGGGAGCCAGGCTGGGGTTTTGGGCAGAGTCCATGAGGTCGTCCAGCAGCTCCTGGACCTTGGGCTCCGTAAGGCCGAAAACGTGCAGGGTGTGAGATAAAATCACGCCCTCCTGCCGGGCCTGCAAATAGGGAAGCAGGGCGTGGTCCGTGAGATAGCGACACTCGTGAGGAACGCCCGGGAGCATAGCCACCGTCACGCCCTCCACTGTAAACAGGCAGCCCGGGGCGGTACCCACGGGGTTATGAAATACCGCACAGCCCCGGGGCAAAAATGCCTGTCGGCGGTTGCAATCCGGCATCTCCCGGCGGAAAACGTTTTTGAAATAGGCTTTGATTTCTTCCATGACGTCCTGGTGAAACTCCAGCTCCAGGCCAAAGGCGGCGCAGACGGTCTCCTTGGTCAGGTCGTCATAGGTGGGACCCAGGCCGCCGATGAAGATCAGCAGATCGCAGCGGCTCCGCGCAATATCCGTCACCTGCCGCAGGCGCTGGGGATTGTCGCCCACTGCTGTATGGTAGAGCACATCCACCCCGGCAGATGCGATCTTTTCTGAGACGTATCGGGCATCGGTATTGGCCACATTGCCCAGCAGCAGCTCCGAGCCCACGGCAATGATCTCCGCTTTATGAGACATAGAAACCGCTCCTTACAGCTTGACTTTAACCACTTCCCGCTCTCTCATGGCCCGCTCCATCAGGCCGTCGATATCCAGCACGCTCTCGATCTCCCGCACCTCCTCCACATGGGGCTTGGTCTTGGGGTGCCGGGGGGTAAAGACTGTGCAGCAATCCTCATAGGGGAGGATAGAGGTATCGAAGGTGCCGATGTGCCGGGCGATGCGGACGATCTCCTCCTTGTCCATGCCGATGAGCGGCCGCAGCACGGGCAGGTCCGTCACATCCTCGCTGACCCGCAGGGCCTCCATAGTCTGGCTGGCCACCTGGCCCAGGTTTTCGCCGGTGACGAGGGCCCGGCAATCAAATTCCTTGGCCAGCCTATCGGCAATGCGCATCATAAACCGCCGGGTGATAAGGGTGAAGTATTCCTCCGGGCACTGCTTGCGGATCTGCTCCTGAATCTCCGTCAGGGGCACGATGTGAACGCTCATGCGGCCGCACCAGGGCGTCAGCTCCTGGGCCAGCTGCAGGACCTTCTGCCGGGCCAGGTCGGAGGTGTAGGGAGGCGCAGCGAAGTGGAGCATCTCCAGCACCACGCCCCGCTTTGCCATCATGTAGGAGGACACCGGGGAGTCGATACCGCCGGAGAGCAGGCTCAATGCGCTGCCGCCCATGCCCAAGGGCAGGCCGCCGGCGGCAGGCTCAGCCGGAGCGTGGACATAGGCCGCATCCTCACGAATTTCCACATACACCGTCAGCTCCGGGGTGTGGACATCCACCTTCAGATGGGGAAAGGCATCGTGGAGCATACCGCCCACCCACTGGCTGATCTGAATGGAGCTCATGGGGAAGGACTTGTCCGCCCGCTTACTCTCCACCTTGAAGCTGCCGGAGCGGCGGAGGCTATCGCCCAGATAGGCCTTGGCGGTCTCCAAAATGGCCTCCTTACTCTTTTCGCAGGGCACGGCCCGGGCGATGGCGATGAGGCCAAAAACCTGCTTACAGGCGGCGTAGGCCCCGGTGAGGTCGCAGCTATCCGACATAGGCTCCACATAGATGGTGCTCTGCCGGGAGTAGATTTTGAACTTGCCGAATTTTTGGGTCCGGCGGCGGATGTTACTCATGAGCTTGGCTTCAAAGCTGTGGCGGTTGAGTCCCTTGAGGACCACCTCGCCCAGCTTGCAGAGGATGATTTCGTGCATGGGGTTTCTCCTTATATAATATAGTGGTTGGGGATGGGGCGGGCGGACAGGGTCGTCCGTCCCTACGGATGTTTTTATTTCAGCATACTGCTGCTGCGGTACTGGATGGCCTCGGCAATGTGCTCCGGGCGGATGTGCTCCGATCCGTCCAGGTCAGCGATGGTCCGGGCCACCCGCAATATGCGGTCATGGCTGCGGCCGGTGAGACCCAGACGGTCAAAGGCACTGTGCATGATCTTTTCGCACTTTTCATCCAGGACGCAGTATTTGCCGATCATAGGCGGGGTCATGTAAGCGTTGCAGGAAACCTCTGTCCCGGCATAGCGCGCCTGCTGCACGGCCCGGGCAGCGTTTACTCGCCTTTGAATATCCCGGGAACACTCCGGAGTGTCCTTGCGGCGCATGGCCTCATAGTCCACCGACGGCACCTCGATGTGCAGGTCGATGCGGTCCAGCAGCGGGCCGGAGATGCGGCGCATATAGCTCTCCACCTGCCGCTCCGTGCAGGTGCATCGGTGGTCAGGATGGCCGTACCAGCCGCATCGGCAGGGATTCATGGCGCACACCAGCATAAAACGGCTGGGTAGGGTCAGGGAGCCTGAGGCCCGGGTGATGGTCACCACGCCATCCTCCAAAGGCTGGCGAAGGGTCTCCATGGCGGCTTTGTCAAACTCCGGCAGCTCATCCAAAAACAGTACGCCGTTGTGGGCCAGGGAGATTTCCCCGGGTCTGGGCACTGCGCCGCCGCCGGTGAGGGACACCGCCGAGGCCGTGTGGTGGGGGCTGCGGAATGGCCTGCGGGTGATGAGCGGATGCCGGGCCTCCGTAAGACCCGCCACGGAGTAAATTTCCGTGGTCTGCAGGCTTTCCGTCCGGGTCATATCCGGCAGGATAGAGGGCAGACGTCTGGCCAGCATAGACTTGCCCGACCCCGGAGACCCAATGAGTAGGACGTTGTGGCCGCCTGCGGCGGCAATTTCCAGGGCCCGCTTTACGTTTTCCTGGCCCATGACGTCGGCAAAGTCCGGTCCGTCTACCTGCCCGGCACTCTCCGGCTTCCAGATAGGAGCAGGGGCGAGGGATGCTTGTCCTCGCAGATGGGCCACCAACTGCTCCACATTTTCCACGCCGTATACCGTCATGCCCTCGGCCAAGGTGGCCTCCGCTGCGTTTTCCGCCGGCACATAGAGCTGTCTGATTCCGGCCCGGGCCGCCGCCATGGCCATGGGCAACACACCGCTTATGGGGCGCAGCCGCCCGGTAAGGCTCAGCTCTCCCACAAAGGCTGCATCTGCCGGCAGCGGCGGGATCTCCTCTGACGCCGCCAGGATGCCCAGCAGGATAGGCAGGTCATATACGGTGCCCTCCTTGCGCCGGCCCGCTGGGGCCAGATTCACGGTGATGCGGCTGACAGGATACTTGGATCCGCAGTTTTTTACCGCCGCCCGGACCCGTTCCCGGGCCTCCTTCACTGCCGCATCCGGCAGGCCTACGATATCGAAGGCAGGCAGGCCGCCGGAGAGAAAGCACTCCACACTGACCTCGTATCCATTGATGCCACCCAAGCCCAAAGAGCGCACCGTCACAACCATATAGCCCACTCCTTCTTTAAGCTTGCCGTAAAATCCCGTAGAATACCCCGGCAAAAAGACTGTAGTCTGCTGTGCATGCAGCTTTGATATATAACGCCAAAATTCCCCACCTGCAGGCTGAGATGTTTTTTCTCTCACCCGCATACCGCAAAAGAAAAAGGGTTTGTTTTTTCGCCTGGCGACGGGAATTCTATGAGACCTTTTTAAGCCTGCTTGCCAAATTATCCTTATTTTACCACAAAATCACGCCGCATGAAACAAAATTATAAAAAAAGTAAGCAACCAATTTGAGAATTTTTGTGCAGGACAATGAAAAAGTATTATTACGACGAAAGACACAAAAATAGCGTTTACATCTCTTCAGATTTGTGCTACTATGAACAATGCGAAAGATTCCTGCAAGAAAACCCGATAAAACGGATGAATAAAAGGAAGGAGAAACAACATGGTAAGAAAAATGAAGTCCATGGATGGCAACAACGCCGCCGCGCATGTATCCTATGCGTTTTCGGAAGTAGCGGCCATCTACCCCATCACCCCGTCGTCCCCCATGGCCGACTTTGTGGACCAGTGGTCCGCCAACGGCCTGAAGAACATCTTCGGCACCCAGGTCAAGGTGGTTGAGATGCAGTCTGAGGCCGGTGCAGCCGGCGCCGTTCATGGCTCTCTCGGGTCCGGCGCTCTGACCACTACCTACACCGCCTCTCAGGGCCTGCTGCTGATGATCCCCAATATGTACAAGATCGCAGCCGAGCAGCTGCCCGCCGTGTTCCATGTCTCCGCCCGTACCGTGTCCACCCAGGCGCTGAACATCTTCGGCGACCACTCCGACGTGATGGCCTGCCGCCAGACCGGCTTTGCCATGCTGTGCGAGGGCAATGTCCAGGAGGTCATGGACCTGTCTCCTGTGGCCCATCTGGCTGCCCTTTCCGGCAAGGTGCCGTTCATCAACTTCTTTGATGGCTTCCGTACCAGCCACGAGATCCAGAAGATCGCCGTTTGGGACTACGAGGACCTGAAGGACATGTGCGATATGGACGCTGTGGCTGAGTTCCGCCGCCACGCCCTGAACCCCGAGCATCCCCATATGCGCGGCAGCCACGAAAACGGCGACATCTTCTTCCAGCACCGCGAGGCCTGCAACAAGTACTATGCAGAGCTGCCCGCCGTGGTGGAGAAGTACATGGACCTGGTCAACGCCAAGCTGGGCACCGACTATAAGCTGTTTAACTACTATGGCCATCCCGAGGCGGATCGTGTCATCGTAGCCATGGGCTCCATCTGCGATGTGGCCGAGGAGGTCATCGATTACCTGAACGCCCACGGCGAGAAGGTGGGCCTGGTAAAGGTACGTCTGTACCGCCCCTTCGCTCCCGAGAAGCTGCTGGAGGCCTTCCCCGCTTCCGTGAAGAAGATCGCCGTGCTGGACCGCACCAAGGAGCCCGGCGCCATGGGCGAGCCTCTGTACCAGGATGTGGTTACGGCTCTTGCCAACGCCGGCTGGAACGACGTGAAGGTCATCGGCGGCCGTTACGGCCTGGGCAGCAAGGATACGCCTCCTGCCTCCGTTTTCGCCGTTTACAACGAGCTGAAGAAGGACGAGATGAAGCGCCAGTTCACCATCGGCATCGTGGATGATGTGACGAACCTCTCCCTGCCCGAGGACGAGGACTGCCCCAACACCGCAGCTCCCGGCACCATCGAGTGCAAGTTCTGGGGCCTGGGCGGCGACGGCACCGTGGGCGCCAACAAGAACTCCATCAAGATCATCGGCGACCATACCGACAAGTATGTCCAGGCGTACTTCCAGTACGACTCCAAGAAGACCGGCGGCGTCACCATCAGCCATCTGCGCTTCGGTGATAAGCCCATCCGTTCTCCTTATTATATCAACAAGGCCGACTTTGTGGCCTGCCACAACCCCAGCTATATCACCAAGGGCTTCAAGATGGTCAACGACGTCAAGCCCGGCGGCGTGTTCATGATCAACTGCCAGTGGGATATGGACGAGCTGAACCATCATCTGAAGGCTGATGCCAAGCGCTATATCGCCAAGAATAACATCCAGCTCTACACCATCGACGCCATTGACCTGGCCATCGAGATCGGCATGGGCAAGCGCAACAACACCATTCTCCAGTCCGCCTTCTTCACCCTGGCCAAGGTCATGCCTCAGGAGGACGCCATCCGCTACATGAAGGAGAAGGCCAAGGCCTCTTATCTGAAGAAGGGCCAGGACGTGGTGGATATGAACTACAAGGCCATCGACCTGGGCGCCACCGCCTTCAAGAAGATCGATGTCCCCGCCGATTGGGCCAATGCTGTGGACGAGCCCGAGCACAAGACCCTGGAGGGTAAGCCCGAGCTTGTGAAGATGGTGAAGGAGATCCTGGAGCCCGTGGGCAAGATGGACGGCGACAGCCTGCCCGTTTCCGCCTTTGTGGACCATGTGGACGGCCAGTTTGAGCTGGGCGCCTCCGCCTATGAGAAGCGCGGCGTAGCCGTGTCCGTTCCCACCTGGGACAGCACCAAGTGCATCCAGTGCAACCAGTGCGCCTATGTCTGCCCCCACGCTACCATCCGTCCCTTCGCGCTGACCGCCGAGGAGGCCAAGAACGCTCCCGAGGCCGCTAAGATCGTAGATGTGAAGGCCGGCAAGGGCAAGGGTGTGTACCAGTACACCATGGCCGTGTCTCCTCTGGATTGCATGGGCTGCGGCGTGTGTATCGGCGTGTGCCCGGTGAGCGCCCTGTCTATGGTTTCTCAGGAAGGCGAGCTTGCGCAGCAGGATGTATTTGATTACTGCGTCAGCAAGGTCACCGAGAAGAAGGATATGCAGGATAATTCCGTCAAGGGCAGCCAGTTCAAGCAGCCCATGCTGGAGTTCTCCGGCTCCTGCGCTGGCTGCGCCGAGACCAGCTATGCCCGTCTGGTGACCCAGATCTTCGGCGACCATATGTATATCTCCAACGCCACCGGCTGCTCCTCCATCTGGGGCGGTCCTGCGGCTACCTCTCCCTACTGCACCAATAAGGAGGGCCACGGCCCCGCATGGTGCAACTCCCTCTTTGAGGATAACGCCGAGCACGGCCTGGGCATGTTCGTTGGCCAGAACAAGATCCGTGAGGATCTGGCCGCCGAGACCCGCCGCCTGCTGAACATCGAGTGGGCCCGTCCCGAGCTGAAGGCTGCCGCTCAGGCTTGGCTGGACACCATGGATGATGGCACCGCCAATGCTGAGCCCACCAAGGCCTTTGTCAAGGCTCTGGAGGAGAGCATCTGCACCGTGGAGGAGCTGGCCGCCAATCCTCAGTTCGCCGAGCACGCTGCCGAGCTGAAGGCAAAGGGCGCCCTGTTCTGCGATTGCGAGGCCTGCACCATTGCGGCTGACCTGCTGAGCAAGAAGGAGTATCTGGCCAAGAAGTCCATGTGGATCTTCGGTGGCGATGGCTGGGCCTACGACATCGGCTACGGTGGATTGGATCACGTTATCGCCTCCAAGCAGGATGTGAACATCTTCGTCTTCGATACTGAGGTCTATTCCAACACCGGCGGACAGGCTTCCAAGGCCTCCAACATCGGCCAGGTCTGCCAGTTTGCCGCAGCCGGTAAGGAAGTGAAGAAGAAGAGCCTTGCCGAGATCGCCATGCAGTACGGCTATGTGTATGTGGCCCAGGTTGCTATGGGCGCCAACCCCGCTCAGACCATTAAGGCCATCACCGAGGCCGAGGCTTATCACGGCCCGTCCCTGATTATCGGCTACAGCCCCTGCGAGATGCACTCCATCAAGGGCGGCATGATGAACTGCCAGAAGGAAATGAAGAAGGCCGTGGAATGTGGCTACTGGAACCTGTTCCGCTTCAATCCTGCCGCACCGGCCGGCCAGCGCTTCTCCATGGATTCCAAGGCACCTGCCGGCGGCTATCAGGAGTTCCTGATGAACGAGGCCCGTTACTCTCGCCTGACCCGCGAGTTCCCGGATCGTGCCGGTGTGCTCTTCCAGCGCAACGAGGACGAGGCCAAGGCTCGTTACGAGCACCTGCTCAAGCTCATCGAGATGTACGACAAGTAAGCCGCACGGCTTACACATGGGAATAGGGCTTGCTGCCAAATAGGCCCACCCGGAATGCGGGGACGAAAGGTGTTACTCAGCCTTTCGTCCCCGCGTTTATTTGTGGGAACGGACACTGTGGAAAAGCGGTTCGATCAGATATGGCAAAGCCGATTCTGGCGCCGGGATCAGCGTCCGATATGAGCGGCTCAGCTATCGCGGATACGCTGCTGCACGGCCCATTTCCAGCATATGGCCCTCCTACAAGGCTCATGAAGGTGCATTTAATCGTCACATTCAAAACAACACAAAAAGACGAGTAAGCAATCCTCTTTGGAAAGCTTACTCGTCTTATTTCAGTGAACAACTCTTTTGCAGTGTGTCCCTTTTTACTTCTTCAGGCGCTTGTCACTATGGATGGCCAGCTTTGTGCCAATGGTTTGCAGCACCTGTACCAGCAGCACCAGCAGAATCACCGCCACCAGCATCACCAGGTACTTATAGCGGTAATAGCCGTAGTCGATGGCAATCTTGCCCAGGCCGCCGCCGCCGATGATACCGCTCATGGCCGAGTAGCCCAAAATGGTAGTCAGGGCAATGGTCACATTTTGCAGCAGGCTGGGAACGCTCTCGGGAATCATCACCCGGCAGATAATCTGCCCGGGGGTGGCGCCCATGCTCTGGGCCGCCTCAATGATATTGGGATCTACCTCTCGGAGGCTGCCCTCCACCAATCTGGCAATAAACGGAAAGGCCGCTGCCACCAGGGGCACGATGGTTGCCGCTGTGCCCACGGCGGTGCCGATGATGAGCCGGGACAGAGGGAATACCATAATCATCAGGATCAGAAACGGTATGGACCGCAGGAGGTTGATGAGCACATTCAGTGCATGCATCACGCCCTTGGGCAGGGGCAGCACACCGCCCTTTTCGCCCACCACCAGCAGCACGCCCAAAGGCAGGCCGATGACCGTGGCCAGGAGCGTGGAGAGCAGCGTCACATAGAGCGTTTCCCAAATGGCAAAGGGAATTTGAGGCAACACCGTTTGCAGATCCGCCAGGGATTCCGCAGAAAACAGGTCACTGTACATTGTGCTCCACCTCCTCTACCTGAATGTTGGGATATGCCTTAATAAAGTCCACGGCCCGGTCAAACTGGCCGCTGGGGATGCCCAGGAGCATGCTGCCGTAGACCTCCCGGGACAGCCGCTGGGTGCTGGCGGAGATGACATTGCAGTAGACGCTCTCCTCCGCCGCCAGCCGGGCCACCAGGGGAATACCGGTGGTCTGGCTGTCCCGGAAAATAAGCCGCACACGGCGCTCCGAGGCGGGATCGGACACCAGGGCATCGGCCCCGCCGGGGAATACCAACCGCCGGCCGGCTGCGGACTTGGGGGCGGCAAACACCGCCGATACCAGGCCCTCCTCTGCCACCTCGCCGCCGTCCAAAATGGCGACCTTATCGCAAATTTCCTTCACCACGCTCATCTGGTGGGTGATGATGACCACGGTGATGCCCAGCTCCCGGTTCAGCTCCCGGATCAGCTGGAGGATCTGGTGGGTGGTGTTGGGATCCAGGGCACTGGTGGCCTCGTCGCACAGCAGCACCTTGGGTTTGGTGGCTAAGGCCCGGGCAATGGCTACACGCTGCTGCTGGCCGCCGGAGAGCTGGGCCGGGTAGGCATTAGCCTTATCCGGCAGGCCCACCAGGTCCAAAAGCTCCCGGGCCCGCTTTTCGGCATCAGCCTTTTTCATGCCGCCCAGCTCCATGGGGAAGCACACATTGCGCAGGCAGGTGCGCTGCATCAGGAGGTTAAAGTGCTGGAAGATCATGGTGATCTCTCCCCGGGCCCGGCGCAGCTCCTTGGGGGTCATCTTCTCCAGCTCCTGCCCGTTGACCCAAATCTCGCCGGAGGTGGGCCGCTCCAGCAGGTTCATACACCGCACCAGGGTGCTTTTGCCGGCGCCGCTCATGCCGATAATGCCGTATATTTCGCCCTTTTCTATTGTGAGGGAAACATCCTTCAGCGCTTCCACTTCTCCCCCACCGGAGTCAAATGTTTTGCATATGTGCTTGAGCTCGATCATGTTTGTTTCCCTCGTTTCTAAATTACTTCGTCAGGGCGTCCAAAGAGGTCTGCTTGCCTCCGTAGAGGCCCATGGGCTCCACATGGATGGTGGCGATGGACACAATATGCGTACCCTTCTCCTTGTTGAAGTCCTCCAGGTAAGGCAGGTGCTGGAAGTAGTTGGCGTCTACGGTGCCGTCCTCTACCACGGTGTTGGGCACAACATAGTCGCTGAAGGTCCGGATGTCCAGGGTGATGCCCTTAGCGGCCAGGATGGTCTTAGCAACCTCCAGGATCTCGGCGTGAGGCGTGGGAGAGGCGGCGATGGAGATGGTGGTGCCGCTCAGGGCAGCGTAATCAACAGAGGCGTCATAGCCGTCGGTGGGATTGGTGACGGTGCTGACCACGGAGCCGGCATACTTCTCAGAGATGAAGTCAGCCACCTGCTTGCTCTCCAGGGCAGCCTTCAGAGCCAGGATCTTGGGCTCGTTCTCATTGCCCTCCTTGACGCAGAGGATGTTGCCGTAGGCGGAGGAGGAGCCCTCAATGGCCAGGGCATCCTTCAGGGGATTCAGGCCGGCGTTGATGGCGTAGTTGGAGTTGATCACGGCGTAGTCCACATCCTGCTTCATGTCGGGCAGGCGGGC
>OGXT01002385.1_pt1 | contig 15032 bp, 15 predicted proteins | sample 1576361 | NCBI WGS metagenome assembly OGXT01 (sample SAMEA3541514, study PRJEB24748) | human gut metagenome | biome: human gut; feature: human-associated habitat; material: faeces | place: China | collected 2012 | reverse complement strand
TAGATAGAACATTTAGAACATCTGATGGAGAAAGTGCAGAGCAAACTAGAGAAAGGATGAATAAATTTTTTGATAAAATACTTAAAGAATATGAAGGAAAAAGAATTGCAGTAATTAGTCATGGAGGCTCAATAAAGTTCTTTTTATTAAACTGGTGTACAGTAAATGAAAATGTTAAACTTGTCTATAACAAAAATACAATATTAAACATAAAATCGCCATGTTTGTTAAAGTTGACTTTTAGAAAAAATGAGTTAATTAATTTAGAACAAATAGATTAATTGAAAGCCATAAAATGGATTTTATTATAAGTTCATTTTATGGCTTTTGTTTAAAATTGATGTAATTATATATATATTTGGGGAAATTTTAAGTGTAATTATAAAGAATTATTTATGATAAACTAACACAAACAATAAATTCAAAGAAAAAAGAATTTATTGATGTTTATAATAAAAAAAGAGAAAAAACAGGTAAAATAGTACTAAGAAAAAGGGGCACGTTCTTAAATAAAGGTGAATTTATAATCTCTGTTACTATATGGATTATAAATAAAGAAGGAAAAATTTTAATGACTCAAAGAAAATTGAATAAAATAAAAGGTGGTATGTGGGAGCCTACAACAGGTTTAGTTATTTCTATGAAATATATTTATTTTTATAAAAAGATATGATAAAATAAGCAACGAGGAGTGAGAATAAGTGAAAATATATGTATATATAGATGAAAGTCGGATCAATTCATAAAAATAGTAAAACCAGATATTTTGCAGTAGGTGGATATTTTTCTTTTGAAAAAGATAGAGTGAAAATAAAAGCAAAATATAAAAAAGAAAATTTAAAATTAAAGAAAGCAAAAGAATTAGATTTAAATGCTGAAATTAAATCATATGATATGACAGAAGAAGAAAAAATACAAATATTTAATAAAATACAAGATATTGAAACTTTTCATGGTTGTGTAAAGGTGTTTGATAAAGAGTATATGAGAAAAGAAATTGTTGATTCAAACATATTTTTTAATTATGCAGTAAAAGTTTTGATTCAAGATTGTATAATACCAGAATTAAATCTACAAGAAAATGATGAGCCAATAAAGTTTATTATAAGTATTGATAATAGAAATATAAGAGTGGGAGAATTAAATAATTTAGAAACGTATTTGAAAACTGAATTTTGCATTTATGATGATGACTTTAAAATTACTTATTATGACTCTAAAACAAATTATGGAATACAATTAGCAGATTTAACAGTAAATACATTTTATAATTTCTATAAAGATGCTAGTATAGTTGAAAACTTAATAAAAGAATTAAAAACTAAAAACTTTAGAGTAAGTTTATTTCCAAGAAATAGTAGGAATAAAAAATAAATTTTTTCATAAAATATTAGTAAAATATTTGACATACATTTTTTTGTGTGGTAAAATATTTATAAAGTAAGACCTAGGTAAGGTAGCTAAAAGCTAAGCGTATGTTAAGTACGCTGCCACCTAGGCATTTTTTATTTGAAAAATGTTGTATAATTTTTTTCAGTATGTTATACTACTATGAAAATATGTTGACATTACAAAGAAATATTTCATCACAATATTATTATAGATTATTAAAAATTGTAGTGGTAAAAAGAAAAAGAGATAAGATTTGCTATTTGATGAGCTTAAAGAAGAAATCTAAAATTAAAAAAAATTAGCACTCTTCTGTTGAAAGTGCTAATTTTTTGTAGTATAATATAATAGCAAAAAGAAAATAGAACCTAAAAGCACAATTCTATGTATAAGAATAGTGCTTTTAATCTATGATATGTAAGGAAGGTGAAAAATATGAATATTCAGAAATTTACACAAAAATCTGTAGAGGCAATTCAAAATGCTCAAAATATAGCAATAGAAAACCAAAATGCACAAATAGAACAAGAGCATTTATTATGTGCGCTATTAGAACAAGAAAATAGTTTAATAAAAGAGCTATTGAAAAAAATGGTAACTTCAGAAAATTTTGAAGAGTCATTAAAAAATGAAATTAGTAAAAAATCAAAAATACTAGGAGGTACAAGCTCAAGTGGCAATATTTATGTATCACGAGATGTTGATTTAATTTTGAATGATGCAGAAAAGCAAGCAAACAAAATGCAAGATGAATATGTTTCAGTAGAACATATAATGCTTGCAATATTTGACCATCCAAACAATAATGTAAAAGATTTATTTAGAACATATGGAATTACAAAAAATGAATTTTTAAAAGCATTATCAAGTGTTCGTGGTAATACAAGAGTTACTACTGACAATCCAGAAGAAACATATGATGCTTTGAAAAAGTATGGTCAAGATTTAGTGAAACTAGCTAGAGAACAAAAATTAGACCCAGTTATAGGAAGAGATACAGAAATAAGAAATGTTATTAGAATTTTATCTAGAAAAACTAAAAATAACCCTTGTTTAATAGGTGAACCAGGTGTTGGTAAAACAGCCATTGCAGAAGGTTTAGCTTTAAGAATAGTAAGAGGAGATGTTCCAGAGGGATTAAAAGATTGTACTATATTTTCACTTGATATGGGCTCACTAGTTGCAGGTGCAAAATATAGAGGTGAGTTTGAAGAAAGATTAAAAGCAGTCTTACAGGAAGTGAAAAAGAGTGAAGGAAAAATTATACTTTTCATAGATGAAATTCACACAATAGTAGGAGCTGGAAAAACAGAAGGGGCAATGGATGCAGGCAATTTATTAAAACCAATGCTTGCAAGAGGTGAACTTCATTGCATAGGTGCAACGACATTAAATGAATATCGTCAATATATAGAAAAAGACCAAGCACTAGAAAGACGTTTTCAACCTGTAATGGTTGATGAACCTTCTGTAGAAGATACAATTTCAATTTTAAGAGGTATAAAAGAAAGATATGAAGTATTCCATGGTGTAAAAATTGCAGATAATGCTTTAATAGCAGCTGCAACTTTATCTCATCGTTATATTTCAGATAGATTTTTACCAGACAAAGCTATAGACTTAGTTGATGAAGCTTGTAGTATGATAAAAACAGAAATGGAATCTATGCCAACAGAATTAGATGAAATTTCTAGAAAAATAATGCAACTTGAAATAGAAGAAACAGCATTATCTAAAGAAACAGATGAAATTTCAAAACAAAGATTAAGTGATATTCAAAAAGAAAAAGCAGAACTAAAAACAAAATTTGATGCAATGAAGGCAAAATGGGAAAATGAAAAACAATCTATAGGAAAAGTTCAAAAATTGCGTGAGGAATTGGAAAGCATAAATAAACAAATAGAACAAGCAGAAAGAAATTATGAGCTAAACAAGGCAGCAGAACTTAAATATGGAAAATTGCCAGAAATTCAAAAACAACTAGAAGTAGAAGAGGAAAATTTAGAAAAACAAAAAAGCAAAGATGACACATTATTAAGAAACAAGGTAACTGAAGATGAAATTGCAAAAATAATTTCAAGATGGACAGGAATACCAGTTAGCAAATTGATGGAAGGAGAAAGAGAAAAAATATTACATCTAGGTGAGATTCTTCATAAAAGAGTAATTGGTCAAGACGAAGCAGTGCAAAAGGTTACAGAGGCAATAATGCGTTCAAGAGCAGGAATTAGTGACCCTAGCAAGCCAATAGGTTCATTTATGTTCTTAGGACCAACAGGTGTTGGTAAAACAGAACTTGCAAAAGCTTTGGCAGAAAGCTTATTTGATGATGAACACAATATTATAAGAATAGACATGAGCGAATATATGGAAAAATATTCAGTATCTAGATTGATTGGTGCGCCTCCAGGATATGTTGGCTATGAAGAAGGTGGACAATTAACAGAAGCAGTAAGAAGAAAACCATATTCAGTTGTTTTATTTGACGAAATAGAAAAAGCACATCCAGATGTTTTCAATATACTTTTACAAGTATTAGATGACGGCCGTATAACAGATTCACAAGGAAGAACAGTAGACTTTAAAAATACAATAATTATATTAACTTCAAATTTAGGCTCAGAATATATTTTAGAGGGAATAGGAAAAGATGGTGAAATTTCAGAAGAAGCAAAAGAAAAGGTAAGAAACTTACTAAAACAAAACTTTAGACCTGAATTTCTAAATCGTTTAGACGAAATCATATTTTATAAACCATTGAAGAAAGACGAAATTTCTAAAATATTAGAATTATTAATTAAAGATTTGGAAAGAAGACTAGAAGATAAACACATCAAATTAAACTTAACAGATGCTGCTAAAAATTATTTAATTGATAATGGTTATGATGAAGTGTATGGTGCAAGGCCACTAAAAAGATTTGTACAAAAGAAATTAGAAACCTTAATAGCAAAAGAAATATTAACACAAAAAATATTACCAAATACAACAGTTACAGTAGATTGCAAAGATAATGAATTGGTAATTTAAAATAATACTCCAAAAGGGGACGTTTCCATTTTGTTAAGAAAGTCACCTTAGGAGCATTTTAATAAGGACAATTCTTATTAAAAATGCTCCTAAGGCTTTCTTATGCTGTCATTTCATCTGTAATCTTTCCAGAAACATTATCTTCATAAATATGCTGAATTAAGTTATCTATATTAATATGCTATTTTTATATTCTATTTATGAATTATTTAATAATTTAGTATTGTTATCATCTAACATTTCAATTTTCTTAATACTGTTACTATTTTGTAAAATATTATATTGTTTTTTAGCTATTGAATTAAGTTTTTCAAGTCTTATTTTTGGCTCTATTCCTTCAGCTATCATCTCACTATTCAAGTTTTCTAGATTGCTTAAAATTACTAACTGAAGTATATTTGCATAATCTCGCATATTACCATCTAAAGTAGGATTTTTATCTTTCCACTCCTTTGCAGTCATTCCGAATAATGCAACATTTAGTAAATCTGCCTCATTTGCATAAGCATATAATTTTTGCTTTTCAGTAAGTGTAGGAATTATATTTTCCTTTATACTATCAGTATGTATTCTATAATTTGTTTTTGCAAGTTCTCGCCTTACAGACCAATCAATTTTATTTTGATAACTTTCATTTTGTTTTAATCTTTCAAATTCAGTTATTAAATACAAATTAAATTCTGGACTAATCCAACTAGCAAACTCAAATGCAATATCTGGATGTGCATATGTTCCACCATTGTTACCAGACTTTGAAATAATACCTATTGCATTAGTTTCTTTAATCCATCTCTGTGGGGACATTGTAAAATAATGAGTACCTGCTTCTGATTTAAAGGTGTCGATTTCGACCCCTTTGAGATTTGGATTGTGCATTTGCTCCCAAAGAGCTAAAAATTCAATGTTTGTTTTAGCTCTTAGCCAATTCTTTATAACATCTTTAGGCTCAATTGGATTTTTATATCGTGCTAAATCAGTTAAAGAAATATAATCTACATTTCCAATTCTAATAACACTTACTAAATTATCTTTTACTTTCATTTGTGCTTTTATGAGTTCTTTGCTCATAATATCACTTCCAATCTTTGTAAATTCTTTTACTATTATAGAACTAATGTTTGCAAATGTCAAGTAAAAATCTAAATATAAATTAATTCTTTGAATATAATTTCTTCAACTTCATTATCTGCTAAATATAAGTCAGGAATATAATAATCTCCTTCTTTATGATAAGTTATCTCTCTCATAACTAAAAACCTCCTAAAATTTATTTTCGCTACAAAATGAATTGAAATTTTATACCATATCGAGCTATCAAAACACCAATAAAATAAGGAAGAACCAAATAAGAACAATTTTGTCCTTATTTAAGTTCTCCCTTTTGGGGTATTTTTTTGCTAAAATATATTGACAATTGAGAGTACATTCAACTATAATGAGAACATAGTTGAGTGATAATTCAATTGTTACTGAATATTATATATAATAAACAAAAGAAAGAAGGGAAAACAATATGTCAAAAAATGAATTCATATGTGATTGTAATATTATTCATCAAGATGTAGTTGCAAGCACAAGAGAAAAAATGACAGATGAATATTTATTTAGCAAACTTGCTGAGTTCTTTAAAATATTAGGAGATATAACAAGAGCAAAAATTTTATTTGCATTAGACCAAAATGAAATGTGTGTATGTGACATTGCTAATGTGCTTGGAATGAGCAAGTCTTCTATATCACATCAGTTAGGTACTTTAAGAAGAGCTGGAATAGTAAAATGCAGAAAACAAGGAAAAGAAGTATATTATATGTTAGATGACGAGCATGTAAGTAAACTATTTGAACTAGGAATAGAGCATATAGAGCATAAGTAAGAGAAAATGTAAGGAGAGAAATATTATGAAAAAAACATTAATTAAAATTTTAACATCAGTGGCATTATTTTTAATAGCATTATTTGTGCCATTTAAAAACGTTTGGATAAATAATTGCATATATATAGTTAGTTATTTAATTGTAGGATTAGAAGTAGTTATAGAGGCTGTAGAAAATATTTTTAAAGGAGAAATATTTGATGAAAATTTTCTTATGGCAATAGCAACAATTGGAGCATTTGCAGTAGGCGAATTTCCAGAAGCAGCAACGGTTATGATACTTTATCAAATAGGTGAATTGTTCCAAGACTATGCAGTAGATAAATCAAGAAAATCTATATCAAGTTTAATGGATATTAGACCAGATTATGCAAATGTCAAAAGAGAAAATGAAGTTTTAAAAGTTTCACCAGAAGAAGTAAAAATAGGAGAATTAATTGTAGTAAAACCAGGAGAAAAAGTTCCACTAGACGGAGAAATTGTGGAAGGAAAATCTATGTTAGATACTTCAAGTTTAACAGGAGAATCTATGCCACAAGATGCCAATACAGGAGATAACGTTTTAAGTGGATGTATAAATAAAAGTGGACTGTTAACAATAAAAACAACAAAAGAATTTGGAGAATCTACAGTAAGCAAAATATTAGATTTGGTAGAAAATGCAAGTAACAAAAAATCAAAATCTGAAAACTTTATTACTAAATTTGCTAAATATTATACACCAGCTGTAGTAATAATAGCAGTGATTTTAGCAGTTATTCCACCAATTATTATAAAAGATGCAGTATTTACAGATTGGCTATATAGAGCTTTAACATTTTTAGTAGTATCATGCCCATGCGCACTTGTAATATCAATACCTCTAGGATTCTTTGGAGGAATAGGAGGAGCTTCTAAAGAAGGAATATTAGTAAAAGGAAGTAATTACTTAGAAGCTTTAGCACAAACAGAAATAGTTGTATTTGACAAAACAGGTACATTAACTCAAGGAATTTTTGAAGTACGAAAAATAGAAGCTTTTGGAATAGAAAAAGAAAAGCTTTTAGAATTAGCAGCATATGCAGAAAATCATTCAAATCATCCAATATCATTATCTGTAAAAGATGCATATAAAAATAAAATAGATATGCAAAAAATTACACAAACAGAAGAAATAGCAGGACTAGGAGTTAAAGCCATAATAGACGGAAGACAAGTGATAGTTGGAAATGATAAATTAATGGAACAAGCCAAAATTAATTATGAAAAATCAACAGACATAGGAACTATATTATATGTTGCAATAGATAACAAATTTGTAGGATACATTGTGATTGCAGACAAGATAAAAGAAGATGCTAAAATGGCAATAGAAGTTTTAAAGAAAAATGGGATAAAAAAGACAGTTATGCTAACAGGAGATAAAAAACAAGTAGGCGAACATGTAGCTGATATTTTAGGGCTAGATGAAGTTTATACAGAATTATTACCAGACGGAAAAGTAGAAAAAGTAGAAGAACTATTAAAACAAAAAAGTGAAAAAGGAAAACTTGTATTTGTTGGTGACGGTATAAACGATGCACCAGTATTAGCTTTAGCGGATATAGGAATCGCAATGGGAGGACTTGGTTCAGATGCTGCAATAGAGGCCGCAGATGTTGTAATAATGACAGATGAGCCATCTAAAATAGGAAATGCAATGAAAATTTCTAAAAAGACAATGAGAATAGTGCGTGAAAATATAATTTTTTCTTTATCAGTAAAATTAGTGGTATTAATTTTAGCAGCATATGGTTTATCTACAATGTGGGCAGCAGTATTTGCAGATGTAGGGGTATCAGTTATAGCAATATTAAATTCACTAAGAGCATTAAGAAGATAAAAAAGGACATTTGGGGACGGGTCACTTTTGTCCTTTACATAATAGAAAAATTAAATATATAATAAAAACAGTTTCTAAAAATAGAGGAGAAAATTAGTAAATGGGAAATATAGTTTTATTAGATGATTTAACAATTAATAAAATAGCTGCAGGTGAGGTTATAGAAAGACCTGCAAACGTAGTAAAAGAACTTGTAGAGAACTCACTAGATGCAGGAGCAACACTTATAATAGTAGAAATAAAAAATGGTGGTAAAACTTTAATAAAAGTAACCGACAATGGGAAAGGCATATCTAAAGATGATATGCCTATTTCCATTGAAAGGCATGCAACTAGCAAAATAAGAAAAGTAGAAGATTTGGAAAACACATATACAATGGGATTTAGAGGTGAAGCATTAGCAAGTATTTCTGCAATATCAGAAATGACAATGATATCTAAAACTCTAGAGGAAACAACAGGATATAAAATTCAAACAATAGCAGGAAATGTAGTAGATATAGAAGAATGTGGAGCACAAACAGGTACAACAATAATAGTAGAAAAATTATTTTTTAATACACCAGTAAGATATAAATTTTTAAAACAAGATGCTACTGAAAATAAGTATATAAAAGAATGGGTTCATAAGGTAGCACTTGCAAATCCACAAGTATCTTTCAAATTGATAAGTGATGGAAAGCAAGTATTTTCTTCTAATGGAAATGGAAAAATAGAAGATATCATTTATTTATTATACGGAAAAGAAATAAAAGAAAATTTGTTAAAAGTAGACTACGAAGAAAACAATATAAAAATTACCGGGGTAATAGGAAACACAATGGTAGCAAGGGATACAAGAAAGGATCAAATAATATTTTTGAATAAAAGGCATATTCAAAATGTAGCACTAATTAGCAGTGCAGACCAAGCTTTTAAAGGTGCTACAGGAATTGGAAAATATGGATTTTATATATTGAATTTAGAAATGCCTGCAAATTATTATGATGTAAACGTGCATCCTACAAAAATAGAGGTAAGATTTAATGAAGAACATGAAATAACTAGAATTTTGTATCATGCAATAAAAAATGCAATATTAAATTCAGAATTTTTAGGAAATAATCAAAATGAAAATAAAGAAAAATATATTGAAAATGAGTTTGAATTTTTGACAACAAACAAAATAGAAAGCAATGGAGAATTCAATAAAACTAATAAGATTGATTTACCTAAAACAGATGTGACATCTTTAAAAATAGAAGAAAACAACAATTTACAAAACATAGAAAGACAATTAGAAAATCAAAAGGTAGAACTTAGAAAAAGAGAAGAAAAGAGAAAAGTAGAATATAAGTATATAGGAATTTTATTTAGAACATACATAATAGTAGAAATAGCAGATGAAATATACTTAATAGATCAACACGCAGCACATGAAAGAGTTTTATATGAACAAATAAAAGAAAATTATAAGAATCATATAGAACAAAATAGTCAATTAACATTAATTCCAGAAGTAGTAAACTTGACACATAAAGAAATGGAATTCGTAAAAGAAAATATGAAACTATTTAGAGATATAGGGTTTGACATAGAAGAATTTGGAGAAAATACATTAAAAATAAATGGAATACCAGATTTAGAATATAGAGCAAAAACAAACAACATATTTTTAGACATATTAGATGAAATGTTAAGTAATGAAAGAACATCTGTAAAAGATGTAGAAGAAAGATTTATAGCAACAGTAGCATGTAAGGCAGCAGTAAAGGCAAATATGGATTTAAAAGAAAAAGAGGTAGATGATTTAATACAAAATTTACTATCATTAAATAATCCATACACATGTCCACACGGAAGACCAACGACAATAAAAATTTCTAAAGAATATCTTGAAGAGCATTTAGGAAAATAGATTATAAGGAGAAAATAATGGAAGAAATAGAAAAAATAGTGTCAAATTGTTTTGAATGTGTTAAAAAGCCATGCCAGCTAGGTTGTCCTCTTTCAAATGACACAGCAGGATTTATAAAATTAGTAAAAGAGAAAAAATATAAAGAAGCATATGAGCTTTGTTGCGAAACGACAGTACTTCAAGCTATATGTGGAAGAATATGCCCACACGAAAGTCAGTGTCAAGGCCATTGTATAAGAAGAATAAAGGATTCAGCCGTAGAGATAGGAAAAGTAGAGGCATTTTTAGGTGATATGGCAATAGAAAAAGGATGGGATATTCCTAAATTTACAAATAAAAATAAGGACAAAAAAATAGCAGTAGTAGGAGGCGGACCTGCTGGTCTTACTTGTAGCGCATTTTTAGCAAGAAACGGATATGCTGTAACAATATACGAAAAACATGGTGCTTTAGGAGGAATTCCTGAACATGGAATTCCTGAATTTAGATTAGACCAAAATATACTAAAAAAGACGATAGATAAAATATTAAAATTAGGAATAGAAGTAAAATATAATACTGAGCTTGGAAAAGATATATCTATTCAAAAACTAGAAAAGGAATATGATGTAGTATTTATAAGCATAGGCGCAAATGTTTCTACTAAAATGGGAATAGAAGGAGAAAACTTGCCACAAGTATTAGGTGGAAACGAACTACTAGAAAATAAAGAATATCCAAACTTTAATGGAAGGAAAGTTGCTGTAATCGGCGGTGGAAATGTTGCTATGGATGTAAGCAGAACAGTAAAAAGATTGGGAGCCAAAGATGTAACAGTAATATATAGAAGAAGCAAAGATGAGATGCCAGCAGAAGAAAAGGAAATACAAGAGGCAGAAAAAGAAGGTATAGAATTTATGTATCAGACAAATATCTTAAAAATATTAGGAGATACAAGAGTAGAAAAAGTAGAATGCATAAAAACTGAACTTGTACAAAAAGAAGGAGAAAACAGAAAGGTACCTATTAATATAGAAAATAGCAACTTTTTTGTTGAAACAGACTATGTAATAATGGCTGTAGGTTCAAAAGCAGATAAGCAAATTGTGGACAAGTTGGAAATTAAGACAGATAATAAAGGCAAGATTTTAATAGACGAAAATTGCAAAACGTCAAGAGAAAAGGTATTTGCAGGAGGAAATATTGCAGGAGCAAAAGATACTGTGGCATGGGCTGCAAGAAGCCGGAAGAAATGCAGCATACAAAATAGAGGAATATTTGAAAAAAGAAGGAATATCTTTGCCAAAGTAGGAACTAAAAAAAGAATGTATGGTAATCTTTAAGGTTACCATACATTAATTATAGGAGGATAAATGAAAAATTTAAACTATACACAAAATAGTAGTGAATTGAAAATTAATAAAGAAAAATATAAGAAAGAGAATATTGAGGCTGAAGTAAATATTTTTTGGTTTACTTCAAAAACTTAGTATTCTCTTTTTGGGTACATTCGTGGGAAATCACATTTTCTAGAAAAAAACATATTATAATACAAGGGGAGTGAAGAAAAGTGGCTTATTCAGATAGAGAGTTATTAGCAAGAATAGTACAATGTGAAGCAGGGGGCGAAGGAGATAATGGAATGAGAGCAGTTGCATCTGTTGTAATGAATAGAGTAAATGTGCCATATGGCGAATATGCAAGAATATCACAAGGTGGAAGCATTAGAAATATAATTTTTCAGCAAGGTCAGTTTGATTGCGCAAGAGAACAATTATATAACATGTACAATCCTCAAAACATATATAATATGAATCCAACAGATATACACTACAATATTGCAGATTGGGCAATTGCAGGAAATAGACTAAATGATATAGGAGAATGCTTGTGGTACTTAAATCCATTTAAGCCAAATTGCGATTCTACATTTCCTCGTAATGGTTCAGGCACATTTCATACAAGACTTGGTGACCATTGCTTTTATAGGCCAACTACTAGCTATGCCAATACTTAAATGTTATAAATGAAATAATAAACTTAAATAAAACTTGAAAGGATGAAAATTATATGCAAGAAATTACAAATAATGAAAATAAACAAATACAAGGTGGAATTCAAATAAATTCAAATAGCCCGGAAATACTAACAAACAACATATATACTCCAGCATTTTTAAGAAGTCAAATAGGAAGACTAATGAGAGTGGAATTTTTAATTGGAACTAATAATTTAGTAGATAGAATAGGAATTTTAGAAGATGTAGGAGCAAGCTATATTCTTCTTCGTTCTTTTGAAAATGATAGTTTAGTATATTGTGACATATATTCTATTAAATTCATTACAATTTCAACAACAGGAACATATGCCATGAATAATAGATATTGGTAAAATAAAGTTATATTTAGATATAATAACAAAAATAGCACCTTTAATAATAAACATTATCGGTGTTATTTCATTTTAAAAATTTACATACAACAACATAAAAATTTATGAAAATGACTTGTACTTTTTTCTTTTTCCTTATATAATATTAAAGTATTAAACTAAAAGGAGGAAACAAGTAAAATGTCTTTTATTGAAAATGTAAAATCAAAAGTAAAAAATGATATAAAAACAATAATATTACCGGAAAGTAATGATATAAGAGTTTTAAAAGCAACACAACAAATTTTAAAAGAAGAATTTGCTGATATAATTCTAATTGGTAATAGAGAACAAATAAATAAATTAGCTAAAGAAAACAATTTAGACATTTCTAAAGCAAAAATAGTTGACCCTAAAACATCAAATAAGTTTAGTAGTTATGCAAATAGTTTTTACGAATTAAGAAAAGCAAAAGGAATGACATTAGACAAGGCAAAAGAAATGATGAAGGACAATGTATATTTTGGAATGATGATGGTAAAGCAAGGTGATGGAGATGGATTAGTTTCAGGAGCTTGTCATTCTACAGCAGACACTTTAAGACCTGCTCTTCAAATATTAAAAACAGCCCCAGGAACAAAACTTGTATCAGCGTTTTTCTTAATGGTAGTTCCAAATTGCGAATATGGTGAAAATGGAGCATTTGTTTTTGGAGATTGTGGATTAAATGAATATCCAGACCCAGAAGCATTATCAGAAATTGCTATATCATCAGCCAAGAGTTTTGAACAGCTAGTAGGAAAAGAACCAAAAGTTGCAATGCTTTCATATTCAAGCTATGGAAGTGCACATTCACCACTTACGGACAAAGTAGTAGAAGCAACTAAATTATTAAAAGAGAAAATGCCAGAGTTAATTGCAGATGGTGAACTACAATTAGATGCAGCAATTATACCAGAAATTGCTGCCTCAAAAGCACCGGGAAGCCCATTAAAAGGTGAAGCGAATACTTTAATATTCCCAGATTTAGATGCTGGAAATATAGGATATAAATTAGTTCAGAGATTTGCAAAAGCAGAAGCCTATGGACCACTTTGCCAAGGAATTGCAAGACCTGTAAATGATTTGTCAAGAGGATGTAGTGCAGAAGATATAGTTGGAGTTGTGGCAATTACAGCACTTCAAGCACAAGAACAGTAAATAAAAAGTAGAGGAACATTACAACCATTTGAACACTTAAACATAAGGAGAAGGGCCATTTCTTAACTTAGTAGAAGTGACCAAAAGGTAAGAAGTGTCCCTTAACACATATATACAAGGAGGAAATGAAATGAAAATTTTAGTACTAAATAGTGGTAGTTCATCACTAAAATATCAATTAATTGATATGGAAAATGAACAAGTATTAGCAAAAGGAAACTATGAAAGAATTGGAATGGAAGGTTCTTTTGTAACTCACAAAGTAGGTGGAGAAAAATATAAATACGAAAGAGATGCAAGAAATCATGAAGAAGCTATTTCTTTTGTACTTTCACAATTTACAGATAACGAGCATGGAGTTATTTCATCATTAGACGAAATTTCAGCAGTAGGACACAGAGTTGTTCATGGAGGAGAAAAATTCAATAAATCAGTTGTAATTACAGACGAAGTAATAGATACAATTAGAGAATGTATTCCTTTAGCACCATTACATAACCCAGCAGCTCTAACAGGAATTGAAGCTTGTATGAAAGTTATGCCAGGTAAGAAAAATGTAGCAGTATTTGATACAGCATTCCATCAAACAATACCAGAAGAAAGATATATTTATCCAATACCATATAAATATTATGAAAAATATGGTGTAAGAAAATACGGATTCCACGGAACAAGCCACAGATATGTATCTGCAAGAGTTGCTGAACTAGTAGGAAAACCAGTTACACAGTTAAAAACAATAGTATGTCATTTAGGACAAGGAGCAAGTCTATGTGCAGTATTAAATGGTAAATCTGTTGATACATCAATGGGATTCACACCACTTGCAGGTATTGCAATGGGAACACGTTCTGGAGATTTAGACCCATCAATAGTTACTTTTTTAATGAAAAAAGAAGGATTAACACCTGATGAAGTAGAAAAAATATTAAATAAAGAATCTGGATTAATAGGAATGAGCGAATACTCAGCAGACAATAGAGATTTGCTAGCTTCTATAGATGCAAATGACGAACACGCTGAAAAGAGCAAATTAGCAATGGAAGCTTATGCTTATATTATAGCTCAATATATTGCTAAATATGCAGTTGCACTAAATGGTGTAGATGTAATAGCATTTGCTGGGGGTGTTGGAGAAAGAGGCCCAGATGAAAGAAAAATGATTTGCGAACAATTAAAATGGATGGGAGTAGAATTAGACCTAGAAGCAAATGATGTAAAAGCAGAAGAAAGAGAAATTTCTACAAAAGATTCTAAAGTAAAAGTTTGGATTGTTCCAACTGAAGAAGAATTAATGATAGCAAGAGATACAGCAAACTTAGTAAAATAAAGGACATTTGGGGACGGGTCACTTTTGTCCTTTACATAATACAAAAATTAAATATATAATAAAAACATATGAATTTTCAAAAAATGCTCGTTCAAGCTAAGTA
>OGXT01002378.1_pt1 | contig 15052 bp, 7 predicted proteins | sample 1576361 | NCBI WGS metagenome assembly OGXT01 (sample SAMEA3541514, study PRJEB24748) | human gut metagenome | biome: human gut; feature: human-associated habitat; material: faeces | place: China | collected 2012 | reverse complement strand
AGATATCCGTCCACCGGCCCTCCGGCAGCCAGACATCCGTCTCGCCCATACCGAGGCTCTCCGAATGCGCGGTTATCGGCGCTGCCAGAATATCCTCACCGAACATATACTGCCCGTCTGCCTCATACGCCTCCGGCTTGTCTGGATAAAGGTGATACATGGGGCTGACAAGCTGGCCGCCTTCCCGCTCTCCCAGGCAGGCGTAGGTATATATGTATGGGATAAGCATGTGCCTTAGCCTGAACCACTTTGCTGCGATCTCTCTCGCTCCCGACGAAAGCGTCCAGGGCTCCTTTGAAACCGTGGGAGCCGGGCAGCAGTGTATTCTGTTTATTGGGCTGAACACGCCGAATTGCAGCCAGCGAAGATAGAGCTCGTCATCGCGTTCGCCGCGGTGATGGCCGCCTATGTCGTGGCTCCACCAGCCGAAGCCCACGTTGGAGGCCGTTGCCGTAAAGTACGGCATATACCTCAGGAACTCCCAGTCCATATGCGTGTCCCCGCTGAAGCCGACGGGGTACCTCTGAGCTCCGGGGCCACAGTAGCGCGAGAGAATAAGGCCCTCGCCCGTTCTGTGCTCGCTGTCGAGCCAGTGGTAGTGGTTGAGCGCCCAGAGCGGGTCCAGGTCATCCCGGCCGATCTTGTCGCCCTGCTGCCAATCCACCCACCAGAAGTCCACGCCCTCGTCCTCGAGCGGGTGGTGCAGGATATCGAGATAGCTGTTTACAAAGACCGCGTCCTGTATGGCAAAGGGAATGTGCAGCTTTGTTTCGGGGTCCAGGCCGAGGCTCAGCGCCATTTCGGCGTAGGGCTTTTCATACCAGCGGACTCCAAGCGCCGGGTGCAGGTTCAAGCTTGTCCTGCGGCCCTGTCGGTGGAGCTCCTTCAGGAGGGCGACGTGGTCCGGATACAGCTTCTCGTTCCATGTATATCCCGTCCAGCCGTCCGTTCCGCCGTACTCCTCCCCGTCCAGGCCCTTTTCCCGGCTGCCGAATTCGCCTTCTATGTCCACATAGTGCCAGTCCATGTCTATCACGGCTACGGAGATGGGTATGCCCTCGTCGTCGAAGCGCTCCATGAGCTCGAGGTATTCGTCCTGGGTGTACGGCCAGTAGCGGCTCCACCAGTTTCCCAGCGCCCAGCGCGGCACAGCCGGAGGATAGCCGCTTATGTCGTACAGCGCGCGGACTGCCGCAGGGTAGTCGTGCCCATAGGCAAAGACATAAAAGTCCTCCGTTCCGCTGCGGCGCGGCATCAGCCGCCCATCGCCGCAAAGCAGCAGGCTTGACGAGTCGTCCAGCACAGCGGCGCCGCTCAGCGAGCACACGCCGGCGCTCAGAGGTATGTGCTCCTTGTCATAGCGGTTCACCTGAGGCAAAATTCTCAGGTGGTCGCCGTTGGTGTCAAGCGTTCTGAATGTGCCGAGCAGGTTCCCACCGTTGTCCAGGGCGGCGGAGCTGCCGTCCGGGAAGATCACCCTGCCCTCCCGGGGCCTCTCCGGCTCAAGCGTCAGCCTGACGGCGCCCGTGTCGAGCTCAAGTCCGTTTTTCGTCTCCCTGAGTTCGAATACCCTTGCCGGCATATCTCTATACCAGGCAAGCTGGCTGGCCTCGTCCGTGAAAACGCCGTCCGGGGACGTCTCGATGCGGAAAAGCCTGTCTGCCAGTACCGTTATTCTAAGTCCACCGCGGGTCACGATGTTTTCACTTTTAGCCCTCGGTCTGAGCCGCGGCACGAGATGGTCGTGAAGCATATTTCCTCCATTCCGTCGCTGCCGCTCAAGCGGCAAAGCAGCGCACCGAATATTCATATGGAACAGCCAGTTTTGTGTATTCATCTGTAAGCTTCAACGTGTATTGCTCCCCTGAGACGTAATCGAACCAATCATACTCCGAACCGTCCGCAAAGGACCAGAATTCCAGTTCAGAATAGCTCTCGGTATCGTTTCCCACATAGCTCCCGAGCTTCCCGTCCACGGTGTTCAGAGGTATCACGGAGCCGGCCCTGACGAACACGGGTATCTCGTCGAGCTCGCACTCGAACATGTGGGTCCCGGGCTCATATCGTTCCCCGTCAAAGAAGCCGTACCACTCCCCTTCGGGAAGATACACCTCCACCCTGCCGCTCGATATCTCCGTCACCGGGGCGACCAGCAGGCTGCGGCCCAGCATATACTGGTACTCATACTCCGCCGCCTTGCCGTCCGCGGGGAACTCATAGGCCATGCTCCGCATGAGCGGCTCGCCGCTCTCGCTTGAATATGCCGCCTCGGAGTAGATGTACGGCAAAAGGTTCATTCTGAGGTTTGCGTAGTACTTGTACACCTCAAGGCAGGTGTCGCTGCCCTTGCGCTCGGCCATGTTCCATGGCGTGCGGGCCACACTTGGGCTGGGGTCTCCGCTGGTTTCCGAGTGCAGCTGCATCACCGGGGAAAAGGCCGCCTGGGCTGCGCTGCGGCAATAGAGCTCCGTTGTGGGCACATCTCCGCTGAAGCCCGCAATATCCCAGGCTACGAAGGGTATGCCGGACATGGACGCGCTCTGGGCGGCGATTATTGCCGATTTGAAGGCCTTTTCATCCGACAGCTGGTCGCCTATCCAGCACAGGGGGTGCGTCTGCATGGAGCTGCCACCCGCCCGGCTGAAGGTCACGCGCTCCTGCCCGTCGGCATTTATAAAGTCATAGTAAGCCTGCGCATAGGCATCGGGATATGCGTTTCTGAGGCTGCGGCCCGAGAGGCCGTTCGAGGCCACGACGTCACTGCCCCAGACGAACTCGCCGCCGTCGGTCTTGAAGCCGTCTACGCCCAGCTCGTCTATAAGATATCTCCGCTTTTCCAAAAACCAGCTCGCCGCTTCTGGATTTGTGAAGTCCACCAGGAGGCTGCTTCCGAACCAGGTCCCGGACGGCATACGGTAGGTCGAACCGTCCGCACGGCTGAACACATAACCCATATCCTCGGCATAAAACTGGTCTCGCATGGACTGTACCGGAGCAGTCGTCGAGTATTTGAGCACCGGTATCTGCCACAGCAGGACCTTTATCCCGTTCTCGTGCAGCTCGTCGATCATACCTGCGGGGTCAGGCCATCTGCCCGAGAACGTAAAATCGTCCAAGCTGAAGGCCCCCGAGCCGTCATTCGGCTCATACTTCGCGTCGTTCCAGATGTAGAAGGTCTCCTCGTCGCTCCAGGCTTCGATGACTATTACGCTGGTGGATATCTGGTTTTCCAGAGCGGCGTCCAGCTGCTCCATTATCTCGGATTGCCTGTTCCACTCGTTGGCGGATATCCACGGGCCAAAAGCCCAGGCGGGAGGCAGTTCCGCCTTCCCGGCCAGCTCTGAGTATTTTGACAGTATGGCTGCGTTATCTCCGGTTATGAAGTGGAACGGCACGGAAAACTCGCCGTCGCCCTCGGTATACACCTCCACGACGCAGGCGTCTTCACGCTCAGAACACATGGCAAAGCGCGAATAGCAGGTGCTGTCCACAAAGAGCCCGTACTTATCAGGCACGAAGTAGAACGGCACGGGCGTATAGGATTCGCCCTGCTGCTGTGTATACCAGTTGACGCAGTAGATGTCCACGGTCTTGCCGCGCTGGTCGAGCGAATCGTATCTCATGCCGAAACCGTAAAATGCGTCTTTGCTATCCGCAGCGACACTGAGCCTGATCCCGCTGATGTCGGCGCCGTCCGTCAACAGCTCCAGGCCCTCGCACATGCTCAAAAGCTCACGTCCGTCAAGCTCTGCGGAGAACGCGCAGCTGTCCTCTGCAAATTCGGCTTTGAGTCCGCCGCTTGTCAAAGACAGCTCTCCGGTTTCCTCCAAGTCCGGCTCTTCAGCGCCGTCTTCCACCGTGAGCGAAAGCACGCCGTCCGACAGCTCCGCCCTGGCCGTGGCTTCCACGCCTCCGGCCGAGCCGGAAATGACCAGGCCGCTTTCATCCGCGCGTATACTTTCGGGGATAAACGTCTGCCATTCGGAAATTGAGAACTCAAATATGCCAAGCTGTTTTTCTGCTTTCCCGTTCGTTCCGGCACAGACTGTGTATTCTACCCTGTCTCCGGTGTCGAAGCTGCCGAGCTCGCCTATGCATCGCAGCCTTTCCACGCCGTCAACGCTGACGTTTGCCCTATGGCTGCATTTTACCGGCTCCATGAGTTCTCCGTTCAGAGACCACTCGAGCCAGATGTCCTTGTCCTTCAGCGATGTCCCGACGGAGACGTTTATCTCCACTTCTTCGCCGGCTTTGGGGTCCCTGGGGCTCCTCTGCCACCATTTCTCGGGTACTTCCTTGCTGCCGTACAGGTTGTCCCAGCCGTAGGGCTCATGCGCAAGGCCATCCGACGGCAGACCGTAGAGCTGCAGCTGCGTCTGTTCCAGCTCCTGCTGTTGTGTTGCCCGCGGCTCTGCTGTCCCGCAGGCAGAGATCGCGGCGGCGAGCAGGATCGCCGCCGCGATTATCAGGGTCTTTCGCATCGTTATTCTCCCGTAATGCCGGTCTTTTCAATGCTCTCCACAAATTGTCTCTGAATTATGACATAAAGCAGAATGAGCGGTAGTATCGAGAGCAGAGTTCCGGCAAGGCGTATAGATTCATTCAGCGCTCCGCCGGTGCTGACGCCGGAGGAGGAGTACAGCTTGTTGAAGGCGTCCACAAACTGCTGGAGATGCATGGGCAGGGTCGTCACCGCGCCCGTCGAATACTGCGGTATCTGCGTGGTATCGTTCCAAATCCAGATGAACGAGAACAGGTATGTCAGCACCAGCGCGGGCTTTGCCATCGGTATCGCTATGCGGAAAAATATTTTCCACGGTCCAGCCCCATCTATCTTTGCAGCCTCGTCCATGGCTTTCGGGTAGGAGCTGAAATAGTTATAGAATATGAGCAGAAACACCGAGCTTTTTATGCCCTGTCCCAGCAGGCAGATGAGATACATCGGCCAGATGGTGCCCACCAGTTTATAGGTATTGAAGAGCAGGAACCGAGGTATGGTAGTGACCTGGCTGGGGATGAGGAAGATGAATACCGCAAGAACGACCCAGAATTTCTTTAACGGCACGGGATATCTCGCCAGGCCGTAACCCGCCATGGCAAGCGTCAGGGTCTGGAGTCCTGCCGGTATCACCGTCATTATGAGGGAGTCTTTAAGGCCGTCCCAGAACTCCAGCGTGCGGGCAGCTTTTCTGAAGCCCTCCAGTGTGAAGTGCGTAGGCACCCAGGTCACAGTGGCATCCACGAGGTCGGCTGTGTCCATGAGGCTGACGGATATCATGTAGATCAGCGGGTATATGAACACAAAGCCCAGACCGGTAAGTATCAGATAGGTCATCAGCCTTGCCGGTACGCTTGAAGAGCCCGCCTTGCCCCTGAAGAACCTCGTGAGCGCCTCGCCCACGCTCAGGCGCGCTGCCTTGCTTTTTTCTTTACTGCGACTCACTTTTGCCCTCCCTTCTCACGGCGCTCCCTGAGCAGCAGGAAGGCAATGGTCATGAGCAGCATCAGGCAGAAGGCGTATATCCACGACATCGCCGCCGCAAAGCTGTATGGTCTTGCTATGTCCGTTATCGACTCCATTATCTTTGTATTTGTGGCGTCGTCAGCCGCGGTGCCCATTTCAATTATCGTATAGATCGTGTTCAGCATTATTATGGGTCTCAGGTGCGGCAGGGTGATCTTCCAAAAAGCCTCCCAGGCTGACGCCCCGTCTATGGACGCCGCCTCGTACATACTGCTGTCTATCTTCTGAAGCGATACCAGAAAGACGATTATCTGAACTCCGCAGAACCAGAGTATCCTTATAAAGCTGTTCAAAATACTCAGCAGCAGCACAGACCAGCCCTTGTCGAGTTCCGTAAGTATTGAGTTGAGCCCCATTATGTCCATGTCTATGCTCATCGCCGACGTTTCCGTCAGGAGCTCGGTCATGACCGGACCGCTCATTATGATGACAGGCATGAAGAAGATCATCCTGTACACCGTCCTGCCGCGGAAGCTGCGGTTCAGGAGCAGGGCGATGACCAAGGCAAACACTACGGAGATGGGCGTGCCTATGGCCACCTGTGTGACGGAAGTCACCAGCATTGTGGGAAACTCCGTGTCCAGTAACAGGGCCTGCCTAAAATACTCCCAGCCTATTGGTTCAAGCGTTATCTCGCCGGGACGTATCGCCACTTGGTTGAAGCTGATGACGATGGAATAGATCAGCGGGTAACAGGTTATGGCAAGAAAGCCTATGATCCAGGGCAGGAAAAAGACCAGTCCTGAGAGAGTCTCCCTCTGCCGGTTCTTTAGCATGGGTGCGCCGGGCTTTTTCAGCCTTGCACGGCCACGGCTGTGCTCTTTCGGTTTTACAGCCGTGCCGCCATTTGAATCGCGCATGCGCCTACCCTCCCTCATTTCACTATGGCAAACCAGCAGGGCTCAACGCTCACGCCGTCTGCCGTCTGCACTTTGTCGGTATAGTTGACGTATATTCTCGCTCCGTTGTCGTAGCTCACCCGCACGAATCCGCTGTCAAGGCAGCGGTGCTCGGTTATCCCGTGGCCCCACACTCCGTTCAACGCTGAGGATACGGTTTCATAGGCCTCGGAGATTTTATCGTGCCAGCCCTCGAAGCCGGCAGAGGAGTATTCCGACTGCGCAGTATTCACAAGCTCAACGCTGTCGCAGCCAACTACTGCGAAGGACGGAGCCATTCCATACTCCACCAGCCTCAGCAGCTTTTCTCTGGAGCAGGATGTCATATTCAGCGGCTCGGCAAACACCTCCACACAGCCGCTCAGGACGATCTGCAAAAACGGCACTGTGTCGCTCTCATACAACAGTTGGCTGCTCACTGTGGGAGCACTGAGGAATTGATCGGTATGCGACCAGAAATACTGGTTCGGTTTATACATCGCCAGCTTTCCTTCGGACGACAGGGTCTCGACCAGGCCCTCTGCAAGGCCCAGGCTCTCTGTCCTGGTCACCTCTTTGCCCGACGTAAAATCGCTGTACAGTCTGAACGACAGCTGATCGAGGGCAAAGTCCGCTCCATAGTTCCGGGAAAGCGCCGAGTCCACCGCGCGCTCCGCCCGGGAGAGGCGGTACACATAGGTCGTATCGTACATGGCTCCATAGGCATTGAGGGAGTTCAGCCACTTTATTACCATGCTCGAGAGGTTGTTGGCGGCTTCGGTCCGCTGCGTGATCTGGTCTTCGTTGGCGGTCAGAGGGTTCAAGTAAAGTTTGAGCTCTCCGCCGCCATTTTCCAGCAAGGAGCGCAGTTGTGCAAACTCTTCCGAAGATCCCAGCTGGCCCAGCATCTTTTTGCCGGCCTCGTTGTTTTTGGCGTAGCAGCGGTACACCATCAGCAGGTTTTCTATCCCGTCCCCGTTAAGCGAAGACACTATCTCCGAGGCGTCCGAAAAAGATGTGAAGGTGCTTGTTGTGTTGAACAGAAAACCCTTCTTCTTGTCGGCACCCAAGACCTCCAACAGCATCGGCATGGTTGAAGAGGCGTCATCCCCGAGTTTTGTCAGCTCCCCGCTCTCAAGCAGCAGGTCTCTGTACATCACGGCCATTCCGTCATAGTTCGCCTCTTCTCCTTCGGTGAAGTAGAAGCTTATTTCGGGTTCAAGCTGGTTCATGTCGGGCTGCGGCATCAGGGCGCCCGAGCCCTCCTTGCGGTTGATGTTCATCATATACTTCTGGCGGTATTCAAACCGTGCCGCTGCCCAGTTATAAGGGTTGTTAGTCAGTGCCGGAGTTGCGATGATGCTTGCATACTCCGCCCCGCTCTCAACTACCGCCAGAAAACCGTTCTGCCCCGCGCCGTGGACTATGCCGTAAATAGGCATGAAGGCTTGATTTTCCTCTTTTATGTATGCATAGCCGCCGTAGCTGTAATTTTCCACACCAGCGTCCGGACCATAGATCCTGGCAGCATAGGTGGACACATAATTTGCGGGCTCCAGGAAACGTATCAGCGCCCCTGTGCCGTCAGGGATGAGCATATATCCGTCGATATCAGCCCCGTATGAGCTGCCCAGGAACGGCATAAAGGTGACCGATTTCAGCATATAGCCCTTTTTGTCATTCTCGAGCAGCTTTTCTTTCAGGCTGCCTTCCACCACCTTGAATCCAAGGCGATTTCCGTCTAGTTCCACGGCGACATCCAGCTCGACGCCTACGCTTTCGAAGGACAGGCTGCAAACGAGCCCGTTTTCGGTCATCTCATACACGGCGGAGCCATCCTTGCCGATGCTTAGACGGCTCTCGCCTCCGGAACTGTCAAAGCACTCTATGGCCACGAGTGAATTTCCGTAGCAGTTCCAGGTGCTGTTGAGCCCCTCGGCCTCTTCAAGGGGCAGGCTGCCCCAAACATAGCCGCTGTCCTTATTCACGATTCTCAGGGCTCCGAACTGCCTGTTGAGCCAAAGCTCCAGCTCATCCGATTCTGCGACCTTCTCAAAGCCATTCAGGTCAAAACGGCTCTCTACCGGCTCATCGCCGTATGGATGAATCTGCCGATTCGAGTTCGCCTCGAGCATTCCCGACTGTAATGGGTTTCCCGATAGGGGGGCTTGCAGCCCCCCTATCGGTCCGTCAGCGAGGCTGACGGACGCGCTGGCAGTTGCTGTCAGCAGGAGCGTCAATACCAGAATCAGCGCCGCGACCTTCATCATGCACTTATTGCAACGCACGATATCTCACCTCCTCAAACACCTCAAGCACGAAGGAAAGCAGCTCGCGCCAGAGGATGAACAGCACAGCCGCGGCAATTATGGCCATTGCCATGAAGAACAGTGTTAACAGAACATTTGAAATCGTCTTCGGAATGGTGTACATATTAGTCTCACGTATCGATATGAAGACGAGAATGCAGGTGTATCCCAATATCAGCCCGCAGAGCAGGTCATACATGAAGATCTCCGTCCAGGTGAACACATATGACAGCACCACCATAACAGGCCAGAACACGATAAAGGCGGTAAGCGAATAGCCGAGGATGACATACATCTGCTTGAATGTTGCCTTGCCTTCATTTATGGCGCTTATAAGGTATGTGCCCACGAGGAACAGCGCGGCGGGACCCACCTGCATGAGCGCGATCGCCAGAGGGCTGCTGCCTATCCAGTAGCCGCCGCCGAACACGAAGGATGTCAGACCTCTGCACACCATGCTTACTGCAAATGCAGTGACATATAGGATGGTCGCAGCGGCAAAGCTGCCTCTGTCCTTTTGCTTAATGTAGTACGCCCCGTCTATCGGGTGGATGACCATATACCAGGCGTCTGAGGTCAGCTGCCTGACCAAAGGGTGCCTGGCCTTGAAACCGTCCATCGCGTCCGAAATATATTCATGGTAGGCATAGCGCTTTCTGGCGAAGTGGTCTGTCAGACCTATTGCAAACAGGATCAGCACGGCGAGAAGCACCCACTCGATATTCTCACGCATCCACGCACTGCGCATTTCCCAGAAGCAGTCCGAGTAGCGCTCCCGCTCTCCGCACAGTTTGTAATACTCCGCCGCTTCTTCATAGCGCATCAGCTGGAAAAGCGAATCCGCATAGCCGACGTTTGCCATATAGGTGTTCGGATTCATCTTCTGCACCTCGCTCCAGGCGGCGAGGCTCTCCTCATAATTTCCCTCGTTGTAGTCGGAATTTGCCCGGTTTACCAGGTCGGCAAAATCCGTCGGGCTCCATACCTGAATGAGCCCCCTCTCCTTGTCGAGCAGATAGATGTTTCCGTCCTCGTCAGATTCCACGGCACTTACGACCGTCATTACTCCGTTTCTGTCCGAGTTTGACGCCCTGCCTCCGAACTGATAGAGGAATATTCCTTCGCTCGAGTATTCATCGATGTAACCGTTGCTTGTAACCGCATAGTAGTTGCCGTTCTCCGTCACCGATACGTCCACGTAGTCGGGTCTTGCAAAGTTGCTCTGTCCGAAGGTGTTCGTCCCGGCGAGATTCAGACGTTTTATGCAGTCAAAGGAGTCACTGACCTGTGAGACTGAAAAGACCATATTGTCTTCCGCAATGTCCAGCGAAACGATAGGCGGCGGGGTACGCAGAAGCATTCTGTCCTTCTGCTCGTCAGTATAGAATATCTTTTGGAACCATTCTATGAGCGAGAGCTTCCCGGTCGTATTCGCGCCGAAGAAGCCGTTAAAGCTGCCGTCTGCGTTGAATTGCAGTATGCCCTCGCTTGTGCCCTCGCTGACGACAAAGATAGTTCCAAAGTCATTTACCGCCACCTTTTTTGGCTTATACGGGCTCGAGCCGTAATAGCTCTCCTGCGGCTTTGAGATACGGCTCTGCTCAACGCGGTCAGGGCCGAAAATAACTATCTCTTCCGCCCTGTAATCCGCAACGTATATCTTTCCGTCATCGGATATCCATATGCCGGTCGGCCCGCTCAGGACGTCCTCCCCAAAGCTCTCGACATTGCCGGTCTCCAGCTCGTACACTATGATGCGCCCATTTCCGGAATCAGCGATGTAGAGGTCTCCATCATACAGGAACATATCCTCCGGGGCGCTCATCCCGATGTTCGTCAGATAGGTCCCTACGGGTACGAAAGCGTCCTGTATCCTTACGAACATGCTCAGGGAATTGTACTCCGCTCCATAGGTCACGGTATAGGTCGTGCTGTCCATGGCCAGGGCTCCAGTTGCGCCGCCGAGCATGGATGCGGCCGCAAGGCAGCAAAGCAGCAGAGCAAACACCCTTTTCAGCTTTCCTCTCATGTGGCCCACCTCACTTCATGCCGGAGTGGGACATGGTGTTCATGACCCTGGACTGGAGAATTATGAACAATACGAGGTTCGGAATGAACATGATAAGTGTTGCTGCAGCCTGAAGACCCAGCCCCGCGACTGCGCTGTTGCCGAGTATGCCGCTCGCTCCCGCCATATTGTTTGCATTTGCAAGGTTGCTGGCTCCGGCTTGGTTCGACAGAGTGGTCATGTAAAATGCAAAGGTCTTGAGCGCCTCGTTGTTTATGAAGTAGTTCGAAGCCTCCACACTGCCCCAGGCCGACTGGAACGCCAGTATCGCCACCGTCGCAAGGGCCGGGGCTATGTTGGGTATGACTATTCTCCTGAGTATCTGAAAGTCTCCCGCACCGTCTATCCTCGCTGCCTCGATCATCTCGTCAGGCAGCTCGTCAATGAATTGCTTTACCAGATACAGGCCCACGGGTATGGCCAGCAGCGGTATCACCTGCGCCCAGAAGGTATCCGTGAAGCCGAGCTTGCTCATGATTATGTATCTCGGTATGGCCACGGCGGCAGAGACGAACATGAGCGCCGCCTCGTTTATGCCGAAGAGAATGTTCTTCAGCCTGTATTTCTTTTTCGACATGCAATAGGCCGCCATTGAGGTTATGAGCACCGAGAGCAGCACGACCACCAGCGTAGAGAGCACGCTGTTGAAAAGATATCTCGAAACCGGTATGGCCTTGTTGTCCGAGGTCGCGATGAGGCTCTGAAAGTTTTGCAGAGTCGGCCTGAGCGTGATGAGGTTCGGAGGGTAGTTGAGCAGCTCATCCAGAGGCTTGAAAGCGTTGAAGATGATGAATATCATCGGGAAGGACATGAATACCATTATGGGCAGGAGGATTATGTAGAACTTGATCTGGCTCCTGTCAAAACGCGTCGGATTGATGCCTGTGAGCCGGATGCGATTCTTCCTTTTAGTTTTCATCACACCGCCTCCTTGTCCCTGAATATCTTCTTGGACAACTGTGATATTGCCCATATGATTATGAGCACGATGACTGATATAGCTGCACTGTAACCCATCTCATATCGGACGAATGCGTGTTCATCAGCGTGTGTTATCAACAGCTGTCCGGCATATCCCGGCGTCGGGTTCGCACCTGAAAGCTGGACGCCTATGTTGGCGTTCTGGAAGGCGTTGACGATGGCCATGATGGCACCGAACATCATGTGCGGCTTAATGGCCGGTATCGTAACATAAATGACCTCCTGGAGTCTGTTTGACACTCCGTCTATGTGAGCGGCCTCGTAAAGCTCACGGTTCACGTTCAGAATGCCCGCCAGCATGGAGAGAAAACCTATGCCCATGCAGCTCCATAGCGAGACGATTATCATGATCGTCATAATATATTTTGAGTCCGACAGCCAGACGATCGGCTCGCGGATGATGTCCCACTTGAGCAGGAATGAGTTCAGATAGCCGACCTTGTCGCCGGCGAAAATGACCTGCCAGACATTCTGTATCATTGTGGGGCCTGTCATGGACGGCAAATAGAGTATCGCCGCCATGATCGTCCTCGGTATGCGAGGCACCTGAGCCAACATCCAGGCCAGGATAAAGGCCAGAACATATCCGAACACACCGACTATGACCGCGTACTTGATGGTGTTCGGCAGGGCATAGCCCGAAAACACGTCGTCGTTAGTGAGGATGTTTATATAGTTTTCCGCTCCCACCCAATGAGGGCTCTGAATAGAGTTGAAGTCCGTGAACGACAGGCCGAAGGCCACAAGTATGGGGACGATTATAAACACCACAAACAGCAGAACGAATGGAAGCTGAAGCCAGAAAACCGCGTGTTTATCCATTCGCTTTACAACGGCGGACAGGCCGTTCTTCACCGCCCGTATTGCAGCCATGTCTACTTCCCCCTTTCCGCTTCCAGCTCGGCTTTGATATCGTCAACGACGTGGATATTGTAGTCTTTGATCTTATTGCCGTCGTCGTCAAAGTAGCCGAACTCTGCCAGTTTTCTGAGCATCTCTCGGTTTGAGATGAGCGTAGCCTCATCTATCATCGGCCTGAACTGTTCGCCCTCCGTGACGATCTGTATCCAGGCATTGCTGAGCGAACGCTCGAGTATGTAGCTTGCCGGGTGCCTGAGAATCTCCTTCTGCCACTTCCACTGCTCCAGTATGACCTGCTTGTGTGAAAGCGGATAGGACATCTGTGCAAAGGCCACGTGGTTTGCCGAGTTCCAGATATAATCCGAGCCGTATTTCGCCTGAAGGTCGTTGGCATATTTGAGCTGTGTCTCAGACGAGAGCCACCATTTCAGGAATTCATAGGCCTCGTCCTTCATCTTGGTATTGGCAAATATCATGGCAGTAGTAACGTCCGCGGACTGCTCGCGGTGTATGACACCGTCCAGCTCCGTGCCCGGTGAGAGAGCTATGTCCCAGAGTCCGTTCAGTTCCGGCGCACCCATCTGCAGCCTCACATATGTTGCCGAAGTAGAGACGCCTATCGGTATATATCCAGAACGGAAGGCGTTGAAGAAGTCCGGTACGTTCTGTGCCAAGCCATAAACGCTGTACAGCTCCGTCATCTCCCGCAAGCCCTTTAGCGTGTTCGGGTCGCTGAAGTTGGAGTAACAGCCGTCCTCCGAATACAGGCTGCCGCCGTTCTGGAAGATGAAGCAGCCCATGGATTCGAAGCCCTTGTAGCCCGGGTCTTTGGCCAGGGGCAGGTAGAAGTTCATGGCGTTGCTCAGGAGCGTCGGCATCATGGCCTTGACATCCTCCCACGTTTCGGGCACGCTCAGCCCCAGCGAGTCCAGGATGTCCTTCCGGTAGAACAGGACATAGTAGTCCTGGGTCTCCGCCGCTGCATATATGCCGTCCTCATAGGCCATCGGCGCCAGGGATTCGAGGTTGTACTCCTTGCTGTACCAGTCTATGAAATCGTCGAACTCAAGCAGGTTCAGCGCCATGCCGCGCATGGCGAATTCAGCCGGGCGGTAATAGTTGAGGCCCAGGGCCACGTCCGGCGTGTCGCCCGTGGAGTTGGCCATCGTTATCCGCTTCTCGTCCGGCATTATGGAGAATGAGACATTTATTCCTGTCTCTTGGGTAAAGTCCTCGGCAGTGAGCTGTCGGAGAGTTTCGACGTACTGCGTTGACTTGTTGACCCAGACCGTCAGCGTTCCGCTGCCGCTCGTTGAACTCTCCACCTCGTTCATTATCGGAGAGAACGAATAAAGAAACTGCTTTAGGGAGGCGTCCATGCTTTTGAAGAGGTTGGCCGAGGGCGACGGCAGCTGAGCGCCGTCGGCGTGCAGGTATATGCAGTCCAGGCTGAGGTTCTGGTCATAGAGGCTCGAGAGAGCCTTAGCAGCCAGCTGGGCCGCGGAGTTGGAGCCGTCGTTGAGCAGGTTCAGGCGGTTCGGTATCTCCCTCGGTTTCGATGCGAACCTCTCGAGGTTCTGAACAGCCAGCTTGATGTCCGCTGCAAAGGAGGGGCTGCCCCCCGACAGCTCACCAAGCTCGTTGTATATGGAGTTGAGCACATCTATCCAGCTCTCAGTCCTCTCCAGGATGTCGGGCATATACTGGAACACGTCCCAGGTCCTGTTCGCGTCCACGCTCGCACTCGAGCCTGAGCTGTTGCCCCTTATGCGGCTGAGCAGCAGGCCGGTCTCGTTTATATCCCCGATGACCTCAAGCAGCCTGTGGTAAGGCCCATCCAGCGGCCCGGCAGTCACCTTCAGCGTGAGGATATGTACCCCCTGCGTCAGATAGATGCGCAGCGGTTCCTCATCTCCGGCCGTGAGGTTATCGTATTTGTTGATTCCGGTGTTGGCAAAGCCTATGTCCCTCAGCTCGGCATACGGTGTCTGGCCGTCCACCTCGATTGAGCGGTAGGATAGACCGCCGGTCTTGAGAGGCTGGCTGTATTTGAAGCTCAGGCAGTAAAAAGCGTCCTCAGGTACCTCGACCTCATAGTACAGCTTCTGCCCTATCAGCTTGTTGGACTTGTCCTCAGTGGCGTTTATCAGCTTGCCGTAGGGACTGTATGGGGTGAGTGAAACATTCTGGACGCTGGAGCCGCGTATAGCGCTGTCGCTCTTGGCCCTGAAATCCTCACCCTGTATAGTAATAACCGGCCCGGTATACTCCTTTGCGTCCGGATAGCCGGCGGTGTATTCGTCATAGCTCGGCATAGTCTCCGGTCTCACGGCATACAAGGCATATAGTTTTATATTCTGATTCATCGGATAGATCGTGAGGCTGTTGTCCCCTGCCTCGAGCTTATACTCGACCGGCAGGCGTCCGAAAT
>OGXT01002374.1_pt1 | contig 15071 bp, 16 predicted proteins | sample 1576361 | NCBI WGS metagenome assembly OGXT01 (sample SAMEA3541514, study PRJEB24748) | human gut metagenome | biome: human gut; feature: human-associated habitat; material: faeces | place: China | collected 2012 | reverse complement strand
TTGCCCCTGCGGGGCAATTCACCTTGTGTCGTCAGAGCCGGATTAAACATAAGGGCCCTTATCAACCCTGGGGTTTTTTGACAGACTAAAAGGAGCAGCCTGCGCTGCTCCTTTTTATATTGCCTGTAAGCTTTAGCCTACGATGAAGCCGTACTTCAGGGGATCGATGGGGTCGATGGCATAGGTGGCCTCGCCGGTAAGGTAGGCGGTGCCGGTGATGAGAGGTATGACGGCCTTGTAGCCGCACTCATCGACTTCCTTCTCGATAACGCCCTTGAACTTGGTGCCCATGAAGGATTCATAGATGAAGGGCTCGCCAACCTTCAGCTCGCCCTTTGCATACAGGGTGCCCAGCTTGGCGGAGGTGCCGGTTCCGCAGGGGGAACGGTCGGCAGAGCCTTCGCCGAAGATAACGACGTTGCGCTTGTTGGCATCGGGGGATACGTTGTGGCCGTAGAATTCGATGAGGTCTACGCTGGTGATGTCCAGGCGGGGATGCTGCACCTTGATTTCCTTGTTGATGGTGTGCAGCAGCTTCATGCCGAGCTGGGTGAGGTAGGGAACGGTCTTTTCGTTGATCTCGTCCACAAGGCCCAGCTTGTCGGTATCCACAAGGGCAAAGAAGGAGCCGCCGAAGGAGATGTCAAAGGTTATCTCCTTGCCGTCTATGACCACCTTCTGGTTGGGCTTATACAGGAAGGCGGGGACGTTCTCGAGGGTTACGCCCAGCACCTTGCCGTCCTTCACCTCGGCCTTGGTGCGGATGATGCCGGCGGGAGCCTCAAGCACTACCTCGGTGTAGGGCTCCTTGGCCTCTACCATGCCGGTCTCAACGGCCACGGTGACGGCGCCTATGGTGCAGTGGCCGCACATGTTGAGCCATCCGCCGGTATCCATGAAGAATACGGCAAAGTCGGCCTGAGGATCGATGGGCTCGCAGATGTACGCGCCGAACATGTCGTGGTGGCCGCGGGGCTCAAGCATCAGAGCAGTGCGATAGTGGTTATAGTGCTTTTCCAGCCAATGCTTGCGCTCGATGGGGGTGTTGCCCTCGGGCTTGGGGAAGCCGGAGTACACTATACGGCAGAATTCGCCTGCGGTATGGGCGTCGATGGCCTTGAAGCTCGCTTCGAACCTGTCAAGGTTTATCTTGGGGTTGTAATTCATGACCTGCTCTCCTATTTATTATATTTTAATGGCGCAAAAGGAGGCGCCAAAATGAAAACGCGAGTTACTGTAAAAAAATTTGCTGTGGCGGAAAAATGTTTTCATCATGCCGTGAAGGAGGGACTAATGAAAAATTTATCAATCCCCCAGTGACTATTATCACTCAAACAGATGCAAAAGTCAATAAGCGAATGCCCTCCGGCCATGTTATTTACTGCTGCCTGATAAATATTTTGCTATTGCTTCACAATCGGTATTGAAAAAACCGATGATTTATGCTATCCTGTCCCGGTAGAGAAAAGCGCTGCTTCAGCGCGGAAAGTATAAAACCCGGTGGAAACGGGCCGCATGGGGGCGGATAGGTACTGGTGTGCCTCCTGGTCTTCAAAACCAGCCGTTGGGCGTTAGTAGCGTCCTGGGTGGGTTCGATTCCCACACGTTCCCGCCACCAAGCGTTCGCGCCCCAAAAAGCTATTTTGGGGCGTGACTAATATTGAATAAATATTTGATACACCCCAAAAATAAATCAGCATACCATATTTTGTGTTCAAAAACTTCACGAATACAACAGTTGGTAATCTTAAGCCAACCAAAGCCGGCATTAGAAAATGTGAAGGCTAATTTTCACGGTTGCGATAGACTTTTACAATATATTGATGTATAATTAAGTATACTCAGGGGGCAGTCTGTTCTAACGAATAGAAATAGCTGATAGCGGCTTCCTGTCCGATCAACGTTTCTTATTATAAAATAAAACCAATTATTAAAAAGGAAAAGGAAGGGCATCATGAGGAAAATCAAACTTTTGCTCAAGCAGCATGTTGGCGCGCCTTGCGCGGCAATAGTAAAGCCCGGCGACAAGGTAGAAAAGGGCACACTGGTAGCCACTCCCACCGGTCTCGGCGCAAACATCTTCTCCTCCGTTTACGGCACGGTAGAGGAAGTAACCGACCAGGCCATAGTGATCCAGCCCGACGACGAGCAGCCTGACAAGTACATCCCCATAAAGAAGAGCGACAGCAAGCTGGAGATGGTCAAGGAGGCCGGAATAGTTGGCATGGGCGGCGCAGGCTTCCCCACTGGCGTAAAGCTGGGCGCAGACCTTCAGGGCGGCTATATACTCGTGAACGCGGCAGAGTGCGAGCCCGGCCTCAGGCACAACATAATGCAGCTTGAACAGCAGGCTGAAAAGACCGTCCGCGGCGTTGAGTACTGCATGGAAATGTCCAACGCCAAGAAGGCTATCTTCGCCATCAAGCGCAAGAACGCCAGGGCAATCTCCGCCGTAAAGAAGGCCATTGCCGACAAGCCTGATATCAGCATTCATCTCCTTCCCGATATTTACCCCATGGGCGAAGAGCGCGCGGTAGTGCGCGAGTGCCTGGGCATTCTCCTTGAGCCCACACAGCTCCCCTCCGCGGCCCATGCAAACGTGGTAAACTGCGAGACGGTCCTCCGGGTGGCAGAGGCCATAGAGGATCAGAAGCCCTGCATATATAAGAACATATCCGTAGTTGGCAAGGTACATGGCGGACCCGAAGCACAGGTATTCATGGATATGCCCGTAGGCATTTCCGTTGAGGATATGCTGGACAAAGTGGGCGGCATCGACGGCGAGTACGGCGAGATAATAATGGGCGGCGCGTTCACCGGCCTTCCCACCGAGCTCGACGCCCCCACCACCAAGACCACCGGCGCTATCATAGTCACCATACCCTTCCTCGATCTCCATGGCGCAAAGGTGGGCCTTCTGGTATGTGCCTGCGGCGGCGGCGAAGCCCGCATGCGGGATATAGCCAAGAAGTACAACGCCGAGGTCGTATCTGTGACCTTCTGCAAGCAGGCCATCGAAGTAAAGCCCGGCGCGCCCCGCAAGTGCGAGAACCCCGGCAACTGCCCCGGCCAGATCGCAAAGGTGCTGGAGATGAAACGCGCAGGCGCGGAGTACCTCATCATCGGCAACTGCTCCGATTGCTCCAATACCGTAGTTACCTGCGGCACCCTGAAGATGGGCTTGAAGGTAATACACCAGACCGACCATGTGATGCGCACCATACATCACCCACTGTACAGGCACCTGACCATCAGCAAGACTGTGGATCAGGATCTGAGCGAGTTTTAATGCACTTAAGCTATCGTGAAAATGGCTTCCAGCCATTTTCGCGACGCCAGAATTTTAGTGGTTTAACTTAAGCCAAAACTTAAGTACCAAATATAATTTATATAGGAGGAAACACATGTCTATTTCAGCCGAATACGCACTTGAGCACAAAAACGACCCCGCCGTATTGTGCTGCAGAGCAGAAGCTGGCGTAGTGCTTTCCGAGCACAACCTCGAAGACCCAGCCATCTTTGATGACCTGGTAGAGTCTGGCCTGCTCAAGCTCGACGGTGCCGTAACCATCGGTCAGGCCATGGGCGCAACCCTCACCAAGACCGCTGACTCACTCACTCCCCTGACTCCCGACCTTCTCGAGGGTATGAAGGAAGTAGAGGAAGAGGCTCCCGCCGCTGAGGAAGCCGCTCCCGTAGCTGCCGCTCCCGTAGCCGCTGCCCCCGCAGCAGTTAACGGCGGCGTACTTAAGATTCATATCGACGAGGGCAAGGGCATTGATCTGGAGCTTCCCATAGGCGCTTTCGCCGCTGCCGGTGCTGCCGGCGCAGTAGTACCTGCCACAGTAGCAGGCGCTGCCGCTCCCGCAGAGGAAGAGGTAGAGGAGAAGGTTATCCGCACCCTCACCCGCAAGCACTTTAAGATCACCGAAGTAAAGCGCGGTCCCGAGACCAAGATAGAGGGCACCACCCTTTACATCCGCGAAGGCATCGAGAAGGAGTGCGTAGATTCTCAGGAGCTGGTACACGATCTGAAGATCGACATCATAACTCCCGCTGAGTATCACACCTATTCCGAGACCATCATGGACGTACAGCCCATCGCCACCAAGGAAGGCGACGATGTACTGGGCGCAGGCGTTACCCGCGTTCTGGACGGCGTCGTAATGATGCTGACCGGTACCGATGATAACGGCGTACAGATCGGTGAGTTCGGTTCCTCCGAGGGTATCCTCGATGAGAACATCATGTGGGGCCGTCCCGGCTGTCCTGAGAAGGGTGAGATCTTCATCAAGACTCAGATGACCATCAAGGAAAAGACCAATATGACCCGTCCTGGCCCTCTGGCAGCACACCACGCTACCGACATCATCACCCAGGAGATCCGCGTTGCTCTGAAGAAGCTGGACGAGAGTCTGGTTGTCTCCACCGAGACCTTTGAGCAGAAGCGTCATCCCCACAAGAAGAAGGTGGTTATCGTCAAGGAGATCATGGGCCAGGGCGCTATGCACGACAATCTGCTTCTCCCCATGGAGCCTGTCGGCATGCTGGGCGGCAAGCCTAACGTAGACCTGGGCAACGTCCCCGTAGTCTGCAATCCTCTTGAGATACTGGACGGCGCTGTGCATGCCCTCACCTGCATCGGCCCCGCTTCCAAGGAAATGTCCCGCCATTACTGGAGAGAGCCCCTGGTTCTCGAGTGCCTGGCCGATCCCGAGATCGACCTCTGCGGCGTAGTACTCGTAGGTTCTCCTCAGATCAACGGCGAAAAGTTCTACGTATCCCGCCGCGTAGGCCAGACCGTAGAATCCATGGACGTTGACGGCGCATTCGTAACCACCGAAGGCTTCGGCAACAACCACGTTGACTTCGCAAGCCATCTGGAGCAGATAGGTATGCGCGGCGTTCCCGTAGTGGGCATGTCCTTCTGCGCGGTACAGGGCGCTCTGGTGGTCGGCAACAAGTACATGACCTCCATGGTAGATAACAATAAGTCCGAGGCCGGTATCGAGAACGAAGTCCTTGGCTGCAACACTCTCTGCCACGAAGACGCTGTCCGCGCCCTCGCAATGCTGAAGGCACAGATGGCCGGCGAAACCGTAAAGGCTCCCGAAAAGAAGTGGAACCCCAACGTTAAGGCCACCAACATCGAGCTGATCGAGACCGCCACCGGCAAGAAGATGGATCTGGTACCCAATGAGCAGTCCCTGCCCATGAGCCAGAAGCGTAAGGAAAAGTACAACTAAAGATATGCTTAAGTTCGGCGATAAGATCATCTACATAGAAGGCGTTCTTGTGGAGATAAGGGATGACGGCTCCGCCGCCATAGACCTTAAAGGGCGTCTCGGGTATCTTGAGATACCTCAGTGGATGCTGCTCCATGAGCATCCATTGGTAGTCGGCCAGGAGTTTGGCTGGAACATGAGTTTTCCGGAACAGCTCGGGCCTGTGGCCGCCCCCGTCCGATACCCTGAAATAACCAAAGTCGCAGAAGGAGAGACCTTTGTGATGGAGGGCAGGGTAAACGACGTACAGGACGGAGCCACGGGTTTGCAACTCACAAACTGCCCGGGTGGTTTCCGATTCCCCATGCGAATGTTCCTCACGGACTACGAAATAAAGAATGATCAGCCTGTGGCATGGACGATGAGCGCCCCTAAGCAGCTCAGCGCCGAGCCAAACAAAAAATACGTAAGCAATCACGATATGTACATGAGAAGGCAGGCAGAAATGCAGGCCAAAAAAGATAATTGAATTTTAATAGGAGGATAAAAATGAACTTAACAGTTGTTAAGGGACTACAGTCCGAAATTTTCGTTCCCGTTACGCCTCCGCCGGTATGGGCACCTGTAACCAAGCCCCTGAACGAGATGGTAATAGCCCTCGCTACCGCAGCAGGCGTACATCGCAAAGAGGATAAGCGCTTCAATCTGGCCGGCGACTTCACCTGGCGCGAGATCTACGACAGCACTCCCTCCAGCGATCTGATGGTTTCCCATGGCGGCTATGATAACAGCGACGTCAACAAGGATATCAACTGCATGTTCCCCATCGACAGGCTCCATGAGCTTGCCAAGGAAGGCTTCATCAAGGGCGTAGCTCCCGTTCATATAGGCTTCATGGGCGGCGGCGGCAACATTGAAAAGTTCACCCATGAGACCGGTCCGGCAATTGCCAAGCGCCTCAAGGATGAGGGCGTAGACGCCGTATTGATGACCGCTGGCTGAGGCACCTGCCACCGCTCTGCAGTTCTTGTGCAGAGAGCAATCGAATCCGTAGGTATCCCCACCATCATCATCGCGGCTCTGCCCCCCGTTGTTAAGCAGACCGGTACCCCCCGTGCCGTTGCTCCCCTGGTTCCCATGGGCGCAAACGCCGGCGCTCCCCACAATGTAGAGCAGCAGACTGCAATAGTCAAGGCTACATTGGAGCAGCTGGAGGAGATCACCACTCCCGGCACCGTAGTACCCCTTCCCTTCGAATACCAGGCCAAGGTCTAAACCTCAAGGGAATAAATAAAAAAGAGGCCCCATAGGGGCCTCTTTAGAGTGTCAAAAAAGTGGCTGAACGCCACTTTTTTGAGTTTTTTCATCCGGTGCTTGCGCCTATGGCGCGGCCAGCACCGAATGCAGGGAAAGCCTTGCTGCGCAAGCGCTTTTTGCGGATTTGCCGCACATGTCGCCAAATCCGAATAAAGCCATAAGGGGCTGCGGCCCCTTATCAACCCCTGGGTTTTTTGACAGACTGAGGGGCCCCATAGGGGCCTCTCTTTTTATCGGCTGTTTAGCCCAGATCCTGCTTGTTCATCTTATCCAGCTGCCTCTTACGCCTCATGTTTTCCCGGCAGAGGAAGTATATGCCAAGGAGTATCAACGTGGGCAGGTTGGTACCGAGGAAGGTGGTGAGCATACTGACCACTATTTCTCCTGTGGTGGCCCCGTCGAAAATAGCGAAGCTGAGCAGGGCTATGAGGGAGTAGATGAAGGTAATTGCTGGCAGTATGAGGCCTATATACTTATTGTCCATGCGGGAAAGGAATATCTCCAACACACACAGCCCAATGGGCAGCACTATGAAAAATAAGAACGTCATCATGCTGAAGTTTACCATCTATTGCCCCTCCTTGCAGGTCTTTTTGTACTCGTTTATCAGAAGCTTGGCGGTGTCGAAGTCCAGCCTGTCGTCTACGGCCAGATGCTTTACCATTGCTATGTAAGGGTCGGACTCGGTAGATTCGCTCATTTTTATCTTCTGGATAAGCCGGTCCAGCCGCAGCCGCACTGTGGGGTAGCTTACGCCGTACTGGGCCGCAATCTCCTTCAGGGAGCCTGAGGCAAGCAGGAACCGCTTTATGAAGGCAACGTCTTCCTCCTCCAGGTTTGCAAGCCACTCCGGTATCATCTCTATTGCCATAGGACATAAACTCCTTTCTAATAATTAAAGTATAACCTAAATAATATTAAAGTCAATAATAAAGTTTATAATTCAAAAAATTGACATACATTCAAAAAGGCCAGGCATGCTGTTGACGCTTGCATATGCAGACAGTACCATCAGTTGACAAGGACACACAAGGTTTTAGAAGCCAAACAGCACGGCATAACTGTGTCGTCCTCATTTGAAATACAACCAGTATTTCTGCACTCGTCCTCCTTGTTCTGCCATACTCTTTGGCTTCTAAAACTCGAAGACCCTAAAGAGCTTGTTTTGAGGGCGATCCAAGGCCGAGGAGCGCAGTACTACTGGATGTAATACAAGCGACGAGAACGCAGGAGCGTCCCAAAACAAGCCTTTAGGGCTTGTGTGCTCTTGTCAACTGATGGTATAATTATAATAAGTGCGTTTGTGCTAATAAAAACAGGAAGGTGATGTAACTAAAATGGAATGTGACAGTTGCGACGTGGGCAATGGACGACTTAGTTAAAAATATATTGATAATGGCGGCGCTGCTGGCGCTGTCGGCATATTTTTCGGCTACAGAGACCGCCTTCAACTCCATGAACAGGACCCGGGTGCGGGCCATAGCGGAAAAGGGGGACAAGGACGCGGAGCTTGCGCTGAAGCTCTCGGAAAACTATGACAGGCTGCTGTCCACCATACTTGTGGGCAACAACATAGTAAATATAGCGCTTGCGGCCATCGGCACGATGATATTCGTAAACATTTACGGCGCAAGCGGCGCGGCCATCTCCACAGGCGTCGTGACAGTGCCGGTGCTCATATTTGGCGAGATATCGCCAAAGAGCCTCGCAAAGGACTGTCCCGAGAAGTTCGCCCTGAAATCAGCCGCCCTTCTTAGGCTGCTCACAGTGATACTCTGCCCGCTGAATTGGCTGTTTTCCCTGTGGAAAAAGCTGCTCAGCAGAGTATTCAGGCTGGAGAGCGACAATAAGATGTCTCAGGAGGAGCTTTTGATGCTCGTTGACGAGGTTCAGCAGGAGGGCAGCATAGACGGCAGCGAGGGCGAGCTTCTGAAGAACGCAATAGAGTTCACCGAGAGGGAGGCGGAGGACATACTCACCCACCGGGTGGATATGGAGGCGGTGTCCAAGGACGCAAGCAAGGAGGATATCGCCAAAGTGTTTTCCGAGACAAAGTATTCCCGCCTGCCGGTGTATGATGGGGATATTGACAACATAATAGGCGTGATACACCAGAAGGACTTTTATACGGGCAACGGCATAATTGACCGGGATATAAGCCATATAATCGCCCCTGCGGTGTATGTGCTGAAAAACGAGAAGATAAGCAGCATACTCAAGCTCCTGCAAAGAAAGAAGGCCCACGTGGCGGTGGTGCTGGACGAATACGGCGGCACCTGCGGAATGATAACCATGGAGGATATACTGGAGGAGCTGGTAGGCGAGATCTGGGACGAGCATGACGAGATCACAGAGACAGTCCAGCAGACCGGCGAGAACAGCTTTACCGTGGACGGGGCAATGGATATGGACGACTTCGTAGGCTACTTCGGCATAAAGGCGGACACCGACGCTACCTCTGCAGGGGGCTGGATAACCGAGCAGCTTGGCCACATACCTGAGGCGGGGGACACTCTGGAATACGAAAATCTGGACATAAAGGTGCTTTCCATGGACAACCACCGCATAGAGAAGTTTCGGATAGACCGGGTGTGCCGGGCGGAAGCCGAGGCTGGGATCAGCGAGTAAAAGGAAATACAAAAAGGAACGGTTTGCCGTTCCTTTCAGTTTGTCGAAAAACCCCGGGGTTGATAAGGGGCCGCAAGCCCCTTATTTTCAATCCGGCTCTGACGACATGTGCGTCAGAACGGATGAAAACCCAGAGGTTTTCGTACTTTGCGGATTTTGCCGCCCGGGAGCGAATGCGAGAGGCAAAACCCGTAAAACTCAAAAAAGTGGCATTCAGCCACTTTTTTGACACTCTGAGGAACGGCAATGCCGTTCCTCTTATTATACGTGTTATTTACCTTCGCATCGCCTTGGGCTTGCCCAGAATCTCCGCGTATATTACTGCCCGCCTGCAGGCGTCCCGGTCTGCGGCGGAGAGGAAGGGGCGAGAGGCGGGCTCTGCCGGTGAGCGGGGACGAGCTCCTGCGGCATCGGCCCCGGAGTGAACGCCGGGGTGGGTATGGCCGGTCAGGCTGCACTCCACGCTTTCGGTGCCCTCACCTTCGGTGGAGACGTAGTTCATGCTGCCGGAGAAAGCCTCCTTAAAGGGCTCCGCTGGCTGGAAGGCCTCGGGCCGGTCATGGGTGCAGAGTTCAACGTCGGGTTCGGGTCTGGGAGCCGCTGCCGGGCGGTAAGCGCCGCTTCTGGGGGCGTAGGGCGTGCCTTGCCGAAGGGACCGCTCAGGCTGTGCTGAGGCCGCCTCGCTGCGCTGGGGGCGCGCCGCACCGCCGGCTTTTCTTTTAGCCTTGCCCTCTTTGGCAATGTAGGATATGGCGTAAAACAGTATCGCTAAAAATATCAGGCCGCTCATGGCCACACCTCCTTTGCCCTGGAATATTGCTCATACATCAGGAGTTCTTGGAAGTGTCGCCCGCTATGGCGTCCCGCATGTGGGTGTCTGAGATCACGTTCTGCATGTTGTAGTAATCCATGACGCCTAACTTGCCCTCGCGGAATGCGGCGGCTATGGCCTTGGGCACCTCTGCCTCGGCCTCGATGACGCGGGCGCGCATGCCTTGTACCTCCGCCTTGTTCTCCTGCTCCTGAGCTACCGCCATGGCGCGGCGCTCCTCAGCCTTGGCCTGTGCTATGCGCTTATCGGCCTCAGCCTGGTCTATCTGGAGCTGGGCGCCCACGTTGCGGCCTACGTCCACGTCCGCTATGTCTATGGAGAGTATTTCGAACGCAGTGCCTGCATCAAGGCCCTTGTTGAGCACGGTCTGGGATATAAGGTCGGGGTTTTCAAGCACGTCCTTGTGGCTCTTGGAGGAGCCTACGGTGGTGACTATGCCCTCGCCTATACGGGCGATGATGGTCTCCTCACCTGCGCCGCCTACCAGACGGTCTATATTGGCGCGGACGGTGACGCGGGCCTTGGCCCGAAGCTCGATACCGTCCTTGGCTATGGCGGCTATTACGGGGGTTTCAATAACCTTGGGATTGACGCTCATCTGTACTGCGTTGAGCACGTCGCGGCCGGCGAGGTCGATGGCGCAGGCGCGCTCGAAATCAAGAGGTATGCCGGCGCGCTGCGCGGCTATGAGGGCGTTTACCACCCTGTCCACGTTGCCGCCCGCAAGGTAGTGGGCCTCTAATTTGTTCAGGGAAAGGCTCATGCCCGCCTTGGTGGACTTTATGGCGGGGTTGATTATGCGGGAGGGGACTACCTTCCTTATCCGCATCGCCACAAGCTGGCCTATGCCCACCTTCAGGCCGGAGGCGGTGGCGGATATCCACAGCCCTACCGGCACGAAGCTGAAGAATACGGCGAGGAATACTATTATAAGTACGATAATGAAGATTGGGGCGAAGAATTCCATTGGCTTTTCTCCTTTTTTAATAAATTCTATTTGGCGATTATTTTATAGAGGAAGAACACGAGGTATATGAAGGCGATGAAGGCGGGGACTCCTATGACGAGGTGCTTCCAGTCGCTTTTGCGCCTTTTTTCGAGCTCCTTCGCGCTCATGCCCCTGTCGTATACCGTGTCCCGCATACCCTCGTCCGTGAGCCGCCTGTCGGCGCAGCGGGGGCATTCGCCGTCCGATTCGTTGTAGAGGGTGCCGCATTTTTTGCAGAATTTGTAGCTCATTTTTCTTATATCTCTTTCACCATGATCCTTACGCCGTCTATGGCGGTGATCCTTACCTTTGCGCCCTTTTGTATGAAGCCGCCCTCGCTGACTATATCCAGCCTTCTGCCGCCGAAATCGCCTGCGCCCACCGGTCTGAGGGCGGTAACGCATTCGCCCTCCAGGCCTATGAGCGCCTGCGCGTCTTTATCGCCGAGGGGGGTGGATTCTCCGTCTATGGAATCCTTCAGCACTATTCTGGAGCGGGACAGCGCGCCCTTTGAGAAGGAGCGGAATATTATTCCGGCGGCTATCATTAAGGGCAGCAGTATGAGTATGAGGGTGATGAGCGCCGTGGTGAGGGAATCCGCCCTGAGCACTATTGCGCCAAGCAGACACAGCCCGCCGAGGATGCCGGGAATCCCCATTCCGGGGGTAAACATTTCGCAAACCATAAGTATGAGTCCTGCGATAAGGCAGATGAGGGCGGGAGTGCTCCATCCCATAATATAATCCATTACAGGGTCCATGGTATCACCTCCTAACCATATAATATCATTATATATAGTCTAAATTGTAAACAGTACGTTAAAACAGCGGGAAAAGGTGCGAGTTGAACCATATGGCGAAGCTGCGCACAAAATGGCTGTCTGCGCCGGGTATTATGCCGCACTTCATGAGCATTACCACAAGGCATATCAGGAGGAATAGCAGCAGCAGCACCATAATCGCCAGCAGGAATATGGAAAAGCCGCTGGCGGGCTTTTTCCCGGCCTTGGGCTTTTCTCTGCGGGGCTTTTCTTCCTTTAGAGTTTCTTCTTCTTCGTCGTATTCGTCGCCGTAATCCAGCTCGTCGTCCTCATCGTCAAACTCGTTTAGGTCTATCACTTCGGGATTGCTATGTATTGAGGCCCCAGGGGACGGCGCGGGCTTTGAGGTGATTACCTTTGCGCCCATGGCCTCTGCGGCGCGAATGGCGGCGTGGGCCTCTGCGGCCTTTGTCTCCGCCTCGCTGCGTGCTCGGGCCTGTACCTCCGCGGGGGATATTTCGGAGAGCGCGGTGTCAAAATCCGGCATATCGGCGATAGTGCCGTTGACGAAGGTGGCCCGCCTGTTTTCATAGTATTCCCGCTCCCGGCAGCAATCATCGGTAAGCCGCTTGGCCATGGAAGGGTTCACCGCAAGGCCGGCCTCCTGGCTGCGCTTGAGCAGGGTCATAACCCTGCGGGTGACCTCCTTGGCGGCGGCCGGGTCGTTGGTATATTGCAAAGCCTCGGCGTATACGTCGCCTATGTATTGCGAAAGCAGCTCCCGAAGCTTTTGAGTATCCTGTGCCATCATATCCTCCAGAATTCGCCGTAAAACGATATTTTCCTCAATATCATTATAAACCGTAAACGCCCCCGCCGCAACGTATTTTAGTTTGCCCCGCCGCATAGATATATTGCCATGAGAAGATATGACAAATATTATTGCCCGCGCCTGAGCGCCATGGGCCTTGCTGCTGTAGCCGCGATAGTGCTGCTTTGCGCGGTGCGGGGCTGCATCATATCGAGACAGCCCAATGAAAAGCCGGAGGGAATGCTGAGCATATCCCTTTATGACAGGGCAAGCGGAAAAACAGAAGAACTGCCCCTTGAGGAATACCTAATAGGGGTAGTGGGGGCGGAGATGCCCGCCTCCTTTCCTCTGGAGGCGCTCAAGGCCCAGGCTGTAGCCGCCCGTACATATGCCGTAAGGCACATGACGGCCTTTGGGGGAAGCGGGTGCAGCGGCGCGGATATATGTACCGACAGCGGCTGCTGCCAGAGCTACAGGAGCCCGGAGCAGCTGAAGAAAAAATTTGGGGGAGACGCCAGGCAGTATATGGATAAGCTTCGTCAGGCGGTATATGAGACGGAGGGGGAGTACGCCGCGTACAAGGGAGAGCCCATAGAGGCTCTGTATCACTCCTCCGCCGGGGGACGGACGGAGGACGCACAGAACGTGTTTTCGGCGGCGCTGCCATATCTTATCGGGGTGGACAGCCCGGGGGAGGAGACGGCAGGGAAGTATGCCGCCGAGGTGACCGTGTCACTCGGGGAGTTTACGAATAGAGTAAATAAAAAATGGCCTGCCGCCAAGCTGAAAAAGAACAGGCTTGGCGAACAGGTCAAGGTGGTGTCCCGCTACGACAGCGGGCGGGTAAAGGAGCTGAAGCTGAACAAGGTAACGGTCAGCGGGCGGGAGCTGCGCAGGCTTTTCGACCTGAACAGCGCCAACTTTACCCTGTCCATAGGCGAAAAGGTGACTATACGTACCAAGGGCTACGGCCACGGCGTGGGCATGAGCCAGTACGGCGCCAGAGCCATGGCCCTGGAGGGGGCAGGGTATGAGGAGATACTCAAACACTACTATACAGGGGTAGAGATAGAGAAGGTGACGCCTTAATACACGCTGTACCCCAGCACGTAGGCCCACATGTACATGAGCATCATGATGAGGGAGAAAAGGGCCAATATCCGGCGCGGAAGGCGTCCCTTCACCAGAGCGCACAGCCCGGCGGCAATAGGGAAGCATACCGCAAGATACCTGGGGCCGCTTAAAAGCCATGTGCAGCCCACCGTCACCCCGTAGTAAAGCAGGCCGTAGGCGGCGTAGGAGGGGCGAAGCTTACCGGCAGAAAGCGCCAGTATTATAAGGCCCGCGAGGCAGCATATGAGGTTTGGCAGGAACAGCGTCAGCCCCATGGCGGCCTCCCCCGTGTTTAGAGAGGAGAGGAAGTACTGGAGCTGGTATGCGGCGGTGCCGAAGAAGGGGCCAAGGCCCTGGCTCCAGTGGTCGTGCTGGTAGCTCATGAAGGTGAAAAAGCTGCCTGTTACGGCCTTGTTTATGACGAGGTAGAGGGCGGTGCCGAGGGCTATCATACAGCACCCGGCGAGACGGCTGACAAGGTCCCGCTTATGGATGGATGTTCCCTTGAAATAATCGTATGCGGCTTCAATGAATACCGGCAGTATCAGCAGTATTCCAACGGAGCGGGTGAGAGCCGCAAGGCAGCCGAAAAGGCCGCTGAGCAGGTATTTCTTTTTTCGGCACATGTACATGCACAGGAGGCTTGTCAGCAGGAAAAGGCTCTCGGTCATGGGGGCAAGCAGGAATATGCTGCCGGGGAACAGGCAAAGCAGGGTGGCCGCGAAAAGGGCGGTCCTCCTGTCGTTATCCAGCGCGAAAAGCTCATAGGCCGCAATGGCGGAGCATATAGCGCAGAAGGTGGTGACGAGCATCGCTCCACCAAAGGCGCTGCCCCCGGTGAAAAGGGAGAATATTCTTATTAGTATTGGATACAGCGGGAAGAAAACTATATGGAACCTTGCGTCCCCCTCGGTTACGTACCAGTTTTCCGCTATGCCCAGATAGCTGGGAGAATCGGTGCGCAGCCAAAGATGCCGGAAGGTATCCAAAAGGCCGCCGGAGTAGCCGTTTTTGACAAGGTCGAACAGGTAGGCTATGGCATAGAGCGCCATGTGCAGCAGTATGACACGGCAGGCTATGGCGGCCCAGGGGTGCCGCCTGTCCCGGCGGGAATTCCGGGGAGACGTCTCCGGGGCAGGGGCTTCCTCAAAGGAGAGGGCGGAGGGTATGAGCCTGAGCAGACCCAAGCCGAACAGCGCCGCAGTCAGCGATGCATACAGCATGGGCAGCACGGCGTATCGGGCGGACCCACACCAGAGTGCGAACCATACCGCCAGTGCGAGCAGGGCGGCGCAGGATATGAATAAAACGTATCTTTTGTCAGTGCTTTTCATATCCAATATTATACCATCAGTTGACAAGGACACACAAGGTTTTAGAAGCCAAACAGCACGGCA
>OGXT01002372.1_pt1 | contig 15095 bp, 10 predicted proteins | sample 1576361 | NCBI WGS metagenome assembly OGXT01 (sample SAMEA3541514, study PRJEB24748) | human gut metagenome | biome: human gut; feature: human-associated habitat; material: faeces | place: China | collected 2012 | reverse complement strand
CTCTGTCCCCGGTCACAAACCCTTGAAAATGCCCGCACTGCGGGCATTTGTGGGATGGACAGGGGCGTTTACGACCCCGGTCCTTTCTCCTGCTTTTCTTTCGTCGGATGCAAATCGGTCTGATTTTCGGTCATCCCGCCCGGTCAAGCATCCACGGCGCATCACCTCCCTCCGAGCAAAACACGCTGCGGTAGGTACTGACATCTGGCACCATGCCCCGCTCCAGCATGATCTCACTTTGCAGCAAACGCACGCACATCTCCGCATAGACATCTCGCATCTCATCTCTGCACCGACGGGCAACGGCTTTTTGCTCATCGGTCAAATCGCCGCGGCGTTCATCACAGAGGAACAGGCGAAGCTCCTCTTCATCGATAAGATCGGTATGACCCTTGTTCCATGCCCACCGGGTGTATCGCACCGTATCCGCAGTGCGCCGCAGAACCATCATCGGGTCATGGTCTACAATAAAGTTTGCAATCTGCTGCATCATGCGCTTTCCTCCTTCTTTACGTTGCTCCGCTGCTCCAGCTCAGCCAGGCGCTGTTGCACCCGCGCCCGCTCCACACTCTCCTCCGCCTGCCGGAATTGCCGCTGGTAGTTCTGCTCCAGTGCCTCCTGAATGGGGCGGATGGTGTAGATGAGACTGCCGTTGCGCACGCGGCCATCCTTCGTGATGATGGTGCTGGACTCGGTGCGGATGAGCCCCTTCTCCTCCAGACCGGCCACATACTTCCGCACGGTATTTTCACTCAGACGCACCGCCCGACCGATGGTGCGGTAGCTGGGATGGCACTGGTAGGTTCTGCGATCCTCGCAACGCAGAAGATAATTGTAGACGGCGATCTCGTGGGAACTGAGACCGAGGTTGAAGACATCGTTTGGGACAAGGTAGTAGTGCTTGTTCGGGTCCCGCTTAGGCCAGCGTTGGAACATCAGGTATCACCTCCTGTCTGCGCGTCTACCCACCGGCAGAACTTTTCTTTGGGCACCACGATGCGGTTGCCGATCCGCAGCGCAGGGAAGCCCGTCTCGTGCATGAGCTCATAGGCGCTGGAGATGGACACGCCCAGCACCTGCGCTACCGTGTTCGCGTTGAGGAACAGCGGAAGTTGGTCGTAGGTGGTGAATGTGGATTCTTGCATTGGATTCCTCCTTTATAATTTTTGATGTTTGTTGACGGAAGCTACAACGCAGCCTATAGGCATCACTCCTTTCAGTTCGATTTGAATACAGAGAATTGCTCCCTGCTAAATGCCTTAAAAAAATCCCTCCACTTATCGCGGAGGAAAACATGTTTTGCACACCCTGTTTTAGAAAATTTTTTCTTTGTCTATCGCGGCGTATCTTTTGAGACAGCAAATAGAAGTTCCATACCATCCAACAGCTTCATGAGGGACAATTCTAACATTTCTCTACCTATTGCCGTTCTTCAGCAATTTTTGGGCCTTTTTTCTATGCGATCCACACGCTTAAAAATCGTTTTCATGTTCATGCCGGATATCCTAAAATATACGCCATTCCGTTTCTTTGAATCCCATACATACCATGGACGCAAAAAGAGAGCCGCGCCAAATGGCACGGCTCTCCGGATAGAGTATTCGGTTTTACATCCCCAGCACTGGCGAAGTGTGCTCTTCATGCTCCATTAGAAGTTCCAAGCTGTAATCCAAAATCTTCTCTTTGCGCTCTGTCAGCATGGTCAGATAGAATTCACGCTGGATCGGCAGCAGTTCTGGGACATCTTCGAGAAAGTTATGGATCGCATCGAGGTCGATTCTTGAACAGACACGCTTGAGCGCCTCATTGCAATCCGGATTTTTCAGCGAGGAAATGTAATCGAAATAAGATATTTTTTTCCCGCCTTCTTCGATAGAGGAAGTTGGGAAGGTATAGATGCGCTGGTCGATTTCCGCTTCGTCTTGCAGCACAGTTTTCATCCGTTCCAAATCAAGCTGCGGGTACAGGCAGGAACCGCAGTCATAGACCGGCGCCAGCTCTGCCTGCTGCTTCTCCTCATCCACGAGGAATCCCCAGTTGCCGTTATGCCGGTCGAAGTTTCCAAGGAACGCATCCGCAATAAACATGTCCCAGAAAAATTGCCGCAGCTCATCGGAGGGATAAATACTCTGCTCCTCAATGGCTTCCAGAATGGAGGACAGTTCTTTTCCATAACCGTTCTGTTCACTGTTGATGCAGGTGTTTTTCAGATGGGCAAACTCGATGAGCCGTTTTCCGTCCTCTGTAAAATCCCGACAGGCAACTACCAGCTTTGTTTTGCCGCGGCTGTCCGTATAGTTTCCGAGGAGCGTTTCCTGCGTTCGAAAGCCCAACATTTCAAAGATATGACAGGCGATATATTCGCTGATGCAGCCGTTGCTGTAGCTCATATCCCGATTTCGGCTGGGCTTTGGCGGGAACTTGAGCATATAACTGTGTCCTTGATAGGTGATATTGATTTTATTCCCATTGGCTCCGCCGTAGGCGCGGAAGCGGTTGACTGGGCAGTTGGTAAAATCAATCACGGGTTCTCACCCCCTTATAAATATTTTGCGCGAAGATAATCTGCCTGCTCCTGTGTAATGGCGTTGCTCCACTGATTGGAGTTGATTGCACTATACAATTCTCCCCACAGGCAGTCCATATAAGACACCTTGTCTTTTTCGCCCTGAACATACTCATGAAGCGCTTTATCCAGACTGGCGGGCAGATCCTTTTCCAAATAGCTTCGGTCAATTGGCTTGCCGCCATGCATTTGCGGTTTCTCCACGGTCAGCGTAATGAGCTGCTCCATCGGGATATCCAGTGTGGAAGACAGCTTCATCAATGTTCCGGCGCTGCATCGTGAGAGCGTCGTCTTGCCGGAACAGATGTCCGCCAGCGTTGCCCAAGGCACACCGCTTTTCTTGGAGAGCTGGTAACGGGAAAGGTTCTTTTCCCGCAGTATCTGTTGGATCGTCATATACATCACCACTCTTATTATATCGGTGCGCCGATAATCAGTCAAGAGAAAAGCTCTTACCGACCTGTTTGTTTACATTTGCCCTCCCCAAACTGTTGACTATTACGATACATACAGCGGGACAAGTCTCTACGGCCTGTCCCGCTGTATTTCTGTCTGGATTTTGAAAGTATTTTCCGCATATTTCACCTCATGATTCCAATTTTGTTGCCGTTTTCGTAAATGCCCGTGCCATCTTCACAGTGATTGGGGCCCTCGTACTCTACCCAGCCGAAGCCCGCCACATAGACTTTGTCACCGGGCTGCAGTTCTTTAGGCGGTTGAGGTGGAGTCTGTTCCGGCACTGAATTCTTAGTAGGTGTCTGCCCAGTGGAAGGCTGGAGTTCGGAAGCTACGGGTGTTTCAATAGGCTCTATCTTCAGTTCAAGTTGCTCTTCTTGGGGCGCTTCTTGTTGCGGAATCGTTCTTTTTTCCTTCTCTGCCAGTGTTGCTGGTTCCTCAATTTCCGCAACGGTCGCTTCCTTGGCGCTCACAGCGGTTTCTGCGGCTGGGACGGGTGTTTCCTCGACCGCGTTGCCATATGGCCACACAGCGGCGCACAGGGCGACACATGCGGCAATCATTGTCACTATGATGAGTTTCTTCATTTTTCTTCCTCCTTAGATGCGAAACGAGCGCCTGATCCCATTGCCGTTTGGCGGGAGACTGAGCGCTCGTTTTCGTAGTGATTCAATTCTACGGAGAGTTTCCACGCCAGTTCAAATCCAGCGATAAAGCTGTCGATGGAGGTCTCCTCCGCAATACGGTCTTTTGCGTCGATGATCTGGAGCACCAGCCGACGCTCCAGTTTGCCCAGTACCTTGCTAAGTGCTTGATGGCATTCATCAATTTCCTGTTTCTGAGCCTGGAGTTCAGGCGGGGTACAAAAGCAATCGTATAGGTCTTTCAGCAGCTTGTATTTCATGCGCTCGCCTCCTTGCAGCACAAACATATACCACAGTTCGACGGAAACAGCTACTGAAACTTTTTCAGAAAAATAGCGGCTGGAACATTGTGTTTCAGCCGCTATTTTGCGATGCGGGGTACTCGTGGTGCGGGCTCGCAGGTTAGCTACACCATTACTTGTCGTGGTTGACATTGATAAGGTACGATAAACTGCATAAATGGTAAAAGTAACGAGGCTCCCATCAGACATTTAGTCAGCAGGAAGCCCCGTTTTCTCATTAAAATATTTTAGTCAGTAGTGTTCACGGCAGATGTACACATAGGGAAAGTTTATATTGTAATTTTGATCTTAGCGTATAATTCTGGAGTCTGCTCATGCAATCGGATTGAGAAGGCACAATAGGTCATCCCTTTTTCAATGCATTTCATAAATTCTTTATAGTAATCCTCTATCTCCGAATTTATTGTAATTTCTTTTACACTCGGATTTAGCGAAACTAAAATATAACAGGCACGGTATCCCTCATCCAACAAACGTGAAATTTCAGTCAACTGCTTTACAGCTCTTTCAGAGTATACCGTTGGAAAAGTAGATTCCTTGGAAAATGACAAAGTACTTTTAATCTCAATGAGTGTGTTTGTATCGTGAATAAATAAATCTGCTTTATAATTCCCGATTTTATATTCATGGGAAATCTTTTTTCTTACACCCAAAAATGAAAAATACCGTCTTCGAATTTGAGCTTCAATCACCCTATTGGTCTGCGCCAAGTTTAATAAAATAAAACCCTTACGGTATTTTACTGCGTAAACGGCATAGGCATTCCTTGTGTTCGGTGTTTCTATCGGCCTCAACAAAACCGTTCTACCTGTCATATCGATGAAATTGCTGAGTCTGCAGGATGATGGAATGTAGCAGACCGCATCCTTTCCGCCTATATTTACACTGCATAGGAATCGATTCTTTATTTCAGCTTGAAAGGTCCCATATACATAGTCTATAGATTTAGGGTCTGCCATCTGCTACCTCCCTTCTTAAATTCTACCGTGAATCACATCGTCTACGATTTTATCCAACTCTTCAATTTCAATCAAGTAGCCTTGAGCACGCTCAATGATATCGCCATTACGATAAATCATATCTCCATGCTTCTGAAGGTACTGTGCATCAGGCTCCTCAATTATCATTCTCGAAGAAATACCATCATTCACACGCAACGCCACACGACCATTTAACTGAGCCTTCGTCGTCGACGGGACGAGTTTTGCTTCTGGTCTTTGCGTACAAATTACAAGATGAATTCCTCTGCTTCTCCCAGCTTGCGCAATTCGTTGAACCGGCTTATAAAATGCGTTCTTTTCCTTTGTTGTTTCCAGTTGGTCAGCTAAATCCGCAAACTCATCAATAACTACAACAATCGGCGCAAGCTTTTCAGCTACCTTTTTGTTATACTCAACAATATTGGCAACCCTTGCCTCTGCCAGGAGTCTGCCCCTACGTTCGGATTCTTCGAAGATAACTTCCTTTATTACTTTCGTAGCTTTGGTTGCATCGGATATAATCCTACCTGAATACAAATGTGGCAATCCTTCGAAGTGAATAAAGTCCTCCAACTTTGAAGATGACAGAATTAACTGCATATCCTCTTTTTTAGGATGTGTCATCAGCAATGCAGCCAGCATGGAAAATAAAAACACTGATTTACCAGAGCCGGTACTACCACCAACAAGCATATGCGGCATTTGACTCAGATCCTCAATCAAATCTTTCCCGTTTGGTGTTCTCCCAAGAGGGAAGAGCAATTGCTCTGGCGATGTTACCTTTGGAATTGAACTGATTACATCCTTGAAGAGAACCTTCTCTCTCTGAACCCTCGGGACATCCAGCAGTAATTCATCTGAATTTGGAACCTGCTGAATAATGACGCCTGTTCGCTTCATTTCACGCCCTATATCCTCAAGATGGCTTGCTAATCCCTGTAAGGCTTGACCACGACCGAGTTTAAACTTAAGGCGAATAACACTTGGACCAACTACTGCAAATGCTGCTTCACATTCACGAAGAGCAACATGATAGTCTCCACAGGAGCGTTTGAAATCCTTTACCAACTGCTCAATCTCTTCGGAGGAAACACCTGTTGTCTTGCACCCTGTCTTTCCTTGAGACTCCACCTCGATTGGTTCTATTCGAGTTGTTGCGCTTTCAACGATAGCAGTTCCCTGTTCGGCATCAGATTTAGTCTGCTCTCTCATCTCGGCCGAGTATGATGGATTTCCAAATTCGTAGACGACAGTTCCTTCTTCATTTGACTCGGGAGTTTCATCGGAATCGTAGTCGGCAGTAAGGGTCTCCTTCAGAATAGTATCCTCTCCAAGAACCTCCTGCTGTATCTCCTTTGCGGTTAACAGTCTATACTCAATCGGACACCCTCGATACTCAATTGGGCCTTCATCACCGTCTGCATAAGCACACTGGATGACCTTACCTCCAGAAACTTCACTTAACTTAATATGCATTAGCAAACCGGAAACCTGAATATTGATATTTCCACTCGCTCCATTGCCGAAGGCCTTTTTAAGAATGCCGCACCACCGCTTCTGCCATTCGGAATCATGTACATTTCTAAAGCACTCGGAAACAATTTGGTATTTTAGGACCTCTCGTCTCGCAGAAATAAACATATCAGAAGAATTCTCATCGACAGAAAAGATTTCTTTAAGCATTCCTACGATTGACGCAATCTGACCTGCCGCGTGGCCAGAAATTAATTGTCTCCCATCATCACTCTTTGTAATTGTAGCATCTGGTGATTCATCTCTTGTCTTGACCTCTATTGGCTGAATTAGCAAAGTATTAGTCTCAGCAATATATTTCAATCCAACAAGGTCAGCTCGTTCATTTCCAAAATGACTATCCTGAAGCCACAGTCGAGCCTTGTCATCATCAAGTGATGCCACCAATGAGTCCGGATTATTTCTCGTATACCAGGATGCTGCAAAAAGCGTGCCAATAAGCCCTTTTTTCTTATTGTCTATTGCCTGTGTGTCAGCGCCAAACTTTGGAATGCTGATGAGTCCGTTAGATGCAATGTGTCCAAAGTTTTTTAGAATACCAATAAGAGTCTCTGGCTTCGGGTACAAGTTATAGGTGCGTAACATGGTTAAGTACTGCGTAATAATTCTGGAATCACTGGATGCCCACACATTTACCATTCGACGATCATACTGCATTTCTCCAATTGGAATAGCTCCATTGGGGTCATAATTATTGGTATCTCTATCGGCCGCAACGAGCCACTGCACCATACCGTCCTGAATAGTAGACACAACCGCCGTCATATCCGCACTGCCATTATATGTTGTGCGAGGATTCATGTTGTTGCTAATAACATCGGCAGACTTCATTAGCTTATGATAGTCTCCAATTAAGCCAGAATCCATCTCTGATGAAGGGAAAATGCTTCCCCTGTGCTGAATCTCATCAAAATCATAATCATAGGTAACAACGAGCGGGTTAATATATAGGTTCTTATTATTGGGGCCAAATTCGATTGCATATGTAGACTGATCAAAATAGAACGCAATATGAACTGGCTTTTCAGAAAGAGCGGCCTTTACATCGCTCGCAGATTCAACATTGCGGATGCTAATTGCAATCTTACTCTGGCGAATGAACTCGCCAATTTCATAATCTTTACCAGAATAATCCAACCTCGAAAGTTCTGTATTTCCATTTTGCTTCCTTGTCAGATAGACATCATAAACAACTTTTTCACAACCGCTTTTATCCATAAAGGTCTTGATTGCACGTATATTAGCAATCAAGTCTGGAGCATCGACGGAACAAATTCGAATTTCGTTTTTGGTGTAGGGAGCAAAGCCAATCCATCGCATTAGGATTTCCCCGATTGATTGAGTTCCATCATCACCCAAATACCTATTCGTCTTATTTTCAAATGTTGGTAGCATTTCGATATTTCCAGAGCACGGTAAAACCTTGTCATCTGAAGTCTCAGTAACAATGCTATTAGCAATAACAAAACTCAGAATCTGAGGAAGTTGGGTTAATACAGTTGTCAGAGCAACTGCATCATCCTCGCTAAGTTGTGATTTCTTTGAGGGGAGGATTTTAAAAATCTCATAGTATCTCCATAAAAAGATTGGATGTAAAGGAAGGAGAATCGCCTTCCACTCCTTGGGTGTCTTTACATACAATACATCAAGAAGCAATAGCGCTCTTGCAATAAAACTGGTACTGCTTGGACTCATTTCACGCATAGCAGGCTCGTTGATGCTAAATGCGTGGTACAGTTTTGCCCAAGCATCAATGTAGCCAATCAAGGTGTGGCGTGCTTCTTCGTCAACCCCAAAGCTAAGAACCGGATAATACATTATCATGTCCAAATTGCCGAGCAGTTTATTGCGAAGTGTCAGCAGTTCCTCGATTATAGGGATGAACATCTCCGCCGTTTCAATATTCTTAGCTTTAAACTGTGCGTCAAATTGTTTTATGAAATCAAACAGAGACTGACTACCATCAATTCCACCGTGAAAAGCTACCATAGATTCTACATCTACGGGATTAAACGAATTGAAGCTTTTAATATCCGCAGAAATAGCGTCCTTAAGTACACTTTCTTCCGTTTCCATTAAGCCGCCCCATGCTATTGGATTACAAACAGTGCCAACAAGTCTTCTCAGATCTGATTGATGGTTTTCAATGACTATCGTCCTGTCATCAAACACTCCACCGATGGTTGGGATACTATCATTGTTTTCTTCCGTCTCTGGGTCAAAATGTTTTTTTAGCTCCTCAAGCAGTTCTTTAATAGAGGCAGCATCATTTTCGTCACCGTTGACAATGGCATCAGAAATCAATTGTCCCAATTCCTTTGGGCGAATAGGCGCCGCTTCAGAGGTAACATTAGGTGTATCAGATTCACTCCCATCGGAATTCTTAACCGAGCTTTTCTTCTTTTTCTTGGATTCATTTGCCTTTGAAGCCGAAAATAACTCCTGCACTGTCGCAAAGTCTAATTGCTTCAGGATATCTCGTTTTCCATATTTGTAAAGGTTTTGAAGGAGGTTATATGCATTTTGTAGGCGAATTTTATCATCGCCCTCGGTTTTGGCCAAAGAACGGCTCAGTTTTTTTCGAGAATCTTCGCTCAATTGCCCTATTGCAAAAATTAATTCACGATTTCTTGTTAAACGGTCACTTGGTTTGTATTTTGTCCCGAGGATATCAGCATCACACAGGAGATTTAGTCTCCACATGTTATTAGGGATTGCTTCCGCTACTGTTTCTTCATTGGAAATTGACTGAACAAATTCCATAATGGCTTCAAAGGAATAGTAATCTGAGGTCTGCTGCAGTGCACGCCAGAAATTCTGTGTAGGTGCATTGCTTTCGTTTGAAATCTGTAACTCCAAAAGATATTTTGAGACATCTCTTAATGAGATAACATCAAACTCAGCAAGAGAATGCAGTTTGTCTGTGTCTGTTTTTACAAATACAACGATATTACCTGCATACTCGGGGACACTTCTCCACAGAACAGCCTTCTCAATTGACGGAGTTAGAGTATACTCTGATTTCTCAACATCTGTAGAAATACCATACCCTACTGCTGCCATATAAATATGAGTCTTTCTTTGACTTGACAATTCAGCAGCTATTTCATCTGGCTGAATACCGTTAATTCCTCTAACAAGAATTCCAACCTTGGAATCTGCCAGTCTTTCTAACAATAAGCCTACAACGAGACTTTGTTTATTCATCATTAGTCTGAACCTCCTAACCGAATCTGGAGAATACCGTCTGCCATTACCTCGGCAAAATCCATAGATTCAAGTAATGCAGCAAAGGAAGTAAAATTCCGTTCGAGGGAATCTTCGTCAATCTGCAAGAGCATGCCACTACTCTGGAGTTTTTCAATTTCATATGTACTTCCCCCAATAATAATGCCAAAACGCTCCCACAAGCGGTTTCTCATATCGTTACCACTAAGCACTTCGTCAGGGCTTACCGTGCTACGAAGTATCATCTCTAAAATATCTTGCGACAATACAAATCTCTTGTTTGGATGCATTTGATCTGGTGGATATAACATTCCTGCAGAGGTCCCTAAAATTTTAAGGCAATTGACCGGATGCGATGAAGCTTCTAATGCCAGCATATCGTACATTGTTTCACCAAATACCAGTCTTGCTGCATCGTCTGTTGCGCAGGCACTTGCGCGTTCCTTTGCCAAATTCCACAGAGTGCTAAACTCAACAGATGCTTTTTTCTTTTCGTCATAAACCGGAGTTTCGGATTGAAGCAAATCTTCCTTGCCGTAACCCTTTTCTTTCAGCTTTTGTGCATAGCCCCATGCGTAAAAGCGGTTAATAGACTTGTGCATCTGAGTATATGCCATTTCTGATGCCCGTGCTACACTGCTTTGACTTGGAGCTATTCCGGAGAAATCCAGTAGAACAGGTCTAATATTTTCGCCACAATAAAATGCTTCAAGCAGTGCCATGTAACGAACCAGGTGAAATATACAGAAGAAATTAAAAAGTCGTAATTGCGTTAACGGATTTGGATGCCTCTTGAGATTATCCATCAAGCATAATCCACTTTCCTTAAGGCCCTTTAAATACCACTTCACAGCTTCATTTTGTGACTTAAAGGCTGGTAAATCCTCATGTCTACTTTTCTCAAATATCTGCAGAGAACTCTCTGAGACTGGTTCAAAAAGGAGTGATATCGGATCCTCTGCCTCATCAAGTAGTCTCTTAATATATTCTGCTAACTCTGGGCAATAGGAATGGATTAGGCCGCCAATAAACTCTCCTGTATCCTCATAAATTGAGGATCTTGTAAGAAAATATTTTGATCCTGCAGTAAAGGATATCATATCATCCTTAAGCCCCTTTACTACATATACACCCTTATCTGCTGATAACAGTCTCTGCATAACATTACGCATGGATTCAACAGAGCCTTCAGCTATTCCATCTTCAATTGCCTCGTTTTTTGCTAACTCAGCATATATCGTTTCGAGCTCACTTCCTGTAGGCACATTGCCCTTTGCATCTGAAACTAAAGCAAGTCTCTTTATCTGCATTGCCGTGTTAAAGCCACCAAAAATGCATCTTTGAACTCCGTTGGCAACATGGACAGGCTTAATTGAGCCTCCATTTGGCGTGAACCCAACATATGTGCTGTCTACTTCTTTTCTAAAAGAATGGAGCTTTATCTGCTCTGCCATGTTATACCTCCTTTGCTTTCTCGCCTTCGATAGCGGAATATCTTTTTTCCTCTCTGTCGATGGTTACTGATATTTTCTTTTTGTTTTGGATATCCAGTAAGGAGATTGTGATAGTATCATCCTCATCTAAATCCCCCAAAGATTGAAGTTGCTCGACAAAGCGCCAGACCTTCTTGACAAGGTTAGATTCCATGAAAAGGACTGGTACACCTCGCTCAGCTTCCGACAAGAGCATATACATGTCAAAATCAATTTTGAGGAAAATGTTTGCAGTATCCTTTTTCTCAAGACGAATATAGCTTGCGGTCATGTCAATTCCGCTCTTCATGCTTTTCAAAAGAGTCGGTCTGCCAATCTTCAATCCACTTTTCTTAATTGAACCCGTGGAAATCAGAACCTTCCTCGGCTCATTATCATAACGATGGCCTGTCCAAATCTGCAACTCCGAGTTAGAGGCTTTTACAGCGCCAAAGAAAGCATTTAACCTTCGAATCAATTCCTTGACTATTTTTCCATTGTCCTGTCCTAAAAACGCCTGGAATCGAGTAGCATCATCATCCATGATTGTTAGAAGCGCTTCTCCGTTTTTATTGAAGAAATAGAATTGCCTTTTTCTCAGCCTAAATAACTCATCGTTATCATAGGCTATGGCTTCAGCAGGAATCTCATAGCCATCCACCCAACTATCGTTTGGAATATCATTCAGCAAAATCCTCTCATCCCATATGGGGTGAGAAATAGTGACCGGGTCAATTGCGCTTCGAATTGCATCAAACAGAGCCCCCTTCCCAGAGAATACCAGGTTGACCAGATTATACTGATTACTTCCGGTTGTACGACCTATTTCCTTACAGCTTCTATTGCCGAAAATCAGATAGGCAATAAGGCTTTGTAATTCACGCACGGTTGCATGATATCCCTTCATGGATACTCGTTGTAAAATCACAAAAAGCCGTTCTTGAAATAGTGCACTATTAAGTAGGGTGCAATTTTTATGAACATCGCAGTTCTCATTTAAAGGGCATCCGGCACATTCTGTATAATGCGTGGAATCTGTCAGCTTTTCTATGGCCTTCTTCAAAATGTCTGCGGTTAACACTTCTCTTTTGCTTAAATCAAAAACTACTACATTACCATTCTCAGTTACTTCATCATGAAAAACAACCGCATGGCTCATTTGAAAATAAGCATCCCTTATGGGCTGAAATTCAGAATACTTTTGATAAACCGAATATAAGACAGCTGCATTAATTGCAATAACAAAGGGCATATTATTTTCTCTTGCCGACTTCCATTTCAAATAAATGTCCTCATCAGAAAGTGTACTTGCGTCTAATTCAATGCGAATTGGCTTTCCCGAGCCTTCCAATTTATTTTTTAGCATTCGGATAACATGGGTTTTCCCATCGCCTGGATTGCCAGTAAGCACTATATCCTTACCACTAAGCGCAGATTCTATAATGGCTGTATCCAGTTTTGTCTCAAGATGGATTGCTGACAGCAGTTCGGATGCTATATGATCAGCATATGCACTGGAGCCTCTATAAAAATCTCTTACAAACTGAAGCCCGGTCTTAGTTTCATCATTTGTAGGCATGTGTGTCACCTCCTCAAGTTTAGAGAAACTCCATTCTTCGTCCTCATCTATCTGATTACTTATAAGAAACCCCTGCTTGTCAAAGTCACGGATTCTTCGATAAATAGGTTCATAATTCAAACGGCTTTTTAACCATCGATTTCGCCAAAAATCAATAATCTTTTGGGTTCCGGAAACATAGTCAGCCATATCCGTGTAGTATTTCGGCTTCGACTCTTTTCCTAAAAGGTAATCAAAAGTGTTTTCCGCCAAGCATGCGCCATATACAATCCTTGACATAGCGTGCTTGGAAAAGTCCTTTGAGTCCTCATTGGTCGATTCGAGCAATTCACGAATCGACATTGTGAGAAGTCTCATTTTAGGGCTTGCTCCTTCGCCAAAGACATGGTTAATGCGGTTGAACCCATCACTTGTCGCTTCAGTGAGGCTCATCGTCGTTGCCTTGCTTATGTGCATCGTCCCAAAGCCTATTGTCATTCCAAGCTTTTTCCAAACAATATCAAAATCTGTATTGAAAATGCTCCCAGGCATCTTAAGGCGATTATACTGGCTGGAGCCAACATAATACAATGATGTAGTACCTACATACACAAGATCTGCTGGTCTACAAACCGGCATTCCTTTCAGTCTACTGGCAATTTCACTTGCCTTATCAGCATATCGTTCCTTATAGTCGTGAATAACCTGCGGAGAGGTTGCTAAAAGCGCTACAAGCTTGCCGCCCAAAATCTCGTTATATGGGGGAATCGCTCCACATACATTCAGTTCCATCATACTCGAACCAATATGTTTTGTCTTTTGTGCAACCAATGCACTTCTAATGGCAGAATTTCCAGTCTCGCTTTTGCAAAAATCTATCCAAATTTCATTGAAATTTTCTGCATTAATTAGATCTCTGATTGCCTTTTTTGCGCTCAAAAGACGGGCAAGCTGTTCCGCACGTTTCCTGCGATAAAGAGCTCTTTCGGCATCAATAGAAATGCTACCTAATTCACTCTTTTCGATATCATCGACATCGCCTTCCACTTCATTGCGTAAAAGCTGCTGGCGGTTTTGCTCTGCATTAGATGCCTCATCTAATAGAAGTTGAATATCAGTATCAGTGGGATTTTTAACAACCATTGCAGTACAAAGCTCTGAATAGTCGATTCCATCAATGCCGTCTTCTAAATAAACCAGAAGTTGCTTGAACTCTTCCTTTGCGCGGTCGTTATCTACAGTAACAATTCTCTCAATAAAAGCCTTTTGGTTCCAGCCGATATAGTCATCTCGGCAGGTAATCTGTACTGCGCAATTTTCGAGTGACGCTATTCCCATAACCGCATGCATCGGATGAGCAGCATCTCTGATCAAATACTGCATAGTTCTTCCCGGTGTTGTTTCAACAGGGGTTGACCATGTCAACCGAAAGTAACGCCATATCTCCGATGTTTTGAGTCCTGTAAACACATCTCTGTCATTTTCGCGTACCAACTGTAGATATGGTTGGACAGCCGTCTCAATTGCTATTTCTCCAGTATGTACACGCTTTATTCTTTTCTCCAGTTCGTCGCCATCAGCGATAAGCGCTGCTATACTCTGCTTATTTGTTCCTGGGTTTTCCATTCGGTTAATAAAATCGGTATAGCCTACAAGTCTCTCGTGGCGGCTTTCGCTCATCCAACTCCGAAGCAATGCTTTAACCTCCGGAGAGGTCGTGTCATGCATATCAGTTCCATTGAGAGTCGGCAGACTCATATATATAACGCCATTTCTATAGCACGCCTTCCAAGAAGCACGGATTAAATCTCGAAACAGAAACCAAACGGCACGATACTTTTTGCGCTGTTCAATGTTATATTGGCAATCCTTTTCAACCCACTCGATCTCTCGTTCAGCTATTCTTGCAATAGTAAGTGTTGGAGTTTTTTCGGTAATCTCAGATGCTGCATTATAAAAACGAACCCTGAATTCACCTTCTAATCTTGGGCGAAAGGGGATCTCTCTATTTATCATTTATCACCACCTCCTTATTGAAGTAATGTTGAGGAATCGATAAAATAAACATTCCATAAATATATACTCTTCATTTTGCTTAACGCCCCTAATTGTCTTCTCTGTTTATAAAATCAAACCAATTACCCTAAATTCTCATCTGGCACAATCTCCACAATATCCTCTATCCGGCAATCCAGCGCCGCACAAATCTTCACGAGTATCTCTGTGGTAACATGTCCATTCCGTCCCATCTTGGTGACGGATGCTGGGCTGATGCCTGCCTTTTCACACAAGTCTTTCTTTTTCATGTCCTTATCGATGAGCAGCTTCCAGAGTTTCTTATAACTCACAGACATAA
>OGXT01002369.1_pt1 | contig 15107 bp, 12 predicted proteins | sample 1576361 | NCBI WGS metagenome assembly OGXT01 (sample SAMEA3541514, study PRJEB24748) | human gut metagenome | biome: human gut; feature: human-associated habitat; material: faeces | place: China | collected 2012 | reverse complement strand
AGTTATAGTTATCCATGTATGGAAATGCATTTTCCAGAAAAAGCAGATACTTTGGCATATCATCTTTTTCAATCAATTCTATGATGTTTCCTGCTGTCTGAAACAGCTTCTTGTAATAATCGACTTCAATTCCATGCATTAAACATATTTTCTGTAAAGAATCCAGTAATATGTGACAGCTACTTACAGATGGTTTTGTCTCTGAAAGGGCAATTTCCTTAATCATAGGATGCAGGGAGATCGTGTGACGTGTAGTTGTCTGCACAAAACCAGTTTCAATCAAGTCGTTAATTTCATTTAAGGTAGGCAGTTCCAACCATTTGGCAAATATGCGGGCAGAAATACCAGTGTAAGGAAGAAAACACAAATTGCACATGATATCCTGCTGTTTTCGGGATAAAGCATATAGTGAAAATAGAGTATGGATATGACTATAATAAGTGGCTTTACTGCTTTGACCATCCTTGATTATCTTAATTTTATCTTCATTATCGAGAGATGCTCTTTCTTCCTGAAGTTTTGCTAATAATTGACCTGGAGTTGAAATTCCATTTTCCAAAAGTTTTGCAGCCAGTTCTACAGCAAAAGTATGATAGTGTACGGTCTCTATGATTTTTTCGATGGTCGAACGATACTTGTCTGCTTCTGAATAAAATGCAGATGTCAGTTGGAAAAGAATGTTTATATCCTTTATTTCTTTTAATTGAAAAGTACAGTATTCATTCAGATTACTTCTGGTCGTAAATAAAATCTGACAGCGGTATTTTAATACTACTGACAGAAAACTGTCCTGTGTCGCAGTGACATTAAAATTATCTATGAAGTTCATTTGCCTGAGACGACAGAAGAACTGATGTATAAGAGCAGATTTACGGAAGAACTATTCCCGACTGCTCTTTTTGTTTCGGAAATACGGGAACATGGTACATCCATACACCGGTATGACTGCTGCGATGATTTTACTGCAAAGGCATTTGGTGAGAGCATAAAGGACAGAAATGAGGAGCATCTAATTAAGTGGAGAAGTGGAAATGCGAGAAAAAGAGTATTATGAGATGTACAATATGTATTTGTTGTATTAGGAGGAAATCTCAATGACAGTCGGAGAAAATATCAGACGTATCCGCAAGGAAAGAGATGCTATATCAAAGCGTAGACTTCAAAACATGGGGCAGGAAGATAAATACTATATTAAAAATCATCATCCGGCGATTGTGTCTGAAGATATTTTTGATAAGGCATAGGAAATAAGAAATAAAAGGAATGGAAATCGATGTAAGCCAACAGTTGAATCGGGTTCTCGAATGCATTGATAGGTGAAGCAATCATTATTGCAGTCATATTACTTAAATATGGTGGTATTAAAAAATATACGGCACATGCATTATTATTGGAATCGGTAGAAAGAAATTTAATGTCGGTAGGAGCATACATAAAAAAGGAAAATAAGGACAATCATTGAAAGATATCTCGATACCTTTTCTACTGCATTACCAGACAGATATATTGTTGAAGATTATTATATTTCACAGAATAATGCAGAAGTAATAATTATTTATGAGGATATAAAGACATATAAACCAGAAGAATATTCACTTGCAGAATATAAACAGAAAATAGAAAGTATGAATCTGCTGGACTTATATTTTGACAGGAAACATATATTAAATGTTAATGATTATCCACATTTTCTGATAAGTGGTTCTACAGGTTCAGGAAAATCATATTTTGCAAATGAATTAGTGATACAGGCAATAATAAAGGGATGGCAGGTTGTAATATGTGACCTAAAGCGTTCCTACGGGCTCTATAAGGGTTTCACTGATTACAGTTATGAAATAGATGATATATTGGTAAAGTTGAAATCTGTGGAAGCTGAGATGAATCTGAGGATGAAAAAATTACAACCAGAGCTAGACAAGAATCCGAAAACATTAGCAGTCGATATAGGATATAAACCTATGCTTGTGGTAATTGAAGAATATATTTCATTGCAGGCAAGTCTTGATAAAAAGCAGAAAGAAGAATTAGAACGTGTAGTGAAAAATATTTCAGTATTAGCAAGGCAGAGTAATATTCATATGATGATAGTTTTACAATCGGCAGGAACAGAAAATATAAATTCTACTACAAGAAGTAATCTGACAAAGGTATTATTAGGAAATGCACAATCGAATATATTATCTGCAACATTTGGAACAGGCGTTGATTTACCATGTGTTAATACAAAGCTAAGTAAAGGACAAGGATTGATTGCACTTGATAGAATTACTATACTTCGTGTACCTATGATAACAGATATGGAAAACTTTAAAGAAGTGGTTGACTGCGGCGCCGTAGGCTAGCGGCAGTCAACTTAAAAAAAGCTTAAAAAATATGTATATTTGTATACCTTAATTGTTTACAGCTAAAAACCTTAAATATATAATAAAGATTATAAGTGGGAATCATTGGGACTATCGTTCCTTACCGTTCCTTACCGTTGTCCCAATGTATATTGTATATTCATACATATAATAAAATAAAGGACAGCACAAAAAATTATTTTTCAGTTAGGTAAAATTGCAATATATGAAAGCAAAAAATCAATCTGCAAAAAATAATGTCAGAGAAAGTAAGACAATAAATTTTGTGGAATCCTATACACTTATGAGAAAATAATAAGGGAAAGGTGATTACAAATGCAAAAAAAGAAAAGTAACACAGACAACAAGATCACATATCAGATCAATACAAAGAAGAGAAACATTATTATTATCACAGTACTTACAGTCATCATTCTTTTGGCTGGTATTACTACTGGAATTATTCTTTACAATAAGAATAATGATGATGGTAGCACAAACATGGTTGAGGTTACAACTACCGAGCAGGAAGCTAAGGCAACCACAGAAGTTGCAACAACTAAAAAGAAAGAAACAGCTACCACAGAAGCTAAGAAGCCTTCAAAGAAGAAAGAAGCAACCACAGAGAGACCAATCTCTGGTGGAGTAAATGCTCCTACTACAGAAGCTCCTAAGCATAACACAGAAAAGACTACAGAAGCTCCTAAGAATGACTATAAGCCACAGCCACAGCAGCCAGCTACAGAAGCTCCTACAACAGAGCACCAGCATCAGTGGACTGAAAAGGAATGGACTGAAACTATTGAACATCCAGGTGAGGAAATATTTGGTTGTGAATGTGATGATTGTGGATTCTGGTGTGAAGATGGTGCTACAATGTGGGCTCATCAGGATGAAACTGGTCATAATGGTTATAGTAATTATGCTCGTTCTACTGAACCAACTACAGAGACTATTACTCATCATAAAAGAGTTTGTAGTTGTGGAGCTGAAGAAGTCATTGACTAATACACAGTACCTTCTGGTTAATAACAATCAGAAGGTATTTTTATGCTCTCATACAGGTTACTCATTTTTTCATGTTACACTCATACACAATTCTAACTCTTATATGTATACTAGTATACCTGTATACATATATCTAGCTCTTATGTTACTGTTTTTTCTTATTCAATTATTATGTCTTGATATTTTTTAGATTCTTGAGAGATTTTAGATCCAGATTAGATATGTGCTGAGAGAGATATTTTCGTGAGGTAATCCTGATAATTATCTTCGCATGAAGAGAATAAAACAGTTGTACAAGGAATTATATAAAACAGAAAATATTGAGAAATTTAGAAGTATTATCATTCCTATTGAAAGAAATGCTGTGGCATGATAGAATAGCCGTATAAACGGAAAAGAAATCAATAAATACGGATATGAAATATAACGGAGGAACACACATGATTATCAGTGAAAGAATTTTTTACATAATGGAGCAGAAGAACATGAGCCAGTTGGAACTGTCGAGAAGAACCGGGATTGCAACAAGTAACATCAGTGACTGGAAAAAGAAAAAGACAAATCCAAAGGCAGACTGTTTATTATCCATATGTGACGCATTGGATATTACACCGGAACAGCTTTTAACGGGAAAAGGAATTGATCCGGAGTATAAAGATACAGATAAGGATTATGAAGTGACCAGGTCGGATATTAAGATATTAAAGCAGATTCATAGCCTTGGAGACGAACAGTATAAAAGATTGATGGCATATATGAAGGCATTGCAGAAACTGGAGCAAATGGAAAGCATTGTGGGGGAATAGAGATGGCAAATAAAATAGTTAGAGAAATTATTCATGCAAAGGGTATCGATATTGGAATTTACACCAAGGATTTTGAAAATGAATACATTTCGTTGACAGATATCGCAAAATACAGAAATGATAATGATCCCAGATTTGTCATTCAGAACTGGATGCGAAACAGAAATACAGTTGAGTTTTTGGCTGTTTGGGAAGAACTTCATAATCCAGATTTTAACCGTGTGCAATTCGAGGCGGTTAGAAGTGAGGCAGGATTAAACAGGTTTGTTATGACGCCAACCAAATGGATTGAACAGACCAATGCTATTGGAATAGTGTCAAAAGCAGGCAGATATGGTGGAGGAACTTATGCACATAGCGATATTGCAATGGCATTTGCTACATGGATTTCTCCGGAATTTCAACTGTATATTATGAAAGATTACCGCAGGTTAAAACAAGATGAAAATAGTCGATTTTCATTGGACTGGAACTTGAACAGGGCTTTATCAAAGGTGAACTACCATATTCACACGGATGCGGTGAAGGAAAATTTGATTCCACCAGAGCTAACACCGGAACAGATTGCCTATACATATGCCAGTGAAGCAGATCTTTTAAATGTTGCTTTATTTGGACAAACTGCAAAGCAATGGAAAAATAACAATCCAAGTAAAAAGGGTAATGTGCGTGATGATGCAGATTTAAATCAGTTATTGGTATTGGCAAATATGGAGAGCTATAATGCAATTTTAATTGAACAGGGAAAATCTCAATCAGAAAGACTTGTATTGCTTAGAAATTTGGCAATTAAGCAGATGGATACATTAGCCAGTATTAATTTGTCAGCGGTTTCGGCGCTTCCGGGAGGTGATATGTAAATTGAAGAAAGAAAAAATCAGAGTTTATTTATATACCCGCGTTTCCACAACCATGCAGATAGACGGTTATTCTCTAGATGCACAGAAAACAAAAATGAAAGCCTATGATGAAAATGGCTATCTGATGATGGGTGTGAAAGAATTTTTATTGGATGCAAATAGCTTGCATATCTGATTAAGTTGATTGATACAACAACTGAATAATAGGAATGTTAAAAAGAACATCGCTATGTGTAAACAACATGGCGGTGTTTTTTGTCCTTTTCCAATACATAGCTGTCGGAAGGAGCAATAAATTGGATGAACTTGTATATATGCTTGACGAGTGGGCATCCACGAAGAAGTTTAATGATATCCATCGTTATCATGAATGTATATCGACAGCAAGAAGAAATGTAAAAAATCTGTTGCAACGGAAAATGTCGCGTAGTATTATAACCAAGATATTGCAAAAGCCATGTTCAGGTGTGCATTTCTGAAAGGGTGGAGTTGTATGGAGAAGAAAATAAAAGAAGGGATACATTTGAAGAAAAAGAAAAGGTTTGTAAAACAAAAAATATCAGGAAAGATCTTTGTTCTTATGGGACTGTCTATCATTCTGGCTATAGCAGCATACACATTTATTCTGCAAAGTGCCTATACTAAGACCGCACTGGAAACAGAAATCTCCCGTGATCGAGCAAGTGCAGATGCAGTCCATAAACTGGTGGATGGAAAAATTGGAGGGGAAGATTTTTCACAAATCAAGGATCGTTCAGATGAAGAAACACAGTTTTATAAGGATATTTCCTGCTATCTCAATGAGATCCGGACATTGAATTCTACAAGATATATTTACATTGCTACGAGAGATGAAGAGGGAAAACTGATCTATGTAGTGGACGGTTTGGATCCAGATGCCGGGGATGTAAGACATCCTGGGGATTATATAGAGGATGAAATGGTTCCCTATATTGAAAGGGCTCTCTCTGGAGAAAACGTGTATTCCCAAGATATTGTGGACACAACCTGGGGACCGATTTTCACGGCTTGTTATCCGGTACGTTCAAATCTGGATGGAACGGGAGATATTGTAGGTGCATTTTGTATGGAAATGGATATGCAGTCTGCGTATGGCATGGTAGTGAAAACAAACAAAATTTCCGTAATCTGTGGCACGATTGTCGGATTGGTGTTGATGATGATCTGTTTGAGTACCTATTTTATATACCAGAAAAGTAAGGAAGAAGAACGGAAGCAAAAGCAATTATTGCTGGAGGCTGCGGAAAAAGCAGATGCTGCCAATCAGGCAAAATCTACATTTTTACTTAACATGAGCCATGATATCCGAACACCGATGAATGCCATCATTGGATTTACCAATATTGCATTGCACCAGAATGTTGTTGCAGATATTCATGGAAGTCTGGAAAAGGTACGGGAAAGCTCAAATCATCTGCTTTCATTGTTGAATGATGTTCTTGATCTCAGTCGTATTGAGAGCGGAAAAGCAGTGTTTTCTCCTGAACCGGTGGATATTACCGGACTGACAGATAATGTTCTGGCAATCATGAAAGGTCTTCTTTATAACAGAGATTTGAAGTTTGAAGTATACCGTGATAGACCAAAGAATCCCTATGTTCTTGCAGATGCTGCACGTATTCGGGAAGTTCTGACGAATCTTCTCAGTAATGCTGTGAAATTCACAAAGGATGGTGGAATGATAACCCTGGATATCAGCAGTCATCCGGGAGAGGATGACAAGCATATGATAGTCCGTTATATTGTGAAAGATAACGGTATTGGGATGAGTGAAGGGTTTCAGAAAAAACTATTTAAACCATTTTCGCAAGAAGATGATAGCGGTGCCAGAACACAATATAAAGGTACCGGACTTGGAATGGCCATTACAAAGGAATATGTTCACATGATGGGTGGCAAAATTGACGTGGAAAGCAAAAAGGGCATTGGAACTACTTTCACAGTGGAGATTCCGTTGGAGTTGACAGAGCAGGATATTCATCAAAAGCAAGAAGAACCGGTGCATCGTGATTTGACGGGTGTCAATGTTCTTATGGCAGAAGATAATGATCTGAATGCCGAGCTTGCTACGGTGATGCTGGAGGATGCAGGCATGGTAGTGACACGGGCATCCGATGGAAAGGAAGCGGTCGAACGATTCAAAAATCATCCGCGAGGCACTTATGATATTATTTTGATGGATATTATGATGCCGAACATGGACGGACATCAGGCTGCGAAAACGATCCGGGCCATGGAGAAGGAACGACCGGACGCAAGTTCGATTCCGATTATTGCCTTGTCCGCAAATGCGTTTGCGGAGGATGTCAAGGCTTCCGTGGATTCTGGTATGAATGGACATATTTCAAAACCATTTGACATGGAAGAAGTAACCGCTACCATTGCAAAATACGTCAAACCTTAGAACAATAATAAAACTGTTATGCGGACTTGCGGAGTTTCATGCTATATTAGTGATTCTGATCCCGCCAGTTTTTTGGGGAGACACCATATATATTTTTAAAAGCTCTTGAGAAATGCAGTTGGTTTGGATAGCCGACTGCATTTCCTATATCTGCAATTGATAATTTCGTCATTTTCAGCAGTTCTGTTGCTTTGGACATCCGATAGTGTATCAGGAATTCCTGTGGCGTTTTGCCAATGGAGTTGTGAAATATCTTTCCCAGATAGCTGCGGTTGATGCCGCAACAGGCAGCTATATCTTCGATAGAGATGTCATAAGGAAAATTCTGCTCTACGAAGTTGATTGCTTCTTTTATATAGTAATCGCTCATTTTACCGGTTTTTATCATCCGGGTAGAGGAGGTGGAACGGATGAGTGCATCCAGAAAAAGATAGGAATGACCAATCAGGTGAAAAGGCGGTTCATCTGGGTGCTTGGCAATATAGAGCATTTCATTCATCATGATTTCCCGGTATTCCTTTGAGGTGGCATGATAGATCGGCTGGTTTTTTGAGAAACCGGCAATGTCCAGTGCTTCTTTTACCCGTAATCCATCAAATTCCAGCCAGGCATATTCCCATGGGTTAGTCTTATCTGCGATATAGGTGCTGATCTGTCCCGGATACAGAAGAAAGCCCTGTCCGCTTTTGATCGAATAATTTCTAGTCTCTCCTTTTTGATCCTGAGCCATTAAAAGTCCGGTTCCGGAGATGACATAATGAAACAGATAGTGGGTTCTGGCAGCCGGTCCGAACTGATGAGCCGGTGTACAGCGTTCCCATCCGTACTGATATAGTCCAAGATCTATAAATTTCTCATTTGGAAATATAGAAAAAAGGTATTCATGCATAAAAAAACCTCCTAAAATTAAAACAAATACACGATATAAACTCTACTGATTTCTACTATATACCAAAATGCTAGATGAATGCAACAATGAGACAAAAATAATGCATTTTGGTATAAAAATGGCGATATTACGATATTTTAACAAGCATTATGATATGTTAAAATGAAAATAACTTAAAAAAGCATATTATATAAAGAAGGTAAAAGAAGGGAGAGATGCATTTATGCTAAAATGGAAAAAACCATTATTTGTACTTACGATGATGACTGGTTTCTGCTTACTGACGGGGTGTGGCAAGAATAACAAAGACGGAAAAACAGTGATCGAACTGGTACAGTACAAGCCGGAAGCAACCTCTTATTTTGAAGAAGTTGAGGAACGGTTTAATGCCAGTCATGATGATATTGAATTGAAGATCAGTTCTCCGAACGATGCAATGACGGTGTTGAAGACCAGATTTGTTCGTGAAGATAACCCGGATATCATTGGTATTGGCGGTGACATCAATTATTCGAATTTTATTGATGCCGATATGTTGATGGATATTTCTGATTTTGATGGACTGGCAGATATTAAGGAGAATTATCTCACAATCTGTGAGAACCTGAAATTTATTCCAACAGAAGGAACATACAGTGTTCCATATGTAGCAAATGCTGCCGGTATCCTGTATAACCGGGATATGTTTGAAGAACATGGATGGGAAATCCCGGAAACATGGGATGAGCTTCTTGCATTATGCGATGAGATTGAAGCAGAAGGAATTCTTCCGTTTTATATGGGTTACAAGGATACATGGACCTGTCTTTCTCCATGGAACAGTGCAGTAGCTTCATTGACATCCCCGACCGTATGTAAGGATGTTAATAAGGGAGAAACTACATTTTCCGATCAGTATGTTCAGGTTGCGGAAGAAATGAAAACCCTGCTTCAGTATGGGGAAGCCAATCCGGTTGCATATTCTTATAATGATGCTTGTACAGCATTTGCAAAAGGTGAGTCGGCAATGTATATGATCGGAAGCTACGCTGTACCGCAGATTCAGTCAGTAAATCCGGATATCAATATTGATTCATTTGTATTCCCGTCTTCGAACAATAAGGAAGACATGGTTTTGACATCCGGTGTAGATCTTCAGTTCTGCGTGATGGAAGACTGTCCGAATAAGGAAGCAGCCTATGAAGTCCTCCGTTTCCTGTTAGAGGATGAAAACGTACAGGACTATATAGACAATCAGAATGCAGTACCTTGTAAGAAAGGTGATTTCAAGCTTGCATCTATGTTAGACGGTATGCGGGAATATCTGGACAACGGAATCGTGACAGATTATCAGGATCATTTTTATCCATCTGAGATGGCGGTAGATGCAATGATTCAGACTTATCTGTTAGATGGAGATACAGAAGCGTTTTTGAAGAAATTTGATACGGAATGGAAACGGTACAATCGTGATCTGATCACAAAGGTTCGCAAATATGAGCAGGAGCATTCCGGAGAGGAGGAATAGAAATGGATACAAAAAAGACAGAAGATATGAAGTTTGTTAAAAAGAAAAAGAAAATGTCCGGAAAATCCAGAACATTTATGTTGATCACAATTCCTATTGTAGCATTATTCTTTACATTCAACACGTTGCCTTTGATTCAGGGTGCGATTTACAGCTTTACCAATTTCCGTGGGTATGGCAGCTATGAGTGGGTTGGTTTTCGGAATTATATTGATCTTTTTCATGATGCAAGAGTTGGTTCATCCTATCTGTTTACATTTAAGCTGGCCATAGTAACAACGATCATCGTAAATGTTGTCAGCCTGATTCTTGCGATGGCATTAAACAGCAAGATTCGTTTTAAGAGCGGTCTTCGTGGACTGTATTTCCTGCCAAATATCTTAGGCGGTCTGGTTGTTGGTTATATTTTTAACTATTTCTTTACTTATATTCTGCCACAGATTGCAATCATGCTCGGTTTTGAGGGAAACAGTATGCTGGCAAGTTCTAAAACGCGTCGAACTCTCGACCAAGTTGCCGATCATCTCCTTTGCCGAGGCCGATTACAAATTCGCCTTCGGCGAGCAGCGCGACATCCCCTGCACCGTCACCAACGTAGCCACGTGCGACATCACGGCACTCAAAGGCTGGGACATCGCACTCGACATCGAAAATTCGGTGCTCAAAGTCACGGCTCCGGCCGACGGCGCGGACTGCACCGGTGCGGGCACGGTCGAATTCGCAGCCGTTTCGGCGGAAGAACTCACAGAATCGTTCAGCGTCCGCCTGAGCTGGAAGGGCATCTCGACCCCCGAAGAGTTCGTAGCCTTCGGCAACGCGGTAACCGAAGGGGCGCCGCTTGACGCCTACACCAACGGCGGCAGGATCGTCCTTGTCAGCGACATCGACCTGAGCGCCCTTACCCAAACCAGCTTCGCAGGCTCGGCCGCCAATCCGTTCAAAGGGACTTTCGACGGCCTGAACAATACGATCACCGTCAAGCTGGCGGATCAGGACTCGAAGGAACTCGGCCTGTTCCACACGCTCGACGCAACGGCCGAAATAAAGAACCTCTCGCTGGCGGGCAGCATGTCCGTATCGCAAGCCACCCCGGTAGTAGCCGGCACGCTGGCCGTCTATAACAACGGCGCGGCACTGACGAAAGTCACCAACAAGGCCACACTGTCCTTCTCCGGGGCGAAAACCGTTGCCACGGCAGGTTATCTCGGCGGGCTAGTCGGCCTGGCCAACGTCGGTTCGGTCTACACCGATTGCCACAATACGGGCGAATTCATCATCACGGGGACAGCCCGGACGGAGTTCATCGGCGGCATCGTCGCCGGCACCGCGGACAAAACGGAAGGGTCGCTCGTGAACTGCACGAACAAAGGCAATTTCAGCTTCGACTTCCCGGGCGCCGTCGACACCGGCCAATACGGAGGATTGTTCGGCCATGCCGAGAAATCGAACTGGACGTTCAGCAACTGCACCAACGAAGGCACCTTCACCGTCACCTTCGCCGATCCCGGGCACCAGTTCCACTCGCTGGGCGGTATCCTGGCCACCGGCTACGGCGTATTCGACAATTGCGTCAACAAGGGCAAGATCATGTTCAACAACTCCAACGGCACGAAATATCGCCGCACGGGCGGTATCGTAGGCTGCGTCGGATCGGACGCAGGCCTGGGTTATACGCTCAGGATGACCAACTGCCGCAACGAGGCCGACATCGCGGCGTCGACGGCATCGGTCGGCGGTCTGATCGGCATTGCCGAAAAGGTGGCGTCGCCGGCCCTGATCGAAAACTGTGTAAACACGGGTAACATGACCAGCCCCACGATGGCCGACTACGACCTCTTCTACATGGGCGGCATCGCCGGCAAGGTCGCCGGAGCCTTCACGCTGAAGAACTGCATCAACCGCGGTAACCTCACGGCGGCCGTCGAGCGCGACATCGCGGGTATCGCCGTAGCCGGTGACAACAATGCCGTGTTCGACGGTTGCGAGAACTACGGCAACATTACGGTAGTGGCCAACCACAAAACCGACAAGTGGCGCCCGATCGTGGCAGGTATCGTCGCCATAGAAAATGACAAGGTCACCACAATCACCAACTGCACCTGCAAGTGCACCATCGATGCGACGCTCTACCAGGCGACCAGCGTCGGAGCGGTCTATATCTTCCAGAAAACCTGGGAAAAGGGTGTCGAAGATACGAAGACCGTATGCGACGAGGCATCCAAAACCAACTCCGCGGAAACGACAATCAAAATCACGACAAGAGAGTAAAACCCAATAAGAATACAATACGGTTATGAATAAATATCATATAATAACACTGATATTGTGTCTGTTTTGTCTGGGAGGGGCCGCCACGGCCTCTCCGGACAGGACGGCAGCCGCCCCGGACACTCAGGCGCGTTCCTCGCAGCTGAAGGTCTCGGGTATCATCAAGGATGACGTGGGAAGCCCGCTGATCGGCGTGACCATCGTCGTCAAAGGCACCTCCTCGGGCAGCGTATCGAACTCCGACGGCAGCTATACGATCACGGTTCCCTACGCCGAAGCGACGCTGATGGTCTCCTACATCGGCTATGCCCCGCAGGAGATAAACGTAAACAACCGCACGAGGATCGACATCACGATGGTCGAGGACAGCAAGGCGCTCGAAGAGGTCGTGGTGGTAGGTTACAACGTACAGAAGAAGGAGACCATCACCGGTTCGATCTCGACGATCACCACCAAAGACCTCAAGCAGTCCCCCACGGCCAACATCAATAATGCGCTGGCCGGGCGCATGCCGGGCCTGCTGGTCAACCAGTTCAACGGCGGCGAACCGGGTAACGACGCCGCACAGCTCAACATTCGCGGTAAATCGACCTACGGCAAGTCGGACGTGATCATGATCGTCGACGGTATCGAGCGCGACATGAGCTACCTCTCCCCGGACGAGATCGAGACCTTCACGATCCTCAAGGATGCTTCGGCGACGGCACCCTACGGTATCCGCGGCGCCAACGGCGTGATCATCGTCACGACCAAGCGCGGCCGTAAGGGCGAAAAACCGACCGTCGATTTCAAGGCGTCGGTCGGTGTCAGCGAACCCATCCGTTACCCCGACTACCTGGGTTCGGCAGACTATGCGACCCTCTACAACGAGGCGATGCTCAACGACAACCCCTCGCTGGATCCCGGCTCGGCATCGCTCTTCTCCCAGGAGACGATCAGCAACTTCCGCCGCGCCAAGGGCGACAACTCCGACGGCCTGGGCTACAACTGGGATTACTTCGACTACGCATTCAAACCGTCGATCCTCCAGGATTACAGCCTTTCGGTACGAGGCGGCACCGACCGCGCCCGTTATTTCATCCTCGGCAGCTACTACAACCAGGGCGGCAACTACAAGCACTCGAACTCCGACAACGTCAACAAGTTCCTGCGCTATAACTTCCGCGCCAACGTCGACGTCGACGCCACCAAACGGCTGAAAATCTCGGTCGATCTGGGTGCCCGCGTGACGGAGTATACCTATCCCGGCGCCACGGCGGCCAACATCATCTCGCTGGCCAACACGCAGCCCCCCTACCTGCCGATCATCCTGCCCAACAACCACAACGACGTCAACCAGGCCGATTTCGAGGAGAACGGCGGCTACCTGCTCTATGCCGACAACGACTACCGCTACAACATGCTCGGTCAGTTGAGCCGTTCGGGTTTCAGCAAACGCACGCGCCGCTACCTGCAAGGATCGTTCAAACTGAGCCACGATCTGGACTTCATCACCGAAGGTCTGAGCATCGCCGCGCAATTCTCCTACGACACCTTCAACCAGCACACGATCAACAACAGCGTACCGACCCACAGCACAGGTAATCTGACCTACCCGGGCTACTCGACGTGGATGCTGCCCGAGGAGTACAGTATCGACGAGTGGAAGAACAACTCGGCCTATTGGATTCAGAACGGTTCCTACGTGACGGCCAACCAGCGCACCACCGACGACGCGCAGGGCAACAGCCTCAGCCACGCCAACCCCGAAGGGACGTCGCGTTTCCAGGCCCGACTCGACTACGCCCGCAAGTTCGGCGACCACAACGTGACGGCGATGGTACTCTACTACATGCAAAACAAGATCGTCGGCAAGGAGGTTCCCTATCGTTACATGGGTTTTTCGGGACGTGCGACCTACGACTACAAGAACAAATACCTCTTCGAATTCAACATCGGCTACAACGGTTCGGAGAACTTCGCACGCGGACACCGTTTCGGCGTATTCCCCGCAGGTTCGATCGGTTGGGTCGTCTCGCAGGAGGAATTCATGAAGAACGTGCGTTGGATCGACCACCTCAAACTGCGTGCATCGTACGGTCTGGTAGGTAACGACCAGATGGGGAGCACCCGCTTCGCCTACCTGCAATACTACACGTCGGGCAGCAACATGAACATCTACTTCGGCGAAGACAAGAAAGCATTCGGAACCACCCTCATCGAAGGCATCTTCGCCAACCCGTCGCTGACATGGGAGAAGGCACGCAAGTTCAACTTCGGTATCGACGCCGAGTTCTTCCACCAGCGGCTGACCCTCTCGGTCGACGTCTTCAAAGAGCACCGCTACGACATCCTCACCTCGCTCAATACCGACGATAAACTCGGCTTCCCCTATATCGTGGGACAGACCGCCCCGATCGTCAACTCGGGTATCGTGGACAACCGCGGTATCGAGTTCCAGCTCGGCTGGGACGGCCGCATCGGACAGCATTTCCGCTACTGGATCCGCCCGAACTTCACCTTCGCCCGCAACAAGGTGAAATTCTGCAACGAGATCAGCTACATCGACAACAACGGTCGCGACTGCCCGTGGCGCTACCAGACCGGCCGCCGCGTGGGTGAGAATTTCTGCTACATCTTCGATCACTTCGTCGCCGACCAGGACGAAGCCGATCGCCTGAACGCCATGAACGGCGGCAGCGGGTTCGCTATCTGGGGCCCCGTACAACCGGGCGATGTAGTCTACAAAGACATGAACGGCGACGGCGTGGTCAACAACTACGACCGTGCGGCCGTCGGCAACCCCCGTACTCCCGAAATCCAGTACGGTATTCCGGTCGGGTTGTCGTACAAGGGATTCGATTTCAGTATGCTGTGGCAGGGCTCGGCGCTCTGTTCGGTGCAGTTGAGCGGCCCGGCCGTATGGGACTTCCCGCTCTACGACCAGTCGCGCACGGGCAAGGTGCGTAAGATGCACCTCAACCGCTGGACGCCCGAAACGGCCGCCACGGCGACCTATC
>OGXT01002362.1_pt1 | contig 15143 bp, 4 predicted proteins | sample 1576361 | NCBI WGS metagenome assembly OGXT01 (sample SAMEA3541514, study PRJEB24748) | human gut metagenome | biome: human gut; feature: human-associated habitat; material: faeces | place: China | collected 2012 | reverse complement strand
TTTAATTCATTCCCGACAGACAATATGCTTGTTATGGGATCTGATTCCGATACATATGCTGACAATGAAATTTCATTGAAGATTGTCGGTGAAAGAGGAACAAGCATAGTAACAAACCCTGATTCAAGGGTAAAAGATTATAAAATTGATTGGCAGTTTGACGGTTTCAGAACACTTGGCGGCAAGCCGACAGGTGAAAGCGGAACATTCCCGGGAACACAGGTGTATTGTGACAGTTACGGAAGTGTAACGGTAAACAGTGCAAATCAAAGTTCAGTCAATTTTAAACTAAAGAATACATCGGCTAACTATTACGGCATGGTAACTGCCACAGTTACATATAACGGCAAGACAACCAAAGTGTCACGCCCGTTGGTACTGTTAGCTGATACAGAGGCTAATTCTGATATATACTTGCCAAAAGCCGGTTATACCGCAGATTACAACAATTACGAAAGCGGTTTAGTCGGATATACAACATCACAAAACGATATTTTAACAGGCGGTTGGTCAACAGACGGCTCTGATAAGAGTAATGTTGTTTTGAAATCAGATAACGGCGGTAAATATTTGAGTCTGTCTCGTGAACTTACAGGAAACTCATCATATATTAACAATAATGTAGGGCAGATTACATCACAAACTAATTTTGAACAAGATGTGCGTTTCGGCATAGACGGAACTGTCGGTTATATAGGCGGAAACGTGACAGAAAGCACATCAGTTGGCTTTGAATTGTCTTTTACAGATTCAAAATTCAGCTTGAACGGTACAGAAATCGGAACAGGTGAAAAGAATAAGTGGTATCACATAGTTGTAACAGCCGATCCGACAGTAAAGAAATGTATAGCAAAGATATATAACTTGGATTCAAACGGCGAGTATAACGGCAAAACTCCGTTAATGCAATCTGAATTGACAAACTTCAACGCAAATTACACAACAGGCAAGTACTATAGAATTACATTATCAAAAGATAAATCGAGTTCTATAGATATAAATAATGTTAAAATTCAATCGGCACAGGTTGACACAGATTCATTTAAAATAAACGGGCAGGATACAGTTAATATTCCTGCAAGCGACAGTGTAAAAGTGCCTATGACAGTATCTGCAAATATGACAGACGGTAATATTGCATTCGGTACAGCCGAATGGAAGATTGACGATGAATTTGCAGATGGTGTTTCTGTTGAAACGGATAGCGCTGATTCGCATTCGGCAGATCTTGTCGTAAGCTCAACGGCATCTGCCGGCGACGTATCTATTAAAGCGACATTAGGCGGAAAGTCTGTAACAAAGACAGTAAAACTAATCGGTAAAAATGACAGTATTGCGTTTGTAAAATCACCTGTCGGTGCACAAATACCGAGCAGTAACAAATATGAGGCAGTCGTTAAAAACGGAAATGCGGAAGTATTGATAGACAAGACTGTAACATACAAACTATACAATTCTGATAACACAACAGAATATACAGGCAGTGATATAAAAATTGCAAGTGACGGTACATTAACAGTATCATCATCAGCAAAGCCGACAGATATCTATGTTAGAGCAATCTCAACCGATTCAAATGGTAAAACGCTTGAAAAATCGGTTAAGGTAAACGTATATAATCTAAAATTCAATTTCACAACAAGTGCAAAAGACGGTTATACATCAGTTACTTCTTCAACCGAATATAAGGAAAGTCGTGGCTTTGGTATAGACGGAACTTGTGCAGACGGTGAAAGCTATATGAGCGGTCAGAATTTTGGTTTTAAACTTAACTTGACAGCAGGTGAAGTATATGAAATTACGGCAGTTTATGAGGGCACAATTAAGTGTGAAAGAGTAAATTCGTCACTTACAGGCTTTGAAAGAACTAAAAAGACATTAGAAAGTGATACATATAAGACGGCGGTATTCGGTGACGGTGTGCTGGATATTACATTCTCGGGTGACGGTAAACTATCATCATTAACAGTTGAAAAAGTAGAACGCACAGCAAACAGTAAGCCTGCATGGTGGACAATAGGCGATTCTACGGTACAGCAAAACGGAAGTTGGGCTTATACGCTTAATAATACATTGTCTGATTATCCGAAACTATCAAATGTTATAAGTGCATTTTATAACAGCGGTCAAGCAGGACGTCAGCACCGTTCATATTATACAGAAGGGTTACTTAACAATGTCCTATGCGGTATTAAACCGGGTGACGTTGTTTCAATAAGCGGTATGGGAACAAATGATACATCTTCGACAAAAGATGAATTTAAAGAGTATAATAACATTTATATAGACGCTATCAAAGCAATGGGCGCAAAGGTAATATTGGGCAGTTACACACCGACAGGTAATTACGGCTCAACTCAAGACAAGGTTTATGACGCAGATAATGTATTGTTCAAAGGTATGAGAACAAACAGTTATGATACCGCAATCAGAGAAGTATATAACGAAAGAGCGAACGATACAAATATTATAGGCTTTGTCGATATTGGAAAAATTGCAGATAACGTTATGACAAATGATGTACGAACAGTATATAATACTGCAATTCAAAGCGGAAAAAACGAAATTGAGGCAAGAGCAAAAGCACAGGAAAGAGCCACGGCACTTATGAGTATGTGGAAAGATTATAATCATTATTATACAGATTTCTCAAACTATATCTTACCTCAAATAACAACTCGTGTGGCACAACTTATGACAGGTGAAAAACAAGACGATATACCTCAAGTTATAAATCTTGAAAAGCCTGAAACGGAAAGGTTAAAAATTACAGGTACATCAATAAAGAACGGTTCAATTTTAGTTGATATTGATAAAGGTTTTGAGGGCGTTGCAATCTGTGCGCTATACGATAAAGACGGACTTTTAAAGCAGGTTGTCACTGAAACAGACAATACAGCCGAAAAAACTTTGACACTTAAAATGCATGCAACCAAAGACGGATATACAGTAAAAGTGATGAATTGGGACAGTTTGGATAAAATGAACCCAATCGGAAAAACACATTCGATAAAAGTAAGCGATATAGAAGATTTATCAGACGGAGATGATTCATCAGAAGAAATAACATCATCAGACGAATATATAGACGTATCAGAGCTTACTTCGTATGATAGCAATACATACAAAGTTTATAACGGTGACGGAACATACGAAAGCGTAAAGGCAGAAAACGGCAAAGTTCATAATACGTCAAAATCAGAAGTGACGGTAGTGCCGGAGTATAAATTTGAATTTACCAATACTTCTTTATCAAAAGATGAATATATAAACGGATATGTAAAAGTCAATGCAAATTCTTATACAGAAGAAAAAGGTTACGGACTTGGAAACGGTGATTATCATATTAACGAAAACGGTTGCTTGCCGACAGGTGACAATACTATAAAAATAGATGTACCTGACGGTTTTTATGACATTACGGTATACAGAAAAGGCGGAGCGAGAGCAGATGTTTATAATAACGGTGTTCAGATTATAAATAATACTACATCATCGGGTTCACAAAACCGTCCGTCAGGATTCGGTGTAATGTATGCACCGAGAATGGAAGTTACAGGCGGTCAGATAAATCTTACAATCGGTAATACTTCGGGCGGAAACGAGAGAATTGCATCGGTTGAAGTTGTCAGAGTACCCAAAAAGTATAAAAAGCAAGTTGTTTGGATAGCGGGTGACAGTGAATCTGCAAATTACTATCCACAAAATGCAGACGGTGACGACTTGGATAACAATAAAGTTATGATGACAGGCTTCGGTATGCAGCTTGAAAAGTTCTTATCACCGACAAAATATGTGGTTGCAAACTTCGGTCAACCGAGTGCTACTATTAAGACTTGGTACAATGAATGCTTTGAATCGGTTAAAAAGTTAATTCAAAAAGATGATGTTTTGATTATTGACTTCGGTATTAATGATTCGATAAGTTCATTAAATAAGATTGCTATTGATGAAATGAAACAGTATATGAGTGAAATGGCGGCTATGGCGAAAGAAAAAGGCGCAGTACCTGTTCTTGTAAGCCCTGTTTACAACAGTAAATATCAGCACAAAACATATTTCACATACAGCACTTCAACAAAGATTAATGCTATAACTGAATTTGCCGAGAGTATTGGTGTGGAGTGCATAGATCTTAATAAATACACTCAATTATATGTAAATCAAGCCAAAACAGATACAAATGATACGAATTGGACGGTTAATAATTATCAGGTAGGCGATAACCTACACTTGACACAACATTCCGCTTTGCTTGCGTCATCATTTATTGCGGCAGAATTAAAGAGTATGGGATATGAAACAACCGATTATTCATATACATATAAAGATTTATCGACTCTTTCTGCTGACAGTGACAGTAAGGTTATCAGAGGTGAAGAAAGCGGAGTGACAAGAGTTTATTCCGTTGCAGAGGCTGAAAAGTTTATAAAAGCCAATACCGAGGTTTTACCGACAACCGAAAAGAAGTGGGACTTCACAGAAAATACAACGGCGACAGAGGGAGAAAATGTAACGGTTGTGTCAGGCTCTGCGGCTTGGAATGAAACGAATCAGAATATTAAATTTAACGCAAATGTAACTGTACCGGGTACTTTGTCATTGAAATTAAATCCTGCAATCGGTAATAAGGCGAATGTTAATTTTGATTTGTATGTCGGTGCATTGGGCGGACAGACGTTTACATACACGATTGATGACAGTGAAGGTACAAATCTTGTTAATTGCTCATTTAACGTATATAACGGTACAGGAAGTATGGTTATCGGCGGTGAAGAAATTGCTGTTGACGGTGATGTTACATCAGCGGTATCAAAGGTAAATGGTGACGGTATGTCAGCGTCAGTAACACAAGTGTCAAATGAGATTAATTTTGCAACTAATACAGTTACTGTAAACATAGGCTCAAAATCATTTACCGGCAAGCTCACAGGAGCAGAAACAGGATTGATTTCAGATATATCGTTTAAGTCGGAGCGTTCAAAGAAAGCTGACAGAAGTATATATCTTGACAATCTTGTAGTAAGAGAATATGAAACCGATTCATCGGATACAGACGAAACTGCGTTTCCTAAGTTTAAAAGCGGAACATATACAAAAGACGGAAGTACAATGAAATACAGATATTATCTTCCTGAAAATTATGACAGTTCAGTATCGTATCCGGTAGTAATGTTCTTGCACGGCGAAACAAGAAAGGGCAACGATAATGAAAAGCAGTTGTATAACGCACAAGATTTATTTGATAAGGTTATAGAACAGGAAAGCACAAATCCTTGTATTCTTGTTGCACCGCAATGCAGTGCAGATAACAGTTGGACTGATTTGTCGGATATGATTGACGGAGTTGTAAATGATATTCAAAATCAGTATAGTGTAAACAATGAGAAAATATATATTGCAGGTTATTCAGAGGGTACAGAGGGCTGTTATAAGGTTGTCTCTGATAATCCCAATAAGTATGCAGGAATAATTGCAATAGCAGGAAAAGGCGATGCAACGTCGGCGCAGGCAATAGCAAAAAATAATACAGGTGTAATGATTTTTGCGGGTGGCGAGGACGATACGGAAATTAATGATTCTTCAAAGGCAATATATAAAGCACTTGTTGAAAACGGTGCGACGAATGTTGAATATAAAGAAATTTACGGTGAAGGTCATAATATTCTGAAGTCAGTTGCGAATACATCAGGCTTGCTTGATTGGTTGTTTGCAAAGAATTTAACAGACAATAAGACTAAAAATACAAAAACTGTTGACTTGGCTATATTTATGGGACAGTCAAATATGGCAGGACGTGGTAAATACGCTGACGCGACAGAATGCCCGATAGGCGCAGGATATGAATTCAGAAGTGTATCAAATGCAGATATGTTATTCGGTGTATCAGAACCTTTTGGCAAGAGTGAAAACAACGATTCTATAAATGACAACGGAAGTAACGGTGTAGACAGAAGAAGTGGGGATATGGTTTCATCACTTATGAACAGCTATTATGCCCAAACAGGTGTTCCGATTGTAGGAGTCCAAGCATCAAGAGGCGGTACAAATATAGGATATTGGAATACTGCGGCACAAAAGAATGAGGCACAGTCGCGACTTACCGCCGCTAAAACCTATCTTGAAGATAACGGTTATACTGTAAATCATATCTTTATGGTTTGGTGTCAAGGCGAGGCAGACGCGGATAAAATTTATTCGGGAAGTCAGTCGGCAGCGTCATATAAGTCACAGACGCTTAATGTGTTTGAGTATATGAAAACAGTGGGCGTTACAGATATGTTCATAGTTCAAACAGGTCACTATAACGGTGACGATGATACAGACGGCAAACATGATGAGGCATATGTCACAGTACACGATGCACAAGCAGAACTTGCAAGTGAGAATGATAATGTTTATACAGTAGGTTCATTCCTTGAATTTAAGGAAAATATGAAAGACAATTATCATTTTCACCAAATCGCATATAATACAGTTGGCATAGCGGCAGGTAAAGCAATAGCAGAGATATACAATAACTAAAAAAGTATTCTTTTAGTTTTGTGTAAATACAAAATGGTATAGAAAATTTTATTTAAGCGGACGGAATTAAATTTCGTCCGCTTTTACGTTATCAAAAAAATCAGCAATCGTCAATAGCGGATTCTATCAGCAAAGAAGAACTCCAACTGAGAATGAAGCTCATATCCAATCACGACGGCGACTAATCTATTTTTCATGACGTCCATTATTGCAAGGTACAGCATTTTAAACAAACCTAAATATTTCAGGTATCCCCAAGCGGTTTGTGCACTTATCTGCACAACTAACACGATAGAAAAATTTAAAATAATACACTTTTTAAAATTTTACATCTTCTTTTCGATTTTTTCCATTGAAGATATTAATGATTCTAGTTAAAATAAAGTCAACAAATAAACAAAGAAAGGAATGAGAGAGATGTCTGAATACATTCTTGAGCTAAAAGGAATAACGAAAATATTCCCCGGAGTAAAGGCTCTTGATAATGTTCACTTTCAGTTAAAACAAGGTGAAATACATGCTCTTATGGGTGAAAACGGTGCAGGAAAATCAACATTCATAAAAGTTATCACCGGAGTACATCAAGCTGAAGAAGGTGAAATATTCATTAACGGCGAAAAAGTAGAAATAAAAAATCCTAAAGATGCACAAAAATTAAGTATTGCCGCTATTTATCAGCACGGTACGGCATATCAACATTTAAGTGTAACGGAAAACATTTTCATAGGGCACGAGAAAATGACAAAGTTCCATACAATTGATTGGAAACAAATGCACAAGGATGCAAAAGCACTTTTGGAGAGATTGGGAAGTGACATTGACCCACATTCAAGTATGGGTAATCTGACAGTTGCGGAACAACAGATAGTAGAAATTGCAAAAGCCATTTCTACAAATGCAAAAATAATCATAATGGACGAGCCTACGGCGGCTCTTTCAAAAAGAGAATGTGAGGAATTATACAGAATTACAGAACAACTTAGAGATGAAGGCTGTTCAATAATATTTATCTCGCATCGTTTTGAAGATATGTACAGACTTGCTACAAGAGTAACCGTATTTCGTGACTCGCAGTACATAGGTACATGGAATGTAGATGAAATTTCAAATGAAGTATTGATTTCAAAAATGGTCGGACGTGAAATTTCTCAAATTTATCCTAAGCAAGAAGTTGAAAGAGGAGAAGAAATTTTCAGAGTTGAGGGATTATCAAAGACAGGGTACTACAAAGATGTTTCTTTTTCACTTCACAAGGGCGAAATCCTTGCTATGACAGGACTTGTCGGTGCAGGACGAACAGAAGTATGTCAAGGTATTATGGGTATTGAAAGACCCGATAAAGGAAAGGTCATTTTGGAAGGAAAAACACTTTCAATAAGACATCCGTCAGACGCTATGAAAGCAGGTATCGGATATTTGCCTGAGGACAGACAAAAACAAGGTCTGATTCTTGATTGGGGATTGGGACAAAACGTAACATTATCAACACTTGAAAAATTTACTAAGTTCACTGTTATAAACAGAAAAGCAGAACGTGAACGTTCAAAAGAACTTTTGGAAAAAGTTAAAACAAAGGCTCTTTCTGTATTTGATAAGGCGTCAAGTTTGTCAGGTGGTAATCAACAAAAGGTTATCGTAGCAAAGGTTTTAAATTCCGATTTGAAAGTAGTTATCCTTGACGAACCGACAAAGGGTGTCGATGTAGGTGCAAAAGCACAGATATATGAAATTATGTCAGAATTGGCGGCACAAGGTTTCGGAGTAATAATGATTTCTTCGGAAATGCCGGAAGTATTGGGTATGGCAGATACAATCCTTGTTATGAAAGAGGGCAGAGTATCTAAGATTTTTGCAGATGCAACAGGCGTTACTCAAGAACAAATTCTTGAGGCCGCAATGAATATGTAGGAGGTGTAATTTAATTATGAAGTTAAAAAAATTCTTTTCATCGAATATTCGTGAAATCAGCTTAATTATTGTAATGATTGCACTTTCTGTATTTATTGAAATAAGAAGTGGAGGAAACTTCTTCACACTTGAAAACATTTCCGATATGTTCACAGAAACGGCAGTTCTTGCAATTACGGCGGTAGGCATGATGATGGTAATTATCACAAGCGGTATCGACCTTTCAATCGGCTCGATAATGGCGTTGGGTGCAATGGTCGGCGGAACGATACTTAAAAATAATCAAGCAGTTCCCGGAGTGGTAATAATTTTAGTATCGATAGCAGTCGGTATCGTATGTGGTTTCATAAACGGTACATTGGTTGCTAAACTGAAAATATTACCTATTATCGCAACACTCGGTATGATGAATATATATCGCGGACTTACATATTTAGTTGCTAACGGAAGTTGGGTAAAACAACAGGAAATGGGTACAAAGTTTCTGTCAATCGCGACAGGAAAGTTTCTTGGTATAAATAATCTTATAGTTGTAGCAATAGTTGTTTATATAATTGCCGCATTCTTCCTAAATAAAACCCGTACGGGCAGAAAGATTTATGCAGTAGGAAACAGTGAAGAAAGTGCAAGAGTTTCGGGTATCAAAACAGATCGAACATTAATTATGGTTTATACTATATTAGGTGCGGTAGCCGGCTTAGGCGGTATACTTTATGTATGTAAATACGGAGTTGCTCAAGGTGAAACCTGTACCGGATATGAAATGAATGTAATCGCAGCTTGCGTACTTGGCGGTGTAAGCATTAATGGCGGTACAGGCAGAGTACAAGGCGTATTGTTGGGTGCTGTATTACTTGGTATTCTTAACAACGCAATGCCGCTTATCCATGTATCTTCATTCTGGCAAGAGGCAATTCGCGGTTTGATTATACTTCTTTCAATTATAGCAAACTCGTTAATTCAAAGAAACGTTGAAATGAAAGCATTGAGAAGGAGGAATATCTGATGGCTAAAGAGTATGTAAAACAGGCTGTAAGCAGTGACGGTACAAGAACAATATCAGCCCAAAGAGGATTTTCTTGGCAGAGATTTCTTTTTCAATGGGAGTGGATGCTTGTATTAATGCTTATATTGGTAAATGTATTTAATATATCCGCGTCACCGTATTATGCACATGCAAAATCAATTTTAAATGCAACCCGTGACTTCTTGGATAAAGCAATAGTAGTATTTCCGATGGCATTCGTATTAATGCTCGGTGAAATCGACATCAGTGTTGCGTCAATTATGGCTCTTTCAGCAACAATTATGGGTGTTGCGTTTGACGCAGGAGTTCCGATGATTGGAGCAATCGGTCTTGCACTTGTCACAGGCACTGTATGCGGTTTAATTAACGGAATTATCCTTGTAAAATTCCCTGAATTGTCAAGTATGATTGTAACGCTTGCAACACAGATAATATTCAGAGGAATAGCACAGATTATTTTGGAAACCAATTCGGTGGGAGGATTCCCAAATTGGTTTACACAAATTGCAGCCGGTAAAATCGGTGGAATGGTTCCATACGCATTAATATTTGTAGTAGTTGAGGCTTTGTTCTTTGCTTATCTTCTTCACTACACAAAATTCGGCAGAAGATGTTACGCAATGGGTAATTCAACAACGGTTGCAAAATTCTCGGGTGTAAAAACAGATAAGATTAAAATTATTGTTTATACAATGACAGGTTTATTATCAGCAATTGCAGCAATTTACCTTGCATCAAAGATGTCAAGTGTACGTCCTGACGTTGCAAAGGGATATGAACTTGATATTATAGCAATGGCTGTACTTGGCGGAGTATCAACTTCGGGCGGTAAAGGAAGAATACTTGGTGCAACACTTGCTATTATGGTAATCGGTTATCTAAGATATGGTCTTGGTCTAATCAACGCATCAAGCCAGATTATTATGATAGTCGTAGGTTTACTATTGATAATTGCAGTTGCAATTCCAAGTTTCAGAGATAGTATCGGTAATATGAATTGGTTCAAAAAACTTAAAGCAATGGCGACAAAGTCGCAAAAATAACTTAGTATCAATCGGAGTAGGAAACTCCGAAAAATAAAGGAAAACTTTAAAATAAGAAAGGTAGGTTTTAAACATGAAAGCAAGAAAACTATTGGCATTAGGTCTAACGGCAATAATCGGAGCAACTATGATGGCAGGTTGCGGAGGTGGTGGCGGAAGCACAACATCTCAAAGTTCAGATGGCTCATCGGCAAGCGGTACATACGCATTTGTGGCGAAAGACGTACATCCTTATATGCAGAAAGTATATGACGGTTTTGAAAAGGCTTGTAAAGAAATCGGAGCAGAACCACTTTACAAAGGCCCTGAAGCGGCTACACCGGAAAAGCAGATTGAAATTATCAATCAGCTTGTAGCACAAAACGTTGCGGGTATCGCTATTGCAGCTAACGATGCAGACGCATTGCAACCTGCATTGACAGAAGCTATGGACGCAGGTATTAAGGTTATTTCGCTTGACAGTGCTGTAAATAAAGATTCAAGACAAACTCATATTCAACAAGCCGATCCTGAAAAAATCGGCAGAGGACTAATTCAAGCGGCTTATGAAATGGTAGACGGTAACGGCGGTATCGCTGTATTGTCTGCAACAGCACAAGCTACAAACCAAAATCTATGGATTGAATGGATGAAGAAAGAATTGGAAGAAAATCCTGAAAAGTATGCAAATACACCACTTATAAAAGTTGCATATGGTGACGATGACCCAACAAAGTCAACATCAGAAACACAAGCACTTTTGACAGATTCATCTATTAAAGTTATCATTGCTCCGACAACTGTAGGCTTGCCGCAGGTAAGGTATTGCAAGATAAACAGTCAGATGTAAAACTAACAGGTCTTGGCTTGCCGTCGGAAATGGCTCCGTTTATCGAAGATGGTACTTGTCCTTGGATGTATCTATGGAATCCTGTTGATATAGGTTATTTGTCAGGTTACACAATGGATGCACTTGTAAAAGGCACAATTACAGGTGATGTAGGCGGTTCATTTAATGCCGGTGACCTTGGTGAAAAGAAGATTACAGAAGCTGCAGATGGTGGTACAGAAGTAATGCTTGGTGATCCATTCAAATTCGATACAGAAAACATTGCTGAGTGGAAAGAAGTTTATTGAGTTTAGTTAATTACTGATTAATTGTATTATTTCCCCCCCTAAAAAAATGTCCCTTTATTAAAAGGGACATTTTTTCGTTGACAAATATAATGCCGATAGAGTATAATTAATATGTTAATATAGTACAATATATTGATTGTACATTTCTATGATTTGTAGTTTTTTACTAAATGTAATAAAAACGTAGTTTGATATGAAAAAACATTCAAGACTTGTTGAAAGAGTTGTCAGACCATATTTGATTTTTATAGCTTTGATTTTAGCTGTAGCAATGATTGTAATGTACTTTTCTGTTGTGACAAAACTTAATTATGAGGCAGAAAATGCAGGGACGAAAATTGCGGAAACCATGGCTCGACAGGTAGACACATACATAGAAGAAATAGACGTACTTGCACAACAAGTGAAACGTCAACCTCGTATAATAAATATTTTTTATAACCTTAACAATACCAAAAATGATAAAAGTAATTTTTTCAATGATAACGTTTTGCTTGGAATTGATGTTTCATCTATCCTTAACGGATTGATTACTGATCGAAACGGTAATTTCAATATATCGGTCTATAACGGATACGGTGATTTTGTATCAAATCAAAATTACTTCATTGATAAAAAGAAATTTCAAAGCACTATGGAAAATATGAATTATGCCATAGAGTTAAATCAAATCGAAGAAAACGACGATAAAATAATAACCGCACCATCGGAAAATCCTTGGACAGAAAGTACAAGAGAATTTATAACTTTAAAAAAGAGTCTTAAAAATGATTATTCCGATACCGTATGCGGTATAATTGAGGTTAGAGCAAGCGTGGACAGACTTGAACAAATGCTGCATACGGAAGATAATGCCGAGATTTTAATTTGTGACCGTTCAAACGGAAAAATTATATATCCGACCGTATATACAGAAAGAGAAAGAAGCGAGTATTCTTCGGCATTTGTCAATAATGCAAACTGGGAAATAATGATACGAACACCCGTGTCAAATACAAAGACAAATATAATATTTATTTTATCGATTTTTGTGGCTTTGTATGCAATATTACTAGTGTTTGTCTTCTTGATAAGCCGAACTATCGGAAAAGAAGTTATAAAACCGATTTCACAATTAGCAAATCACGTTTGCAAAATTGACGCACCGGATGATAAAATGGCTCACATCAACGATGATGCTATTGATGAAATAAAAGAGCTTGAGGACAGTTTTGAAAAAATGCTTGAAAGAATGAATAATTCGATTATTCAAGAGAAAAAGGCATATGCACTTGCTTTGCAGGCTCAAATGAATCCTCATTTTCTGTACAATATGCTGGCGGTAATCAGTTCTGCCGGAAGTGAGGCAGGATGTGACAGTGTTTCCACAATGTGCGTCGAATTGTCTGATATGCTTAGATACGTTGCAGCATATCAAAAAGTTACTGTACCACTTAAAGAAGAAATACTCCATACAAAAAATTATCTTGCATTGATGAAATCAAGATATGAGGATTATTTTTCTTATAAGATTGATGTTTCAGACGATTTGATGAACATTCCGGTCGATGACCGCATCACCGACCGCTATTATCAGAAGGAAGCTATCCGCGCTGTCTGCGAAAAGACACAGCAGGGTTTCCGCAAGCATCTGCTGGTCATGGCAACCGGCACCGGCAAGACCCGCACTGCTGCCAGCTTAGTCGATGTACTCAGCCGTGGCAAGTGGGTGACCAACATTCTTTTCCTTGCCGACCGCACCGCACTGGTCAAGCAGGCGAAGGACGGCTTCAAGGACTATCTGCCCGAGATGTCGTTGTGCAATCTTTGCACCAACAAGGACGATCGCAACGCCCGCATCGTTTTTTCGACCTATCCGACCATCCTCAACGCTATCGACGACACCAAGACCCTTGAGGGGCAGCGACTGTTCACGCCCGCGCACTTTGACCTGATTATCATTGACGAGAGCCATCGCAGCATCTTTAAGAAGTACCGTGGCATCTTTGAATACTTTGACGCGGTACTGGTTGGTCTGACAGCGACCCCAAAGACCGATGTTGACCGCAATACCTACGACTTTTTTGAGACGCCACATAATATCCCAACCTATGCCTACGACTACGAAACCGCAGTTTATCAGGATCATGTGCTGGTACCTTACTACAACTATGAGGTCAAAACCAAGTTTTTGGAGGAAGGTATTACATACGAAGATCTGTCTGACGCCGACAAGGAACGTTACGAGGATGACTTTATTGAAGATGACGGCAGCCTTCCTGATTTTATCCCATCGGCACAGCTCAATCAGTTTGTGTTTAATGAGGCAACGGTGGATACCGTCCTTCAGGATCTGATGGAGCGCGGCATCAAGGTGGCAGGCGGTGACCGTTTGGGTAAAACCATCATCTTTGCGCAGAACAAGCGGCATGCCGAATACATATTGCAGCGCTTTAACGCCCTGTATCCGCAGTACAAGGGTTCCTTTGCCCAGCGCGTCATCTGCGACGACAGTTACGCGCAAACGGTAATCGACGATTTCAAGCAGCCGGCGCCGCCCGCGCAGTACCGTTTGGAGGATGAAAAGGAGCCGCATATCGTCGTATCGGTCGATATGATGGACACGGGCATCGACGTCCCGCATGTTGGCAATCTGGTCTTCTTCAAACAGGTGCGCTCCAAGACCAAGTTCTGGCAAATGATTGGACGCGGCACGCGACGTTGCCAGGGAATGGAATGCGTGGACAGCATAGATGGCGCGTATACGGACAAGCGTCGATTCTTTATTTTCGATTACTGCGGGAATTTTGAGTTCTTCCGCACACACAAGAACGGATTCGAGGGCCGCGATACCGATTCCATCGCCGCAAAGATATTCAAAAAGAAAACACAGATCGCCATGGCGCTCCAGGACGCCGCCTTTGCTGGTGAGCGCTATCAGGCGTGGCGGGATTCCATCGTGTCCTCCTGCCGCGAGCAGATAGACCGGCTGAATCCCGAGCTCGTTTCCGTCCGACTGAAGCGGCAGTATGTCGAAAAATATCGGTCGCCCGAGGCATTCAAATGCCTGGGAGAGCTGGAAAAAGGCGAATTGTGGGAAAATATCGCGCCATTGGTATTCATGGATGATCCCGATGAACAGGCGAAGTCGTTCGACAATTTCATGTATGGTTTGATCATCGCACAGATGGACGGGCTGCCTTCCTTCAAAAAGGCGAGGCAACAGCTTCAGGCCATCGCGGCGCTGTTGCGCAAGAAAGCCAGCATTCCCCAAGTGCAGGCGCAGATGGAGCTCATCGAGTCGCTCCTGACTGACGAATATTGGATGTCAAGCGACCCGCTGCGCTTTGAACAGGTGCGGACAGCGTTGCGCGATCTGATAAAATTTCTTGCCGACAACGAGCAGCAAAAGGTCGTCTATACCAACCTTGCAGACCCCATTGTCGACGTAAAGGAAGGCGTCGAGCTGGAGGCTGCCTATGATTTTGTCGATTATCGGTTGAAAGTCAACCGTTACGTCGCTGAACACGGGGATTCCTTGGCGA
>OGXT01002355.1_pt1 | contig 15160 bp, 10 predicted proteins | sample 1576361 | NCBI WGS metagenome assembly OGXT01 (sample SAMEA3541514, study PRJEB24748) | human gut metagenome | biome: human gut; feature: human-associated habitat; material: faeces | place: China | collected 2012 | reverse complement strand
TGCAGCAAGAAAGTGAGGTGCACAAAAAACGGCCCCCTAGACAGGAACCCAAACGGGGCGGCGGCATGCGGCCAAAGAAGGAAAATTGACAAGCACACGGATTGTGGTAAAATATTTGCTTATGAAACAGTTTTAAGTGAGACAAACGGGAGAGGGGAAACACACGGGATGAAAATTTCGCACGAAGACAGGCAGCTGCGAAGGCAGAACATGATGCTCAACGAATCGGTGGGGAGGGTCATTATGCGCATGGCGTTTCCGACGATCATCGCGTTTTTGACCTGACCGGTTTTAAAGCCGATGTGCTTGAAAAAGGTGGAAGCATTCTGCGGGGAAGCGATGATGGACAAGAGATCGTTGTCCCGCAGGATAAAATTACCATCCGGGATCGCGATCAAGTCGCCGCGCTCTACGGCGCAGATTAAAATATCGCTGTTTGTATGGGAGCCGATCTGGCTGACAGGCATGTTATTTAAGTGAAACTCCGGTTTGATGCGGAATTTTAACAGCTCCACGCGTCCTTTTGCAAAGGTGTCGATCTTGATCGCGGAGGGAAAACGCAGCAGACGGGAAATTTCCGTTGCGGCGGTCAGCTCTGGATTGATAATCATGGAGATGCCGAGCTTTTCCTTGATGAATCCGATTTCCTTATTATAAATCGGATTGCGGACGCGGGCGATGGTATGGCAGTTGCCCGCCTTTTTGGCAATCAAGCAGCAGAGCAGGTTTAATTCGTCGGAACCGGTCACTGCAATTAACAGATCGGCTTCTTCAACGCCCGCCTCCTGCTGGATATTGACGCTGGCACCGTTTCCAAGAATGCGCAGAGCATCCAGCTCTTCCGGGATGGAGGAGAGCTTCTGGGAGGATTCATCTATCAGTACGACATCGTGTTTTTCAGCGGAAAGCAGTTCCGCCAGTGTCAGGCCGACCTTGCCGCAGCCAATAATAATAATTTTCATGTTAGCCTCATCTTTTGAACTTGTTATTCGTCGTGTGTAAGGAGCAGACATGCGGCTGTCCCTCACAGTTCACCCGCGCCATTCGCAAAAGCGTATCTTCGATGCTTTCCGCTGCTTCGCAGCTCATTTTTGCTCATGAAATGGCGCTCCCTTCATAGCTTTCTGGACACAGATTCTCATGCAAGCATGAAATCTGCATCCAGAAAGCTATGAGTGAACTGTAACTCATTATAGCACGACGCAAATTTATTGCAATTGCAAAAAATATTCTTGACAAAAATTTAATTCTTCCCTATAGTCTCATCTTTGACAGTTGATTAGTTAAAAAAGTGCCACAATCCCTGTAAATACAAGGGGCGTGGCACTTTTATCTGCATACACGAAATATAGTAATGTTTTATCTCCGCTTACTTTTTTTCTGAATTCCTTTCATTTTCCGTTTTGTTATGAATTGATAGTCCGTTCTGAATCCGCAGGTTTCATGGAGATCGTCAGTGATTTCCTGACGCTCATATACCGGCATGAAGCCCTGTTCTTCTATAGCCGTAAATTTTATGTCTTTTAAAGTGTGAAGTAATTGTTCTGTGGTATAAGTCCCTTTCAAGGAGCGGTTTAATAACCGGAAATGTAACAGAGCAAGAAAACAGGTAAGAAAATGAGCCTTAATTCGGTCTTCACGGTTTAAGTAAACGGGTCTGGCTTCAAAGTCTGTTTTCATAGTTCTGAAACAGTCTTCAATCTGCCATCTTCCTTCACTGACTTTTAAGATATCTGCAACGTCATCATCAAGCAGGTCTGTACATACCGCATAAAGTCCGTCATACATTTCTTCTTCAGCAATCTTATCCGTATCGAGATAATAGTGGATCTTAGCTTTTTCTCCTTCGTTGGTTACAGCTACCTTATTTACAAATCTTGCAGGATCATTTGGATTTTTACGCTGTTTTTTTAGAGAGCCATTTGCAACCATTTTTTCTGCCCGACAGATCTGCTCCGCACGGATGGCTTTCTGATAAGCGGCATATTTAGGGGAGTAGGTTATGATCAATCTTTGATCCAGTTTTTTTGTTGTAAATGGTTCGTCTTTATAATAAAGCTGGTTCTTGTCATCATCTGTCAGTTTTGTGAGATCAACAGGTTTATCATCTGAGAGATGTTTGAAGCCAGTTTTCTTTAAAGCCCATGCCCGGTCTTCAGCAGGCAGCTTTTTGATGGACTGAGTGACAATAAATGCCCTCTGTCCCATGTGATTAAGAACACGGTTATCCTCAGAAGCAAGTCCGGCGTCACTGCAATAGATAAACTTATCACAGCCGAATTGTTGGAGAATCTTTGTTTCTAAAGGTTTTAAGGATTTCTGCTCATTTTGGTTTCCAGGAAAGAGTGAGAAAGCCAAAGGTATTCCGTCACCATCTGTAAAGAGTCCCATTTGAATAATGGGATTCGGACGGTGCTCTTTGCTTTTTCCGTATTTTTTATCTCCATCTTCCTGTTCGATTTCAAAGTAGTAGTTTGTGCAATCATAATAAAGGATCCGATCCATTCTGTCACCAAGAAAAAAGCTGTTTTTATAAACTTCTGATTGAATAAAATCCATTTCAGAAGCAAGAACAGAAAGAGCTCGGTAAACATCATGAAGTTCATAAGTTGGAGGCTCAAGGAACTGTTTTGCTGCTCGAAAGGAAGAACTTTTGCTGGAAGGTTCCAGAACCCTTGTATAAATTAAATCAGATAAAATAGCATTAAGATCATACTCGAATTTATGTCGGCTTTTGATTTTTCGGCAGACAGAATCGAGCTTAAGTCCATAGTAAATAGACTGAAGAAAAAGATATCCGCCAGAAAAAAGTTTCTGCTTATTATAGTCCATGAGTCTGTTGGAATGAAATGGGATCATGACAGTAGCATCCTCTTTTTCACTTTTATATTTCAGTGTTTCAAGACGAGCCTGTTCATTTGCCCATTCAACAACTCCGTCACGATCCGTGTGGAGCTGCGCCGATAATTCAGCTAACGTACCTAATTTTCGGATGGTTTTGGAAGTACTTTTCCCATTGGCATTTGTATAGGACTGAGTGATGTAAAAGGACTCAGAATTTTTTGATTTTGATGTTGTTATACGCACAATAATCACCTCTGTCACTATTATACCACATATCACCAAATATTACTATATAATAAAAATAAAAATTTGACAAAAAAATAAGCCTATTTCAAGGCTTTGTGGTACTTTTTTGGATTTCAATGTGTCAAACTCCCGTGAACCAACTGACAGATTATTCTATACCGCTGGAATAAATCCTATTAGAACCAACTATGAGGATTTCCCAGAATGGAAATATACAAAAGAAAATGATTTATTATTAGCTAGAAATGGTACACCTTATATTTATATACCGTATCCAAATGCTTGCTATACAGACCATATTATAAGGGCAACTATGAATGCAAGTGTAAATAAGCGATTTGTACAATATGGATTACAATGTAGTATAGCATCAGTAGTAGTGGATTCAGTAAGTCTTGCAACATGGTCAGCGTCGTTGTGGAATGAACAGGTTATAGCATGGCCGTCTGCTGAAGAACAGGAACGTATAGTTTCTTTTCTTGATGAAAAATGTGCTCATATTGATTCTGTTCTTGAAAAGACTCGCAATAGCATTGAAGAATATAAGAAGTTGAAGCAGGCAGTTATTACACAAGCGGTGACTAAGGGGATAAAAAATGATTGTAGGGTGAAAAGTAGTAAAATTGAGTGGATTGATAAAATACCTGAGAAATGGAAAGAAATTAGAATAAAAAATATATTCGACTTCAGAGAAGAAAAAAATTATATACCATTGGAAGAGGTGAATTTGCTTTCATTATATACAGACTTAGGCGTTATACAACATTCAGATTTGGAAAAAACAGTTGGAAATAAAGCAGTAAATGCAGACGGATATAAAAAAGTATATGAAAATGATATTATAGTAAATATTATTTTGTGCTGGATGGGAGCAATCGGAATCTCTAAATATGATGGAGTGACAAGTCCGGCTTATGATGTATATTGCCCACGAGAAAATGTAGACAGTAAATTTTATCACTACTACTTTAGAACGACGGGATTTGCAAGTGATTGTTACAAACGAGGGAGAGGAATAATGGCAATGAGATGGAGAACTTACTCAGATCAGTTTAGAGACATAAAGGTAGTATATCCTCCTTTGCGAGAACAAAAAGAAATTGTTCAATATTTGGATGAAAAATGCAATCAAATTGAAAACCTTGTAAAAAAGAAAAAGAAATTTATTGAAGAACTTGAGTTTTATAAAAAATCCTTGATTTATGAGTATGTAACAGGAAAAAAGGAGGTGCCAGAATTTTGAGTATAGATGTTACAACAGAGAAACGTTTCGAAGCAGATATTGAAGAATTTTTTCTATCATCGGCAGGTGGATACACACATAATTACGATGGGTATGATCCGCAGCTTGGTGTTTATAAAGATACTCTATTGAGATTTATCCAGAGAACACAGCCAAAGGAATGGAAACGCTTTTTATTGCAGAATAAAGTGGATCCAGAACGCAAATTCTGCCTTGCTTTCAACAATGCCTGCGATATGGACGGACTTATTTCTGTACTGCGACATGGATTTAAACATAGAGGTATTCCGTTCAAAGTATGTTATTTTAAACCAGAATCTGGCTTAAATCAAACAGCGGAAGCACTGTACGAAAAGAATGAAATTACTTGCAACAGACAATGGTTTTATTCCAGTGATACACATAATTCTGTTGATATGGTTCTGTCGGTAAATGGGATTCCGGTATTTGCCCTTGAATTAAAGAATCAGTATACAGGACAAAACGTTGACAATGCTAAGCGTCAGTGGATGTATGATCGTGACCCAAGAGAAATATGTTTTCAGTTCAATAAGAGAATCTTAGGATATTTTTGTATTGATCAGTTGGAAGTTTGGATGACAACACGGTTGGAAGGAAAAAATACATATTTTCTTCCGTTCAATCAGGGATCGAACGGTGCAGGAAATGATGGCGGCAAGGGAAATCCTGCGAATCCAGACGGATATCCGACATCATATTTCTGGGAGTATGTATTCCAGAAAGATAGTATGATGGATATTATCCAAAAGTTTATTCATCTGCAGGTAAAGGAAGAAAAGAAACAAATGCCTGACGGATCAGAGCAGGTCACGAAGAAGAAAAGATTGATTTTCCCAAGATATCATCAAATGGATGTTGTACGTAAATTAATTGCAGATGTGAAAAAAGAAGGTGCAGGTCGTAATTATCTGATTCAACATAGTGCAGGTTCTGGAAAATCCAATTCTATTGCATGGACAGCGTATAGACTGGCTTCCTTACATGATTCAAATGATGAATCTGTTTTCAGCAGTGTGGTTGTAGTTACAGACCGAACCGTATTAGATGAACAGTTACAGGAAACCATTTCAGGGTTTGATCACACGATAGGGTCGGTAGAGACGATTGATGATAAAAAGAACTCAAAAGATTTAAGAGACGCCATCAATAACGGAGCAAGAATTATTGTAACTACATTGCAGAAATTCCCGGTGATTTATCAGGAAGTGGATAAGGTTGCCGGAAGAAATTTTGCGATTATTGTCGATGAAGCTCATTCTTCACAGACAGGAAGTTCTGCAATGAAACTGAAAGCGGCGTTGGCTGATACAGAAGCAGCATTGCGAGAATATGCGGAAATAGAAGGAAAAGCAGAAGATGAAATAGATAGAAATGACAAACTTGTGCAGGAGATGCTGACACATGGAAAACATCCAAATCTATCCTTTTTTGCATTTACTGCAACTCCAAAACCAGCAACACTGGAGATGTTTGGAAGTCAATGGACAGATGGAAGTTTCCATCCATTTCATATTTATAGCATGAGACAGGCGATAGAGGAAGGATTCATTCTGGATGTTTTGCAGAATTATATGACTTACAGTACTTGCTTCAAAATTGCAAAAGACACACCGGAAAATCCAGAGCTTCCAGAAAGCAGAGCAACAAAAATTATAAAGAAATATGAAAAATTACATCCATATAATATCAGCCAGAAATCACAGATTATCGTAGAAACATTCAGAGAGACTACGAAACAAAAAATCGGTGGAAAAGGAAAAATGATGGTTGTCACAGATTCGAGATTGGCAGCAGTTCGATATTTCCATGAAATCAAAAGATATATAAGAGAACAACATTATGTAGATATGGATATTTTGGCTGCATTTTCCGGAACGGTGCAGGATGGAGATGAAGAGTATACAGAATCCGGGTTGAATGTAAGAAAAGATGGAAGCCATATATCAGAAAGTCAGACAAAGGAAGAATTCCACGATAATTTTAATGTTCTGGTAGTAGCGGAAAAATATCAGACTGGTTTTGATGAACCATTGTTACATACAATGATTGTTGACAAGAAATTGAAAAATGTGAAAGCTGTGCAGACATTATCTCGTTTGAATCGAACATGCCCTGGAAAGGTGGACACATTTGTGTTGGATTTTGCAAATAAAAAAGAAGATATTCTGGAAGCATTTCAGCCATTTTATCAGGAGACAAGCCTTGAGCAGGAAGTAAATGTGGATTTGATTTATCAGACAGAAAAAGAACTTCTGGATTATGCAATTTATAATGAGAGTGATATCAAGGCATTTATTGATATATGGAATCATCCTGGTAAGCAGGATGCAACTGCGATGGGAAAAATGACAAGTGTATTAAAACCGGTAGCAGACAGATATAATTTGAAAAACCCAGAAGAACGGTATCAATTCAGAAGACAGGTAAGAAAATTATTACGATGGTATAGTTATATAACACAAGTAGTTCGTATGTTTGACACTGATATGCATAAGGAATATCTCTTCCTTAGCTATTTGATCGGACTTTTGCCAGAAGAAAAGGAAGAACCGATTGATTTAGAGGGAAAGCTGAAACTGGAATATTATAAACTGCAGAAAACATTTGAGGGTGCAATAAAACTGGAAAAAGTTGATGGGCAGTATGTTCCATCTAAAAAGCAGGGGGCACAGGGAATCCGACAGAAAAGCACATTGGATGAAATCTTGGATAAGATTAACGAGAAGTATAAAGGGCAGTTCACAGATGGAGATCGGGTGATGCTTGGTGCGTTACACGATAAACTGATTGCTGATGATAAACTGGCAAGTTCTGCACGTACTTCAGATCCAAGAATTTTTACGGAAAGCATTTTTCCTTCTGCTTTTGGAAATGCAGCAATGGAAAGTTATATGGAAGCGCAGGACAGCTATGGTTCTCTATTTGAGGACAAAAGTAAGTATGATGCTGTAATGAGTGCACTGGCGGGAGTGATTTACAGGGAAATGCGTTCTAAAAAGACTATGGATTACCGGAAAATTGAGAGAGACGAGCAAGTGCAAATGGTAGCGGAAGAACCAGTTAAATATGGGGAATAAGAATTAGAATATGTTAAGAAACTAAGGGAGGAGGAAATGTATGTATTTAAAAAGATTAGATATTAAAAATTTTAGAGTTTTTGATGAAGAAGGAGTATCATTAATATTTAACCAAGGTGTAAATGCAATTATTGGTGAAAATAATTCTGGAAAATCTTCGGTGATAGATGCAATCAGAATTGCTTATTCCACAGTAACATACAAAAAAGATATATTTTTTTCAAAATCAGATTTTCATGTTAATGAAGACGGAACAACGGCTGATTATGCCCAATTTGATGTATTTCTGGAAGATGTTCCAAAGAGGTTAGTTGAAATTTGGAATCCGCAGAGCGAAAGTGGAAAGGGGGGAGATTTTCATATCAAATTCGAAAAATATATTGCTCCTAGTGGAATGGAAAAGGTACGATCTGTTTATTGGGGATTTGGAACGGAAGGGAATTCTTTAACTACAGATACATTCGAAGCAACAGATGTAGTTTTTCTTGGTGCATTACGTGATTCGGAAAACGAGATGAAACCTTCTAAAAACAGCAAACTGGCACAACTACTTAGAAATATGGTTCCAGAAGAGGAAATTAGAAAAGAATTAGTACAGATTTTGACAGATGCGAATAATAGTCTTTTGGAAAAAGATCAATTGATAAAGACAAAGACCACTATAAATAAAAATCTTGCAAAGATTGAACAAGAATTTTTAAATCAACAGATCGATATTGGATTGGTAGAACCGAGGTTTGATTCAATTGCGTCTTCATTACGTGCATGGTTTAAGCCAAAGTGGTTATTGATAAATAAATCAGATTCTGTGTATGAAAAAGCTACGGAATATTATCAAAATCATAAAGAAATTAAAAAAATGCAGGCAGATACTAGGGGAATATATTTTGAAAGCTCTATTTTAGAAGACCAGATGGATATTGATGCTGAAGTAAGCAGTAGGATTAAAGAACTTGCCAATAGTTCTTTTGAATTGTATCAAAATGGTTTGGGATATAATAATCTATTATTTATGTCTGCTGTGCTTGGAGATATGGCAATTGAAAAAGGTGGAATTTATCATAATCTTTTGTTGATTGAAGAACCAGAAGCTCATTTACATCCACAGTTACAGGAGCTAGTTCATAGTTTTTTAGAAGATGCAAATAGAAATGACAGTAATATTCAGATTATTTATACATCGCATTCTCCAACATTAGCATCTAAAATTGATATAGAAAATATTAATTTAATATATGAATGTGGACACGAAAAATTCTGTCTGCCTTTTTCAGAAGCAAAGTTAAATGAGGACAATAAAAAATATTTACAGAGATATTTGGATGTTACGAAATCTCAGATGTTTTTTGCAAGGGGAATTTTATTTGTAGAGGGAATTAGCGAAGCAATTTTAATTCCAGAAATGGCAAAAGCTTTAGATAGACCGTTGGAGAAATATGCGGTAGAGTTAGTCAACGTGGATAGTGTTGCATTTAAGCCTTTTGTTAATCTTTTTTCATCAGAACAAGTGAAGACTTGTTTTAAAAAAGTTTCTATTATTACCGATGATGATAGATGTTCTAAAAAGAATGAAAAAGACTACATTAGTAAAGATTTTGATTATGATAATGTTAGTTCGGAAATCGTTGCAAATTTAGAAAATGGACAGCCATCAGATAGATATAAGGAATTAGAAACATTGTGTTCAGGAACAGAAATTAATATATTTTCTGCTTATAAAACATTAGAGTATGCATTATGCTGTAGTGAAAATAATATTTATCATATGGTAGAAGCTATTAAAAATTGTTACGTAGATCTCGGACCTAAATTAGAAGAAAAGATTGCAACTTTATCTGAATTGAGTGAAAAAGCAGCGTGTGTGTGGTTGTTTATAAGAACCAGGGATAAATGTAAAGGTACAGTTGCCCAATATATAAGTCAAGTTATTAGTGACCAGAAAAAACAAAAGGATAATAAAAAAACAATTGAAAAGGAATTTATTATTCCAGAGTACTTGAAAGATGCGATTTATAGTGTAACGGAGAAAAAGTTATGAAAGAACAATTGACGGAGGAACAGAAAAAATTTTTAACAGCTGAGGGAAAAGTTGTTGTAAAAGCATGTCCTGGAAGTGGAAAAACTTATTCGGTTGCACATAAATTATTGTCTTATATAGACAATTGGAAAGATTATCATAGCGGTGTGGCAGTACTGTCATTTACGAATGTGGCAAGTAATGAGATACAAGAAAAAGCACAAACAATTCATGGCAGTTTGGGTGAACTAGGATATCCGCATTTTATAGGAACAGTAGATAGTTTTATTGATGAGTTTATTGTGTTACGGTATGGACATCTTGATACAGTTAGCAATGTACGTCCAAGGATCACAATTACTGATACATGGAAAATGCCATATGGCTTTTGGAGAAAAGAGTGCCATAGTAAAGGCTGCATAGATAACATAGAACAATTTTATTATGGCATTGATAAGAAGTTTTATAAGGGAAATGAACCGGTCAAGTGTGAAAAAAGAAATGCCAGATCGCTACCATGTCAACAATATAAGAAAATGTTGCAGGATAAGGGGATTATCTTTCAAAATGAAACTGCATTATTTGCATATCAATTACTAAAAAAATATCCTATGGTTGCATCTGCTATAGCAGAAAGATTCCCAGTAATTATTATAGATGAAGCACAGGATACGTCAGTGAATCAAATGGCAGTTTTTGATCTACTAAGTAAGTCTGGGGTAAAATCAATGTTTTTGGTGGGAGATGCAGATCAGTCAATATATGAATGGAGAAATGCTAGTCCGGAGTGTTTTTTACAAAAAGTAGAAGATACAAGTTGGCAGACAATAGAATTGACTGGGAATTTTAGAAGTTCACAAAATATCTGTAATGTTACATCCTATTTTTCTGCTAGCTTGAGAGGGACAAAGAGTAATAATGCAATAGGATATTGGAAGGATGAAGTACAAAAACCCATTCTTTTGCTAACAAAGAATAATTCAGAAAACGATACTATTGAGTATTTTATCAAAAAATGTATGGAAATGCAGATTGGGATATCGCCTAAAAATGTTGCTGTTTTAACGAGAGGAAGAATATATTCTGATACAGATATTAAGGGATTGTGGAAAAGTGCAGAGATAGAACTATATGCCAAGGCTGCATATGAATGGAAGTATGGATCGAGAAAAAAAGCATATGAGAATACAGAAAAAGCAACATATTGTATGATTTTTAATGAGGATACAGACAAATACATGATGCAACAGAAAATACGAGAGCATACTACCGAAGAAAGTTGGAAAGATTTTATTATCAACATTTTGATTAATATACCTGATGTAGATATGGAAATCGCAGAATGGGTAAAAGAATTTTCTACAATTTTTGTAGATGTCTGTAAAAATTGTGAGTATAAAATATCGCCTGACAAAGAGATAAAAGATACATTTAAAATAAAACGTAATGATAACAAATCACCGGATTTCAAAAAAATATCGTTGAAAAAATTTTTTGAGAAGAAAAATGAGGAGAAGTATACTAGATCTTCAATTCATGGTGTCAAAGGAGAATCTTATGAGGCTGTGTTGTTACATGTAAAAAGTCGAACAGGAAGTACAATTACTCCTAAACTTTTAATGGAGGGGGAACTAGAACAAGAATTAATGCGATTAGCATATGTTGCAATGACAAGACCGAGAAGATTACTTATGTTGGCTATGCCTGATACAAAAGGAATTAAAACATGTGGTAGATTTTCAGAAGAATTATGGACATATGAAAACTTATAGGTAATTTAGATAAGATGATTATATAAAAAGATTATTCAAATAATAAAGTAAAAAAGGGGCAATGTTATGGCAATACGATCAGTAGAGTATCTGCAGAGTCTTGTTCGGGAGCTTGCAAAACTTCCGAACGAGACTGAGTGGGTAGAATTTAAATGTAACAATAAGCAACCTCAAATGATTGGTGAATATATTTCGGCATTAAGCAATTCAGCAGCACTATGCGAACGACCTAAAGCATATTTGGTTTGGGGTGTAGATGATGCAACGCATAAAATTGTTGGAACTGAATTTCAGTATCGTAAAATGAAAAAGGGAAATGAGGAATTGGAAGCATGGCTTTCCAGAATGCTTTCACCAAGAATTAATTTCCGATTTTTTGAGGTTCCTATGGATGAAGGAATGGTTGTGCTGATGGAGATTCCTTGTGCAGAAAAACAGCCGGTACAGTTCGCTGGTGGGGAATTTATAAGAATTGGAACGAACAAAAAGAATTTAAAAGAGTATCCTGACAAAGAAAGAGAATTATGGAGAACATTCGATTCTACACCATATGAACTTCGAATTGCGATGGGAAATTTAGATGAAGATGAAATGGTGTTATTATTGGATTACTCAAAGTATTATGATAAACTGGAAATGCCAATTCCGAGAAATCGGGATAAAGTATTGGAAGATTTACAGCATGAAAAGTTCATAAAGAGAAATGATGCCGGTACATGGGATATCACGAATATGGGAGCATTGATGATCGCAAAGGATTTGAAGAAATTTGAATCTTTGCATAGAAGAACTGTGAGGGTGATATGGTATAAGGAGAATTCCAGACTGGATGCTATCAGAGAAAAAGAGTTCTGTGCGGGCTATGCATTTTCGCATGAAGAAATCGTGCAGTATATTATGACGATTATTCCACAGGAAGAGGTAATTGTAGAAACTACAAGGAAATCTGTTGTCAGTTTCCCGGAAATCGCTATCCGTGAGTTGTTGGCAAATGCTATGATACATCAGGATCTGCAGCAAAGAGGTACAAATCCGATGGTAGAAGTGTTTAAAAATCGAATTGAATTTTCAAATGCTGGTGCACCACTGGTAGCAATTGAAAGAATTGTAGATTCGGTGCCGGTGTCCAGAAATGAAAATATTGCCGGATTTATGCATAAATGTGGTATCTGTGAGGAACGTGGCAGTGGATATGATAAGATTGTTGAAGCAACCGGCAAAAATGAATTACTTGCACCGAGGATTGAAAATCAAAACAATCAATTTACAAAAGCAATATTGTTTGCGAAAGTACCGTTTGAATTAACCACGAAAGAAGATCGGATGCGTACTTGTTATATGCAAGCATGTCTGGCATATGTCAATTTTGAGGGGATTTCTAACTCAGATATTCGAAAAATATTTGGATTGGGAGAAAAAGAGAAAGCGAAAGCCTCTCGACTTCTTACCAGTGCTGTTGACGGAGGCTATATTAAAGTAATGGATCCGGATACTGCGCCAAGGTATAAAAAGTATATTCCATATTGGGCGTAATTTAAGTTTCGCTAAGTTTCACTTATATAGGTGTCTGAGGAAAATTTAATAGGAAAAACATGAAAAAAGCACTGAAAACCGTCGGATTATTGGTTTTACAGTGCTTTTCCTTTTGCCAAAGAGGAAAAATGCAGTGAATTTAAGTTTTGCTAAGTTTCACTGAGTTTTGATTTTACAGAGAGCCATTGCTTTTTAGGCTCATATTTTCCACATCCATCACAAGTCTGCGGCCAGTTAATTTTCCATTCAAAATATTCATCTCTGGTAATCACACCGGATTTCAGTTCATCCATCCTAACTACCCATTCTTTCAGAAAATCATTCAGAACCCCATAATCAAACCACATACAGACAGGAGCATGAGCCGGCCAGCTATCATTGTCGTGATAGTAAACGGAAGTGTCTGCTACTTCATTGCATTTTTCACCAGGAAATTTCCGAGGAAGAAACAGATGCAGGGCAGATGGATTAAATTCATCCAGCCAGAAAAGCAGTTCCATCATTTCGGAAGCGTCACGTCCAGCGGTATCATAGAGGGTATAAGGATTAACATCAAGAGCCTTAGCCATTTTATCAACCAGATCTTTTTTTGGAACACGAACACCTTTTTCATATTGTACAATTCTATGCTGATCGGTCAGTCCGATTTTCTCTGACAGTTCTTTTTGTGTCATTTTCCGGAATGTCCTGATTTTTTTTAGTTTCAGATTAAAATTCATAAAGTCACCTCTGCATTAGTCCTGATAAACATCCGTTGAAGATAGTAAAATCAAGAAATAAATAACTATTTGTCCATATTATAACATAAACTAGCAGAAAATCAATAAAAAAGAGTACAAAAAAGAACCTATAACGCATGAAGTGCTATTGACATTAGCAGTAACGGGGGATATAATGGCATTAAATCGAATAGGTACAAAAATGTATACCTACAAAACTTTTGATTATTGGACCTTGAAAATTGAATGAGCTGTATGGGTGCCTTTCGGGGCTTAAAGGTAACACAGGATTCCACCGCTGTATCAGAGAGTAGTATGTGGAAACCGAAGATACTCCGGCAACGGCTGGTATGCTTGAGAAGAAGCTGCCAGTATTCAGAAAGATTTCTGATAGAGGTCAATTGTAACGTTGACACCGCCATATACAAATGGAAGCCAACACGCCGAACGGAATGAAAAATCATCGTAAGAAGTCCAAATAAAAAGTAGATGTACTGACAACGGGCATAACCGCTGTCTGGGAGGTGATGCAGAAGAATACGGAGGAAAGGAGGTATGTGCATCATGAGAAAAACAACAGAGTATAAGGCTGAGAACCGTCTGACGGTAGATATTGAAGGATTAATGGCAATGTTATCCTGCGGAGAAGTAACTGCAAAGAAAATTGCAGACTATGCAGAAGCAAGAGTGATTGTTGGAAGACGTGTTCTTTATAACGTGGATAAGATAAAAAAATATCTTGATGCAATGGCAGTGTAATGAAAGATAAAAGGATAAAATACAACAACTTTCCTTCGGAATGAAAAGGGAAAAATATTCCTGTAAAAAAGGCAAATAAAAATTAGCATTTTGCAGGAATTTATCCTTGGAAATCATAAAATATTATGTTAATCTGTGAGCAGATATCAGACAGTAAATGACTGATACCGACAGGACAAAAATCATTCCGAATAACGAAAAATGAAGTGAAAGGAATGATTGATATGGCAAGAAAAGATAATAAAGGCAGAAATTTAAAAACAGGTGAATACAAGCGCCCGGATGGACGTTATGAGTATCGCTACAAGGATGAAATTACCGGAAAGCGTAATTCGGTTTATGCAGCTGATCTGGCGAGTCTGCGAGAAATGGAAAAGAAGATCAATAAGGATATGGATGATCTGCTTATTACAGACGTCTCAGTCAAGAAGCTGACCGTAAATACGTTGTTTGAGCGATACATGGCAACAAAGAATATCAAGGAAAGAACGAAAAAGAATTATATCCGTATGTGGGACTACCGGATACGAAATACTTTGGGAAACATTCGTGTTGTAGATTTTAAGACATCTCACGTAAGGACGTTCTTTTCCGCATTGTCAGATGAAGGACTGGCACACAGTACGATCAAAGGTCTTTATGGCTTATTGAATCCCAGTTTTGAACTGGCAGTGGAAGATGGGATTATCCGCAAGAATCCGGTAACAGGAACACTTGGAGATTATGGGGCTCCAGCAAAGGAGAAAGAAGCACTGACACTGGAACAGCAGGAAAAACTTCTGAAGTTTGTTGAACAGAGTAATGTGTATAAGCCTCATCTTCCAATGATGCAGGTTATGTTTGGGGCTTGCCTGAGAGTGAGTGAAACCATCGGCTTAACCTGGTCAGATGTGGACATGAAGAACCGGGAGATCCATGTAGGTGGACGC
>OGXT01002345.1_pt1 | contig 15219 bp, 10 predicted proteins | sample 1576361 | NCBI WGS metagenome assembly OGXT01 (sample SAMEA3541514, study PRJEB24748) | human gut metagenome | biome: human gut; feature: human-associated habitat; material: faeces | place: China | collected 2012 | reverse complement strand
CAGCGCGGCGTCGAGCGCCTCTCGGGCGTCCTCGAGCCCGCCGTACTCCTCGACCAGGGGCATGAGCTCGTTCACCCGCCCGACGATGCGGCGCTGCTCGGCGAGGGGCGGGAGGGGGAGAATGAAGTCCGGTATATCACCGAGATTAATTTTGAAAGTATGGGTCCCGCCGCCGACTTTAACTTTTTCGATCCATGCGAAACCAACGGGAGAATCAATGCATGAACAAATCCACTCCGCAATAGCTATGGAAATTGGTCGGAGTAACCCCAGGCTGACAAAGATACTGAATTCATAATCGACGTCAACGATAATCGGCTTGCCCAGAGTTCCAATGCGGCAAAGCAAGATGTCTCCGCGGCCGGGTTTCACTCGCCTACAAAGATCTTCATGAGTTTCTCGACTGATGTACCGCACTTTAGTCAAGTCAAACGAGCCACCAGAAACGTTTTGCACCGAAAGAAACAAGACGCCAGTCTCAGTATATTGAGGTGTCTTATGCGTACCGTCCGAAACGAGTGAGAGCAGATTGCCCAGTCTCGTCCAGCACCACCCCTCGGGCAGCTCCTCAAACGGCGCCTCGTTCACGATGCACTTATCGCTCAACACGCGGCCCTTGGCATCCACCCTCTTCTCATAGGGGGAGACATCGGAACCGATTAGACGTTCAATTGTGTTCGCAACAAGCGTTGTAAAATCTAACGATATGAGCATCACGGTTGCTTCTGTGCTTCGATGCTCTCGTCCTTAGCGCCCTCCGTTCAGCGGAGGACTGACGGTAGGTGACGTAAAACAAGAAAAGGGGGCAACCGAAAATGAAAGCAACCGAGGCAAATCTGCTCGACCTTATGGGCGTGGCGAAGATGCAGTTCGTCATTCCCGTGTACCAGCGAGTTTACTCGTGGAGCGTAAAAGAGTGCGAGGTTCTTTGGGATGACGTCATGCGAGCGGGTCGTGATGGGGTGTCGCACTTCGTGGGGTCGATGCTTTATATCCCCGAGTCCGAGAGCTCTGCCACGAGCATTTCGCGCGTGCTTCTGATTGACGGGCAGCAGCGCATGACGACGTTTTCGTTGATGATCGCCGCCTTGGCTGACTATCTGGAGGGTAATCCCGACAAGGCCGGCTTCCTTGGCGATCTCAAGATCTCAGCGCTGCGAAAGAACTATCTCTTTAACGATGATGACTACAACGGTCTGGCGCGCTACAAGCTGGTACTCTCGCAGGACGATAAAGAGACGCTGTTCTCTATTGTGTCTGGCTCTCCCATGCCAGATGAAAAATCGGATCGGATCGTCGAGAACCATGCGTTCTTCCGCGAAAAAATGCGCGGGAAATCATTCGACCCTGCAAGGCTTTGGGCGGGGCTAAACCGCGTGCAGGTCATCGACACTAAGCTCACCGCTGGCGTCGATAATGCCCAGCTCATATTTGAGTCCATGAACTCCAAGGGCAAGCCCCTCATGCCCATCGATCTCATACGCAACTATGTTCTTATGTCGCTTCCTAACGACGAACAGACCAAGCTCTACGAGCGCTACTGGCATCCCATTGAGCGTCTGTTTGGAAAAGGGGGCGAGAGCGAGTTTAACGCCTTCATTTGGTACTGGCTGTGGCTCAAGGTTCCCAATAGGCAGCCAAAGGAGAATGAGGCTTATTACGAGTTCAAACGGTATTTTACCGATGACTACGACGGAGACACCGAGAGTCTGCTCAAGGAGTTGCGCGAGTATGCGCAAAGGTATGCCAGCCTGTTCCAAGACAAAGAAAAGGACGCTGACCTACGTCGGGTGTTCAGCAGAATCGTAAGCCTTGATGTGAGACAGATCAGGCCTCTTTTGATGCTGCTCCACTCGGTTTACGAGGGAAATAGGCTAGACCGCAACGCGTTCCTTCGCATCTGCGAGACTATCGAGTCGTTTCTGTTTAGGCGGGCGGTTTGCGGCAGGCTTACCACGGGTCTAAATAATTTCTTTGCAGGCATGTATCGCAACCTTGAGCAACAGAACGATATAGAGGAGTACGTTACGGCGATGCTCCTTATCCACAGCAGTGGTATGACTGCGTACTTCCCGACAGACGAGCATTTTGTCGAGGAGTTTAAGACGCGCGACTGTTACAACCGCTTCTCCAAAAAGCGCTATTACCTGGAGCGCATGGAGAACTGGCACCGCCCGAAGGAGCCCATCTCGGCTGACGATTACCAGATCGAGCACATCATGCCCCAGACGATTGATGATGAGCACGGCTGGAAGGAATCGCTTGGCGAGAACTGGGATGATGTCCACGACAGACTGTGCAACAACTTGGGCAACCTTACGCTGACGGGTTACAACCAGGAGTACTCAAATCGCTCCTTCTCGGACAAGCTCAATCTTCCTAATGTGGGGCTTAAGTGCAGCCCGCTCTACCTTAACAGGTCAATCGCCTCGCATGAAAAATGGGGCGAGCAGGAGATTAAACAGCGTGCGGACGAGCTTGCGAAAGAGGCGTGTGAGATATGGAAGTATCCCGACCTTCCGGCAGACGTCGTTGACAAGTACCGTCCTTCTCGCGGGGAGTCTGACGAGGCACCTATCTGGACTCTGCAGGAGAATCACCCCACTTTTGCCGAAGGCGGACTCAACCAGAAGCTTTTCGATGAGGTGCGGGAGTCCGTTCTGAGTGGTAACCCTTCGTGGAAGTCCTATATAGCCAAGTACTATGTAGGCTTCAGGTCGGGCAAGCGAAAACTGCATGCCGTGTTAGAAGGCAGGACCAGCAATGGTGGCTGGATTGCCGTTGGCCTGGCAAAGAGCGTGGACGACCTCATGGATCCAGAGGACCTGTGTCAGGACAAGCGCTCGCAGGGCGGATTTGGCCCGGGTCTACCGACCTATGTCGCACTTCGGAATACTGGCGACATTCCCGCGGTGCTCGATCTTATAAAGCAGTGCTAGATGAAGGTCGGGGATTAGGCCCCCGGCCTTCATCGCCTCAGATTTGTTGGTGGATCTTCGCCGTAAAGCGCACCTAGTGGGAGAGGGTGCTCTTGGCCGGTTGGCGTCGGAATCGCGGGCAATTAATCGGCCTAAATCCGGAAAAGTGCAAATTTAGGCCGTTTAAAAGTAAGGAAAAGTGTCGAAATAGTCATCTAAAAACTTCGGAAAAGTGTCAAATAGACCATAATCCAATTGCGGAAAAGTGTATCCTAGTGCTAAAACAGCACGTAATAAGGGGTGCGCATATGCTACAGAGAAAAGCGAAAGCACAGTTTGAATCTTGGCTTGCCTTGTCGCCTAACAAGGCTCTTTTGGTCAAGGGCGCCCGACAGGTAGGAAAGTCATATTTGGTCAACGTCTTTGCAAATGAATCGTTCGAAAATGTCGTGACGTTCGACCTTATCGCCGACGCGTCCGTGCGCGATTCGTTTTTGGCGGCAAAAAGCGCGGATGACCTGCTTATGCGCATGTCTATTGCTGCAACGCAGCCGATGGTTGCGAACAAGACCGTTGTGGTTATCGACGAGGTGCAGCGATGCCCCAACGTGGTGACGTTTATCAAATATCTGGTCCAGCGCGGCGACTTTCGATACATCCTTACCGGATCGCTCCTTGGCGTTGAGCTCGAGGGCATCGATTCCCTGCCGGTGGGGTATGTCGAGCAGGTCCAGATGTACCCGCTCGACTTTGAGGAGTTTTGCTGGGCAAATGGCGTTGGTGCCAGCGTGTTTGACATGCTCAGGGGCTGTCTAAAGAATGAGGGGGAGCTTCCCGGCTATCTGTATGACCGCTTGCTCGATCTGTTCCATCAGTATGTGGTGGTGGGAGGCATGCCCGACGCGGTCAATTCCTTCTTGGCGACGCGCAATGTCGACGAGGTTCGAAACATCCACCGCGATCTTCACGCCCTGTATCGCGATGACATCGCAAAGTACGCTCCGCCCGAGCTGCGCTTGGTTATTCGCGATATCTATGATCTGATTCCCAGCGAGGCCGGTTCCAAAAACAAGCGATTCAAACTGTCATCGATTAACGGTGTCAAACGTTTTTCGCAGGTGACAGATCATTTCCTCTGGCTATCGGAGGCGGGTGTCGCGCTTCCTGTGTATAACGTAACGGCGCCCGTGGCACCCCTTTTATTGGGGGAGCAACGAAATCTGTTTAAGCTGTTTTACTTGGACACCGGAATGCTTATGTCGTCGTATTCCAAAAGGGTCGCCCAAGGCGTTTTTGATGGGGAGGCAGAAGGCCCCTTTGGCATGAATATGGGGGCGGCATTCGAGGGCTTCGTTGCCCAAGAGCTCAAAGCCCACGGATTTAGATTGCGCTACTTTACGTCCAAAAAGGTCGGTGAGCTCGATTTTGTGGAAGAGACGTTCGATGGGGAAGTGCTCGCCATCGAGGTCAAATCGGGCAAGAGTTTTAAGTCCCACGCGGCGCTCGATAACGCACTGGCAACGAAGGGCTACGGAATCGATCGCGCCCTGGTACTTGCGGAATGTAATCTTCACCGCGATGGTGACGTGCTGTATCTGCCCATCTTTATGGCAGGGCTTTTGGAGCCGTAACGTGCCGCCGACTCTTCCGACCCTCCCTTAGCCCTCGCTACTCGTCGTCCCCGTCGTTGGGGTCGCCCTTGAGGGTGTTGATGTCCAGATACTCGTTATCGTCCTCTTTTTGCTGGGTCTCCGACTCCGCTTGGGTGGGGCCGGAGAACAGCCGGAATCCCTCAAACGCAATGACACCGAGCAGGGCAATGACAATGGCGATAAAGGCAACCTTGACTGCCTGCGGAAATTCCGAGAAACGCAGCGCCTTTTCCTCGGCGTAATAATCGGCGAAGCGTTCTTCGCCTGTGCTTTTGGTATACACCGGCGCGGACGCGGCCTCCGGGTCATATTCCGGTGCAGGCGTGGCAGCGTACGGATCGTTGAGATAATCGCTCGATGCGGTGCCATAATCCTCGGTCTCGATGCGACCGTTGCCAGCATAGCCATCGGAATAATCGGAAAATGCCGTACCGCTCTCATAGTCCGCGGCACTCGTGTTGGCGGCAAAAAGCGGGTTAACTGGAACGTCGAGCGCCGGCATGCCGGTAGAGGTCTCATCCAGATCGGTTGCAGCCCAGGAATCGTAGGCAACCTGATGGGCAACGGGCTCATCGAGCCTTGTGACCGGAGGCTTGCGTGCCGCAGGAACAGGCAACTGCTGGGCGCTGTACATAACGGTGCTGTCGGCCGATTTGCCCTGCGTCGCTGCAGCGAGAAATGCCGCCGTTTCGGACGGGTCGCTTGCGGGGCGGGGAGCGGGCGTGGTCGCCGAAGTGAGTGCGGGCGTCGAAACAGGCGACTGCGCAGGAGTCGGCGCAGATGCGGGCTTAGGCGCAAGTGCGGGATTGAGGCTTGACGGACGAGCCCCGCCGCCCATCCACGGGCGATCATTCATCACGTCGTCAAGGCTCAGCGAAAACAGGTCGTCTTCACCCTCATCGAACATGCGGTGCACATGTCCACCAATTGCCGGAATCAATCCGCGACCGGTGCATGATGCCTTGCTCAACGCCATTCTGTTCCATCCTTCCGAAATACTAATGACATCGATTATATGGAACTTTCCAAGCGGCTCGGTCTTGGATTCATGCTTTCCAGAACTCGCGCCCAAAAGGGGAGGGGCAATCCAGGCGAGTGCCTACTTGTCGCCTGCTGCCGCCTTGGCCTCATTGAGGTAGCTATAGAAGCTGTACTTGGAGATGCCAAAGAACTCGCAGGCGCGCTCGCTCGACTTGGAAATGAGGAAGGCGCCGCGACGGTCAAGGTAGCCAATGGCACGAATGCGCTCGTCTTTGGTCATGAGCGCCGCGGGCTTGCCCACAAACTGCTCGCACTCGTGCAGCAGGTCCTCGAGCAGGTCGCCGATGTTCTTGGTAATGGGCTCGGGCTCGGTGTAGCCCGTGCCGCCGGTGCCGGTAAAGGCGTCGAGCGAACGCTCAAAAGCCTTCATAAGCGTAATGTCAAAGTTGATGCCCAAAATGCCGACGGGCTTGCCCTCGTCGTTGCGGATAAAGATGGTCGAGGACTTGAGCAGCTTGCCATCGGCGGTTTTGGTGAGGTACGGCTCGCGGTCGTGCACGTCGGCGGTGCCCTCGTGCATGGATTCAAGCACAATATGGCTGGGGCCGTCACCCAGTTTGCGCCCGCTAACGTGGCCGTTTTCGATCACTACGATGGAGCGGTCCACGTCCTCGGTCTCCAGGTCGTGGACGACGACTTCGCAGTTGGGGCCAAATTGGAGCGCCAGGCCGTGTGCAAGGCGCTTGTAGAACTCAATCTGTGCGGGGGTCATGGGTGCCTTCCTAAAAATTAGTTTGGGCTCACTGTGCCATAAACCCCACTTGTTCGCAAATAACGAAAGCGTCGCTGTGTTATGTGACCGTTCGGCGGCGAAAAGGTACCGATTACGGCAACAAACAATTTGTTAGGTTTGCCAATCAAAAAGTGTGATAGAACAGTACTAACAAACTTTTTGTTTGGCATCCACATAAAAGTTCAGCCGTGTGAATGGGATCGGGCTGAAACGCGTATGCGGGGGCCGGCAAGAGAGAACTTAAGGAGTTCACCGTATGGCCGATAAGATCCAGTGGGCGGGCAACACGATGCCCAAGAGCGATGACAAGCGCTTGGGAATCATGAGCCTCGACCACGTGAAGAAGGCCCGCGCCTTCCACCAGTCGTTCCCCCAGTACACCGTCACTCCGCTTGCCCGCCTGGATGGCCAGGCCGCGCGCCTAGGCCTGTCCAACCTGTGCGTTAAGGACGAGAGCTATCGCTTTGGCCTCAACGCCTTTAAGGTCCTGGGCGGATCGTTTGCCATGGCCAACTACATTGCCGACGAGACCGGCAAGGACGTTGCCGAGTGCACCTTCGATTACCTGACCTCCGATCAGCTTGCCAAGGACTTTGGCCAGGCCACCTTCTTTACCGCCACCGACGGCAACCATGGCCGCGGCGTGGCATGGGCTGCCAACAAGCTGGGCCAGAAGGCCGTCGTGCACATGCCCAAGGGTTCCACCAAGCCCCGCTTCGATAACATTGCCGCCGAGGGCGCCACGGTGACCATCGAAGAGGTCAACTACGACGAGTGCGTGCGCATGGCCGCCGCCGAGGCCGACGCCTGCGAGCGCGGCGTCATCGTTCAGGACACCGCCTGGGAGGGCTACGAGAAGATCCCGTCCTGGATCATGGAGGGTTACGGCACCATGGCTTCCGAGGCTGCCGAGCAGCTGCGCGAGATGGCTATCAACCGCCCGACGCACGTCTTTGTCCAGGCTGGCGTAGGCTCGCTCGCCGGCGCCGTGGTGGGCTATTTCACCAACCTGTATCCCGATAACCCGCCCACCTTCGTCGTGGTTGAGTGCGCACCGGCCGCCTGCCTGTACAAGGGCGCTGCCGCCGGCGACGGAGATCCGCGCATCGTGGACGGTGACATGCCCTCCATCATGGCCGGCCTGTGCTGCGGCGAGCCCAACATCTTGGGCTGGGATATCCTGCGCAACCACACCACCGCCTTCGTGTCCTGCCCCGACTGGGTCACCGCTCGCGGCATGCGCACCCTGGGCGCTCCCGAGAAGGGCGACCCGCGCGTCATCTCCGGCGAGTCCGGCGCAGTGACCACCGGTCTGGTCGAGACCCTCATGCTCGACCCCGAGTACGCCGAGCTCAAGGAGCTCATCGGCCTGGACAAGACGAGCTCCGTGCTCTGCTTCTCCACCGAGGGCGACACCGATCCGGATCAGTATCGCCGCATCGTCTGGGAGGGCGAATACCCCACTTGCTAATACTGGGCGGAGTAAATAGGTATCGCTCCGCCTCCTCACAGGTAGATTCCTTCGTTTGAAAGGTTATGAACAATGGCTAAAGAACTCGATTTCGACGCTATCAAGGCTGCTGCTGAGTCCCACCGTGCTGATATGACGCGTTTTCTTCGCGCAATGATTAGCCATCCCTCTGAGTCCTGCGAGGAGGGTGAGGTTGTCGCCTGCATCAAGGCCGAGATGGAGAGCCTTGGCTATGACGAGGTCAAGGTTGACGGCCTGGGCAACGTCATGGGCTTTATGGGCGAGGGCGACAAGATCATCGCCATCGATTCCCACATCGACACTGTCGGCATCGGCAACATCGAGAACTGGGATGCCGATCCCTATGAGGGCTACGAGACCGACGAGATCATTTACGGCCGCGGCGGCTCCGACCAGGAGGGTGGCATGGCTTCTGCTACCTACGCAGCCAAGATGATGAAGGACATGGGCCTCATCCCCGAGGGCTACAAGATCATGGTCGTCGGCACCGTCCAGGAAGAGGACTGCGACGGCATGTGCTGGCAGTACATCTACAACAAGGACGGCATTAAGCCCGAGTTCGTCATTTCCACCGAGCCCACCGACGGCGGCATCTATCGCGGTCACCGCGGCCGCATGGAGATCCGCGTCGACGTTCACGGCACCTCCTGCCACGGCTCCGCTCCCGACCGCGGCGACAACGCCATCTACAAGATGGCCGACATCATCGCCGACGTCCGCGCCCTCAACAACAACGGCTGCGACGAGTCGACCGACATCAAGGGCCTCGTCAAGATGCTCGACCCCAAGTACAACCCCGAGCACTTCGAGGACGCCCGCTTCCTGGGCCGCGGCACCTGCACCGTCAGCCAGATCTTCTACACCAGCCCCAGCCGCTGCGCTGTCGCTGACTCCTGCGCCATCTCCATCGACCGTCGTATGACCGCTGGTGAGACCTGGGAGTCCTGCCTGGACGAGATCCGCAACCTGCCGGCCGCCAAGAAGTACGGCGACGACGTGAAGGTCTCCATGTACATGTACGACCGTCCGTCCTGGACCGGCGAGGTCTACGAGACCGAGGCTTACTTCCCCACGTGGATCAACAAGGAGACCGCTCCGCACGTCAAGGCCCTCGTCGACGCCCACAAGGCCATGTTCGGTGACGAGCGCATCGGCTGCGAGCCCAGCATGGACAAGCGCACCGGTCGTCCGCTGTGCGACAAGTGGACCTTCTCCACGAACTGCGTTTCCATCCAGGGCCGCTATGGCATCCCCTGCGTCGGCTTTGGCCCGGGTGCCGAGTCTCAGGCTCACGCTCCCAACGAGGTCACCTACAAGGACGACCTGGTCACCGCTGCCGCCATGTATGTGGCTGCCCTGAACCTCTACGATCCGAGCCAGGCCGATGGCGATGCCACCGTGTTCCGCGCCGGTCTGACCAACAACAAGATCGACTAGTCCCATTCCTTGATCTTGTTGAGCCGGGGGCCGCTCGTGCCCCCGGCATCCCCTGTTGACTTGGGGCCCGCGGTCGTTATCTCCCATGCTTCCTCAGCGGTGGCGGGTCCTCGTCATGGTGCTCTGCATGTTCTAGCCACACGCGCATGCCGGAGCACATCTACTCATTGCGATCGTTTCACCTTTAGAAAGGACATTTACATGGACGCTAAGTTTACCGAGCTCGTCGAGCAGCTGAACGGCCTCGATTTTAAGGGCATGTACGGCAGCGACTTCCTGCACACCTGGGACAAGACCACCGATGAGCTCAAGGCGCTCTACATCGTCGCCGACGCCCTGCGCGAGCTGCGCGAGAACAACGTTTCGTCCAAGATCTTCGACTCGGGTCTGGCCGTCTCGCTGTTCCGTGACAACTCCACCCGTACGCGCTTCTCCTTCTCTAAGGCAGCCAACCTGCTCGGCCTTGAGCTGCAGGACCTGGACGAGAAGAAGTCCCAGATCGCTCACGGCGAGACCGTCCGCGAGACCGCTACCATGATCTCCTTCATGGCCGACGTCATCGGCATCCGCGACGACATGTACATCGGCAAGGGCGACGCCTACATGGCCGAGGTCTCCGAGTCTGTCCAGCAGGCCTACGAGGATGGCGTTCTGGATCACCGTCCCACGCTCATCTCCCTGCAGTCCGATTCTGACCACCCCACGCAGTCCTCTGCCGACATGCTCTACCTCATCAACGAGCTTGGCGGTCTTGAGAACCTCAAGGGCAAGAAGGTTGCCGTCACCTGGGCCTACTCGCCCTCTTACGGCAAGCCGCTGTCCTGCCCGCAGTCGCTGATCAGCCTGCTGCCCCGCTTTGGCATGGACGTCACCCTGGCTCACCCCGAGGGCTACGACCTCATGCCCGAGGTCGTCGAGCGCGCTAAGGGCTACGCCGCCGAGTCCGGCACCACCTTTAAGCAGGTCAACACCATGGCCGAGGCCTTCGAGGGCGCCGACATCGTGATCCCCAAGAGCTGGGCTCCGTTTGCCGCCATGGAGAAGCGTACCAACCTGTACGCCGAGGGCGACGACGCCGGCATCGCTGCGCTCGAGAAGGAGCTGCTCGCTCAGAACGCTACGCATCAGGATTGGTGCTCTACGACCGAGCTCATGGAGAAGACCGCCAACGGCCAGGACACCATCTTTATGCACCCGCTGCCCGCCGACATCTCCGGTGTCTCCTGCGAGCACGGCGAGGTCAACGCCGACGTCTTCGACATGCACCGTGTGGGCATGTACAAGGAGGCCAGCTACAAGCCGTACGCCATCGCAGCCATGATGTTCCTGCAGAAGGTTGCCGATCCCGCCGCTACCCTCAAGGCCCTCGACGAGCGCAACACCGCCCGTTGGTTCCAGGCCTAAAGCCGGGCTGAGGTAAGCCATGTAAAGGGGGCACTCTGCCAACCGGCGGGGTGCCCCCTTTTTGCATCGTGGGCGTGCGGGATAAGCGCTTTCGATGCAGATGCCCCGCGGCGCGAGTTATGGGTACGATGGTTTCAGGGGAGGTATCGCCATGAAACTTGGTTGCGTCATTATGGCCTCGGGCGAGGGCAAGCGGTTTGGCTCCAACAAGATGCTTGCCGATATCTATGGCGAGCCGCTGATTGCCCGGACTATCGATTCGGTTCCCCGGGGCTTTGACGTCGTGGTTTCGACGCGTTGGCCCGAGGTCGCCCAGATTTGCGAGGACAAGCATTGCCCGTGCGTGCTGCACGATGGCAAACTGCGCAGCGAAAGCGTCCGTGCGGGCCTTTCGTGGGGAGTCGAACGCAACTGGAAAGGCTGCCTCTTTTTGCCGGGCGACCAGCCGCTTGTGAGTTCGGATTCTTTTGAGGGTATGGTTCGTGCGTTTGACGAGCGTGGCCGCAATCATCCGGTGCGTCTTGCGTGCAACGGCGAGCCTTCGAGCCCGGTGCTCTTTCCGGCGGAATTGTTCGATGCACTTATGTGTCTTGAGGGCAAGGACGGCGGCGGTTCGATCCTTAAGGACCGTACCGACGTGGTGCTGGTCGAGGCACGTGCTTACGAACTGTGGGACGTCGATACCGCCAAGGGACAGCGACGCATAACGGAGCATATCGCCGCCTGCTCGTATTTTGATCGCGTGGCCAACTGCATCAACCAATAAGGAGCAATTATGATCATCATCAAAAACGGTGCGCTCGTGACGCCCCAGGGGCTTCGCCGCGCCGATCTTGCCATGGATGGCGATAAGATCGTGCGGATCGCCGCGGCGATTGAGCCGGGCGCCGACGATACTGTCGAGGATGCCGCGGGCTGCTGGGTGTTTCCCGGCTTTATCGATGGCCACACGCACATGCAGTGCTGGACCGGCATGGATTGGACGGCCGATAGCTTTGAGACCGGCACGCGCGCGGCTGCCTGCGGCGGCACGACGACCATTGTGGATTACGCCACGGCCGATCGCGGCGTGACCATGCCCGATGCCTTGGCCGAGTGGCATCGCCGCGCCGACGGAACCTGCACGGCCAACTACGCCTTTCATATGGCACTCGCCGAGTGGAACGAGCGCAACCGCGCCGATCTTTCGGCCATGCGCGAGGCGGGCGTATCGTCGTTTAAGACCTACTTTGCCTACGATCATCTGCGTCTGGACGATGCCGAGACGCTCGAGGTGCTGGAGGAACTCAAGCGTATTGGCGGCATACTGTGCGTGCATTGCGAGAACGGTACGCTGGTGAATGAGCTGCAGAAGCGCGTGTTTGAGCAGGGTATCCACGGGCCCGAGGGCCATGCGCTCAGCCGTCCGGATGTGTGCGAGGCCGAGGCCGTGAGCCGTCTGCTGTATCTGGCACACCTGGCCGGCGACGCACCGGTCAACGTGGTACACCTTTCGACCAAGTTGGGGCTCGAGGCCATTCGCGCTGCCAAAGCGCGCGGGCAGAAGAACATCTATGTCGAGACCTGCCCTCAGTATCTGATGCTCGACGATACTTGCTACTTGGAGCAGGGCGAGGACGGCTTTGCGGGCGCCAAGTATGTGATGAGCCCGCCGCTGCGCCATGCGGGTGATCGTGCGGCACTGCGCGAGGCGCTTGTAGCCGGCGAGATCGATACGATTGCGACCGACCACTGCAGCTTTAACCTGCACGGGCAAAAGGACCGCGGGCGCGACGACTTCCGCGCGATTCCCAACGGCGGACCCGGTGTGGAACATCGCCCCGTCGCAATCGCTACGAGCTTTGAGGGACAGCTGGGCCCCGAGGATCTGTGCCGCTTGATGAGCGAGAACCCGGCGCGCGTCTTTGGCATGTATCCGCGCAAGGGCTGTCTTGCCGAGGGCTCCGATGCCGACGTGTGCGTGTGGGATCCCAAGGCGCGTTGGACAATCAGCGCCGCGACGCAGCATCAGGCCGTGGACTACACGCCGCTCGAGGGCTTTGAGGCACATGGCCGCGCCAAGGCCGTGTTTGTGAACGGCGTGCTGGCTGCGCGCGACGGCGAGCCCACCGGAGCCCAACCCGGCCGCTACGTGCCCCGCTAACGGGAAGACCGCCGGGGTAGCTAATTTGGGAGATGATTTTTTGGGACGGGGTAGCAAAAAGAGCCCCGTCCCAAATTTGCTACCCCTGGAGGCTGGTGGCGATGAGGGGGCGGCCGAGGGCTGCCTCGAAGCAATCTGCCATCGTTGGATCGGCAAGCGTGTCGACTTGGTTGAGCATGATGCGGGCATTGTCGAGGTTCAGCATCTGCAGCTCGGCATTGAGCACCATGGCGACGCGCTCTGGGGTGGCAGCGTCGGTGGGCTCGCAGCCGCAGCGCTCGCAGAAGAGCTCGGGGCGGTGGACAACCTTGGCGACGGGCTTGCCCAGCCCTGAGGCGCCGACGACCCAGACAACGTTTGCCGTGGCGGCGGGAATTACCGGCTCCCAGGCGGCATGCGCCTTGAGCGGGAGTCGCTTGCTGCCATCTGCCTCGGCCAACACATAGTCAAAGCGCTGCGCCAGCTGGTCGAGCGGCTCAGCGGGGGCGGAGAGCTTGCCTGTCTCCGGGTCCAAGACGCCTGCCTGGCAGATGCTTCCGCGCACAAGGCCCGCGCAGGCCTCGCAGGTGCAGCCGGGGGCGTGTAAGGCACCTGGCTTCCAAGGTGCGGCGTCCAGGCGACGATTCGACCCGTCCCATGGCACGCCGGCAACGGGAAGCATATGCGTGGTGGTACAGAGGAGCACGCGGCCGCCAGCGCGCATGAGCTCAAGACCCAGCGTCTTGAGCAAGGTCGACTTGCCGCCGCTGCCGATAATCGCGGTAATGCCCGGCTCGATCCTGAGCGCCGAGGCAAGATTGCCGCTAACCGTTTCCATCTGTTCACCGCCGTATAATACTGTGATAATAAATAATCATCAGAGTAGCGGTCGAACCGCTTTTGCTCTGATCAAACCGTAGCACAGGGAGGTGCCCCGGGAATGCTCGTTTATGTTCGCGGCGCTGGCGATATCGCCACGGGCGTCGCCGCTCGCTTGGTGCGCTCCGGCGTGTCGGTCGTTATGGCCGATATCGCGGTCCCCACGTGCATCCGCCGCACAATCAGTTTTTGCGAGGCCATTCGCCTGGGCGAGGTCGAGGTCGAAGGCATTCACGCTCGCTTGGCACAGACGCCGGCTGAGGCGCTCGAGATTACCCAAGCGGGAGACGTCGCCGTTGTGGTGGACCCCCAGGCCAAGATGCTCGGCGAGCTGAAACCCTCTGCCGTGGTCGACGCGATTCTGGCCAAGCGCAACCTAGGTACCACGTGCGACATGGCGCCTGCCGTCATCGCCGTGGGGCCGGGCTTTACCGCGCCGGTTGACTGCGACGCCGTGGTCGAGACCATGCGCGGGCATTTTCTCGGCCGTGTCATTACCCAAGGTTCGCCCCAGCCCAACACGGGCGTGCCGGGCATTATCGCCGGCTATGGCAAGGAGCGTGTTATCCACAGCCCCGCTGCCGGTGTGTTTCGGTCCGACCGCGCAATCGGCGACATCGTGAGCGCCGGAGACGTGATTGGCTATGCGGGCGATACGCCCATGTGCACGCAGATCGATGGCTGTCTGCGCGGGCTTTTGGCGAACGGCGTGCAGGTGACTGAGGGCTTTAAATGCGCCGATGTCGATCCGCGCGGCGATGCCAGCTATATCAACTACATTTCGGACAAGGCGACGTCGGTCGGCGGCGGCGTGCTCGAGGCACTCGCTATGCTCACCGGTGTCTTTAGAGGATAGAAGGCGGCAATGGAAAAGCTCGATGTTGTGAATGCGGCGCTTGCCGCCCTGCGTGCTGGCGAGACGTGCGAGCTGGTGGTCGTGGCCGGCACGGCAGGGTCGTCGCCGCGCGGCGTGGGCGCCTGGATGGCCGTCTTTGCCGATGGCAGCCAAGCGGGCACCATCGGCGGCGGCAAGATTGAGCTCTTTGCGCTGGATGAGGCGCGCGAGCTCCTGAGCGCGGGACAGTCGCGTCTGGTCCGCTACACCATGGGCGGCGAGAACTCCGATACCGGCATGATCTGCGGCGGTGCCATCTGCCTGTGCTACCTGCATTTGGATGCGACTCGGGCACCGTTGTTCCAGGAAATCGCCGACGTCTTGGCCTATCGACGCATCGGCGACTTCGTCATCGACTTTGAGCCGTTTATCGCGAGCGCGCTCGAGGGCGATGTGGCCGAGTACCATGGCGAGGCATCGCGCCGCACCATTGCGGGCTGCCCCGGGCTTTCGCTGGTGGAGGAGGGGAGTAAGGTCACCTACACCAACGCCGCCTCCGAGATTCCCCCGGCACACATCGAGACGCTCTGCCCCGAGGGCCTGACCTACATCTTTGGCTGCGGACACGTGGGCGCCGCGACGGCGCGCGTGCTCACGGCTAAAAACTCATTTTTGAACAAGAGATTTGTAAGAACATATTATCTAT
>OGXT01002344.1_pt1 | contig 15223 bp, 18 predicted proteins | sample 1576361 | NCBI WGS metagenome assembly OGXT01 (sample SAMEA3541514, study PRJEB24748) | human gut metagenome | biome: human gut; feature: human-associated habitat; material: faeces | place: China | collected 2012 | reverse complement strand
TTAGTCAAAATGTGGCAACTTTTTGCAAAACCGCATGAAGAAATTACAGCTTGCTACGCAAAAATTCTTAACAATTATACACCGCTTAAATGTCGCTGTATGGTGGTAAAGTATGATGATGATGAAATTATGCTTTATCATAGTCCAAAAGAGTGCGTTTGCGCTGATGATGGTACGGAATACAACGTGAAAAACGTTACAATGATGACGGAAGATGATAACTATTTCATTATTTACGTTGAAGTGAAATAATATAATAGGTGGGGTGGGTGGGAATAACGAAAGGACGAAAAAATGATTTATTTTGTAAATGCGCAAAAGCACAAAGAACGGATTGAATATGATGATATTGCAAATCGTGTTTTTGGCAAAAAAGAATTGCCTGTTGATTTGAACGACATAGCAGCGGAAATTGTTAATGCGAAATGGGAAACATTTTACGCAATATCAGAGGACAAGCGCTCGGCGGTATACAAAGTTGGTGAACCGCAAGATGCGGCATGTAATTTGATTTTGGCGTTGACAGAAGTAACAACATTACATTATGCCGCTGTCAACTCGCTTGCTCGCGGTTATTTATCGCGAAAACGACTTGGCATAATCGTTCCGTATAATGGGCGATATGGGATCGGCTATAAATGGTTTACACCCTGTCGAATATCAACCCAGTATAAATTCGTATCTTATCTCGTTTTTTAAATCCTTCTGACGAGCTTTTGTGGGAGCAAGCGAAACGTGCTGTTTAACAGCACGTCAAGGAAACCGAAAAAATACAATAAATGGTTTTCTAAGAAAGGAAAAAATTATGAACGAAATTATTACAACCAACACAAAGAAAAATGAGATCCTTGAAGGTATCAACACCGCAACAGCGTCAATTTACTCGTCGTTTGTTGCTGAAAGCAACAACGATAAAGCGAAATTGTATAACGCATTGAATTCGCCCGAAGTCCGAATTGCCGATCACATTGGCAAGGAAATTAATGTAAAAGATGTTATAATTGAACCTGTAGAGATCGTTGATGAAAAAACAGGCGAAGTTCGAACAACCCCGCGTGTAACACTGATTGACATTGCAGGCCACACCTACACCGCAACGTCATACGGAATTTATAATTCCCTTAAGCGAATTTTCGGTTTGTACGGTTCACCGACATGGGAAGATGGAATTCCTGTTCGCGTGCGGCAGATAACAAACGGTGCTAACCGAATCTTCACTTTGGATATTGTTACAAAATAATATCTAAAACAGGGAATACAATATATCAATAAAATGGTTCACGCACTATAACCGATGATTTATAGTGCGTGAAAATTTAAAGAGGTGATATAAGAATGACAAAACAGGATGAGCTGTTGCGAAAAGCGGTAAAAAACTTTAATGCGAAGATAAAGAGGCTTGAAAAGAAAGCCCAACTGTCAGCGGAATATATTCCTATTCCGCAAAAAGTATATGTTTCAAAAATAAAAAACAGCGGCGCAAACATTGAAAGTATAATTTCGGAATTGCAAGCATTTACAGCAAAGCCGAAAGCCGCTGTTGATACCGAATTAAAGAAAATGGTAAAAGCCTACAACGAAAAAGCAAAAAGGTTTGAAAAGCGGGGTTTTAAAGTCGATAAATTATTATATTCAAAATTGAAAGACAGTCCCGATGTTGCAGATACAAAGGTTGTAATAAAAGAATTTATGGAAGGGGGATATAAAACAGTAAAAACGGAAAAGGGCGTTGAATTGCCTGATGCAATATATCGAAAAGCAAAAAAACAATTGCAAATTATAAACGAACGCCGCGCAATGCAACGCGCGAAGGTGGGTGAAATTGAGCGGGGTAATTTGGCGCAAATGGGGCGAATGCGCGATGTTAATTTGTTGCCGAAAAAAGATATAGATGAAATTAGTATGCGTGACATGCCCTCATACTTGCGTTCGCTTGATACACAAACTCAACCGAATTACCTTGAAAAAAAGAATTTGCAATATGTGAATAATTATATTTCAATGCTAAATAATTTATTTGATAGCAACGATCCGAGATTGAAAGAAATAATAAACAAAATACATTCGATTAATATTGAAGATTTCATCAATGCAAGTTTAGGTTCGGATTATTTGTTTATTTTGTTTTATCGTGATCCCGTTGAGCGTGAAAGTCAAAGGGAAATTATTTACAATAATATTATGAGGTTATAAAATGTATGTTGCCGACTTTGAAACAACAACGAACGCGGATGATTGCCGCGTGTGGGCATGGGGATTATGTGAAATAGGTAATATTTCAACCTTTATTTATGGAAATAATATAATTTCGTTTTTTGAAAAGATGAAAGAATTATCAAAACAGCAGGAAACAATATATTTTCATAACTTAAAATTTGATGGTGAATTTATAATTTATCATTTATTAAAAAGTGGGTGGTGTCATATAACGAATGAAGATAAGCGGCCTAATACGTTTCAGACTCTTATAAGCGACAAAGGAATATTCTATTCAATTACAACATATTTTAAGATTCTAAAAAAGAAAAATCACAAAATAACTTTTTTAGATTCTTTAAAGCTTTTGCCGTTTAAGGTTGCGGAAATTGCAAAGGCCTTTAATTTACCAATACAAAAAGAGGAAATTGACTATACGGCGGATCGTGAAATTGGGCACGAATTAACAATTGATGAGATACATTATTTGCGTAATGATTGTCAAATTGTGGCGCAAGCTTTAGAAATATTATTTCATCAAGGTTTAACAAAGAACACAACGGCAAGTAACGCAATGACAAATTATAAAGAAATCATAACGAAAAAATGTTTTTCAAGGTGGTTTCCCGAACCTAATTACGATGCTGACGTTCGGCAATGTTATAGGGGTGGTTTTACTTTTGCGAATCCCCGTTTTGTTAATAGGGTAGTCGGAAACGGTATTGTGTTGGATGTAAATTCCTTGTATCCTTCCGTTATGTATTATTGCAATTTACCGTACGGAGACCCAATATATTATGATGGTAATTATGAAAAAGATGATTTATATGATTTATATGTTCAAATGATACGGTGCAATTTCAAATTAAAGAAAAATTATATCCCGACAATACAGCTAAAAAACAGCACGGCATTCAATCCAACGGAATATATAATTGACAGCAACGGCGAAGATGTTACGCTATGTTTAACTTCCGTTGATATGGAATTGTTTCAAGCTCATTACAATATTTATAACATAGAATATATTGGTGGTTGGAAATGGAAAAGTTCAAATATAATGTTCCGTTCATATATAAATAAATGGTATGCTGTAAAAGAACAAGCAACGATTGAAGGTAATAAACCATTGAGAACTATTGCAAAATTGATGTTAAATTCCCTATACGGAAAATTCGGCATGAATCCGAATGTACGTTCAAAGATTCCTGTAATTGATCCGCTGAATGACAATGTGCGATATTTATTCGGAGAATGGGAACAGCGCAAGCCGATTTACATTCCGATTGCGGCATTTATAACCGCATGGGCAAGATACAAAACAATTTCAAGCGCACAAAAAGTATTTCACCGTTTTTTATATGCGGACACCGATTCATTGCATTTATTAGGTGATGACATTCCCGAAGAATTGGAAATTGATGACGTAAAGCTTGGAGCATGGAAACATGAATCGAGTTTTACAAGAGCCAAATTTTTAAGAGCTAAAACATATATTGAAGAAATTGAAGGCAAACTAAATGTAACATGTGCAGGAATGCCCGCGAATTTGCACTCACAAGTTACTTTCGAGAATTTCACGGAGGGCGCAAAGTATGGTGGAAAATTGCGGCCCGTACATACAGCGGGCGGAATTGTGCTTGATGAAACAGAATTTACAGTAAGGAAGGGTTAAAGCTATGTATTATGAAATAGGAAAAGCATTGAGTTATAATTGTTTATTTAATTTTATCGTTGGTATGCGCGGTGTAGGCAAAACATATGCTTTTAAACGATGGGCAATACAGGATTTTTTAAAAAATAAAAATGAGTTTATATACATTCGGCGATACAAAACGGAGGTAACAGCGCAAAGGTTAAAATCGTTTTTTGACGACATACAACCAGAGTTCCCGAACGTCACATTTAAAGTGAAAGGAAATATGTTTTATATCAATGACGAATATGCGGGACAGGCGCAAGCACTATCAACAGGGAAGATCCTAAAATCAATTCCTTTTCCGAAGGTAAGCAAAATATGTTTTGATGAATTCATACTTGATAAAGGGGTTTATCATTATTTGCAAGATGAAGTAACAAACTTTTTAGAATTGTACTCTACAATTGCAAGATTGCGAGATGTTGTAGTTTTCTTTTTGTCGAATGCGTATACAATTTCTAATCCGTATTTTGACTATTTTAATATTGTGCCGCCGTACGGAAATAAAACTATAAAGCGCATTAATAATGAAATATTGGTAGAGGTAATAAAGAATGAAGAATATACAAATGCGGCAATGAAAACACGTTTCGGCTCAATCATAAACGGTACGGCATACGGTAAATATAATATGGAAAATGATTTTTTGAGGGATAATAAAAATTTCGTTCAAAAGAAAACTCAAACCGCGAAATATTATTTTACAATATTATATATGAATAATAATTACGGAATATGGGTAGATTATAAAGAAGGGTTAATTTTTATATCCCGTGATATTGATGAAAGCTGTCTAATAAAATATGCGCTGACAAACTCGGACTTGCAACCGAATATGCTATTAGCGGTTCGAAAGTCAATATGTTTGCAGACTTTACGAAACATGTATAATGTCGGTGCAGTTCGGTATGAATCTGTAAAAATAAAAAATGAGTTTTCGAACGCATTTAAATTAATACGCGCTTGACAAAAACAAATCTATGTGTTACAATAATTTTGCGGGGAACATGTTTAAAATAACGTTGCGGGTTCAGAGCGTAACGGGTGAAACCGACTGAACCGCTGAATAGGTCTTACAAACTAACGTTAAACAGTTCCCTTGCAATTATAGTAAAAAGGTGGTTTACAGTTATGGAACAATGGATACAGATTATATCAACATACGGGGTATCGATTGCGGCAATGATAGCACTTGCGGTTTACATTGTCAAAAAAGATAAGGAAAATCAGCAAATTATAAACGAAATTATGAATGAGCATAAAACAGAAGTGAATGAGTTAAGAAAAACTATTGATAATAATACTCTTATTGTCAACAAACTTTACGAAAGGTTAAGTAAGGAATGAAAAATGCAGAGGATTTTGTAAAATATCTTTTCAAGCGTTTGCCGAAGAATAAACTATTGGCAGGCACTTATTATTGCGGCGTAACCGACAGCGAGATTGGAACAGTACCCGCACATTATTTGATGGGTACAACGGGACAAAAAGCAACGCAATGGCGGCTTGATTATGCGTATACTAAATATTATCAGTCAAATTACAGTAAAGCCGAGTTCGACAGTAAAACGCAAAAATGGATAACAGACAATGCATATTTGTATGACTGCAACGGCTTGATTGATGCTTTTGTCGGACAGGATAACAACGCGGCAGGTAACTATACAAATTGGTGCGGTATCAAAGATGATGAGGCACTTGAGTATATTACCGAAAAGGGTGAGCTTGCGGCAGGTGCTTGTGTTTTTAAGCGCAATTCAAGCGGCAGGATCCACCATGTGGGCTATGTAGTCGGACAAAACGTAAACGGGGTTCCGCTTATTATTGAGGCAAAAAGTTTTGTCGATGGAATTATTATGTCTACTCTTAATGACGGTTGGAACGAATACGGTATTCCCAACAAAATACTTGTTTTTCCCGAAATTGAACGAACGCGCTTTAGGGTAACAAGTCCGATGCAACGCGGCGAAAAATTTGAATTAATGCAAAGGGCCTTATCTGCAAACGGATATGATGTTGGCAAGATAGACGGTAAATGGGGCCCGAAGTCACAGGCGGGATTTGATGAGATGCTGTCGGTAAACGGTAAAACGGCAAAAGTAAAAGTACAAATAAACGGTGTAACCGTGCTGAATGGAGAATACTAATATGAAACGTAGCAAAGAAGAATTACTTCAATCTTTGAAGAGTTTTATCGGAGAGGATGAAAGCGAAAATGCAATATCTTTTCTTGAGGATTTTTCCGATTCTTTCGCTGATAATTCGGAAGAATTGATAGAAGTCACAAACAAATATAATTCACTTAAGAAACGATATAAAGAACGTTTTTTCGGTGAAGGTGATGAAGGCGAAAAGTTTGCGGAAGATGAAAACGAAGAGGAAAAAAAGGAAATTAAAATAAAAGATTTGTTTACGGAGGAATAAACATATGCCTACAAGACCTAAAAATTATGTATTGACGAATGTATCTAAAGATGTTATCAACGGAATTATAAACGAAGGTTTTTCAACAAACTATAAGAATTATATTCCGTTCACTGCAACGGACGCTGATTCTATCCGCGCAATTGGTAAAATTATTATGGATAGTCCGAATTTGCGCAATGCGTTCGCAACGGATCTTATCAACCGAATTATCCTTGTTACAGTAACAAGTAAAATGTACAACAACCCTTGGGAAAGTCTCAAAAAGGGTGTGTTGTCGTTGGGCGAAACAATTGAAGAAATCTTTGTTAATATTGCAAATGCGGAACTTTATAATCCGAATATTTCAAGCGAAACGGTTTTTAAGCGGCGCATTCCCGATATTCGCGCCGCATTTCACATTGTAAACTATCAAGTGAAGTATCCCGCTACAATTTCAAATGAGGATTTGTCAGCGGCGTTTACAAGCGAAAACGGCCTGTATTCACTTATTGAAAAAATATACGAAAGTCTTGTCAGCGCAAGTAACTATGATGAATTTAATATTATGAAATACCTTATTGCACTGAATATTGTAAACGGCAATATTAAGGCAATTTCAGTTCCCGCAATTTCGACAGATGCCAATGTTAAATCCGTTGTTACTCAAATTAAGGCAACTTCCAATAAAATGAAGTTTATGACGGCAGATTACAATATTGCGGGTGTAAAAACGCATTCACAGCATGTAAATCAAACTGTTATTGTAACCGCCGATTTTGATGCGGCAATGGATGTAAACGTTTTGGCGGCGGCCTTTAATATGGATAAAGCCGAGTTTTTGTCTAAAAGACTTATGGTAGATTCGTTTGGCGATATTGACATAAATCGACTTGCACAGTGCGCGCCTGAAACATGCGAAAATATTACATATGATGCAAATGGAAACGTAACAAGCGCAAAGATTAAGGGTATTACAGATTCTCAGCTTTCGGAGCTTGCAGAGATCCCCGCCGTCATTATCGATGATGATTTTATCCAGATATATGACCGACTGATTACAATGGAAGATATTAGAAATCCCGATGGATTGTATACTAATGCATTCCTTCATTGTTGGAAAATTATTAGTGTTTCGCCTTTTGCGCCTGCCGCAACTTTCAGCGACAGCGTGGCGGCGGTTAATAGCGTCACTATTTCGCCCGCAAGCGCAACGGTTGTTCCAAACAGCGAAATACAGTTTAACGCAAAAGTTAGCGGAACAGGATTCTTTAATAAAACTGTTACATGGACGCTTAAGGGTGCGAACTCAAGTAAGACATATGTGGACGTTCGCGGAACGGTATTTATCGGAGCAGACGAAACCGCAACAACACTGACGCTTAATGCGGATTCGAACGAAAATCCGTCAAAGGGAGCAACCGCAACAATTACTGTTTACAAAGGTAAATAAAATATTGTAAAGGAGAAAAGGCGGGCGATAGTAAACCTATTGTCCGCCGTAAAACAATGTTAGCACCAAGCCCAAACTCAAAAATACAATTATTTAATAATATAAACATTGATATTAATTATGAACACACACTTTATTTTGCGAGTGTATCCGCGCAAAATTCATTTTTTGCGCAATGGGTTGTATACAGCGCGGATAAAGCAATATATGTTCGGGAAAACGGAAGAATTCGCTTGCCGTTTACAGCCGATACATTGATTGGTTGTAATTATTTACGTTATCAAAATACAGGTTATCTAAACCGTTGGTTTTATGCTTTTATAAAGAACATATTTTATATAAATGATAACACATGTGAAATAGAATTTGAAATAGATGTTATCCAGTCCTTTAAACTATATTGTGAAATCCCTGCATGTTGGATTGAGCGAAATCATGTTTATGAAGATTGGGTAGGCTCAAACCGTGTAGAGGAAAATATATCAATCGGCGAATACGTTGTTGACAGCGAAAGTAAAGCACCTTTCGGTAATAATTGGAGTGTTATAATGTATTCATCATTCAACCCCACAAATTATGAGGCTGCAGGCGGCGAGTTGGTAAAGGGGATGTATAGTGCGCTCGATCGAACGGAAATCGGCAAAATAAGTATTGCAAATGGAAGTGGTGTATGGGTAGTTGATGCAAGAGACAAAATAAAAGATATTGTAACAAATCACGCTGACAAAGTGGAAGGTGTAATATCAATTGTGTTGACGCCAACAGAATTTGAAAGCGGGTTACAAGATCTTATATGGACAATAAAAAGAGATCCGAAATTTTTGGGAGTGAATGTAAACAACAATAAACTTTTCACTGCACCGTTTTATTGTCTTTATGTTTCAACAGGTTCGGAAGGTAAACTGTATGATTTTGATGACAGTACCACAGGTGACGGACTGGGAAGTATTACATTTAATATTGAAACTGATTTAGCACCAACACAAAGTGTTAGTGCAATTCCGATAAGTTATAAAGGAAGTTCAAAAAATTTCGGCGAAATGTGTATTATGACAGGGTTTCCGCAATGCGCATGGGTAAGTGATTCATTTAAAACATATCTTGCGGAAAATTCCGCCAATTTACTTTTATCAAGTGCCTTAGCCGTTGGCCAAATTGCGGGTGGTATTGCAATTGCGGGCGGATCGGGTGGAGCGGCACTACCGATTGGCGGCGGTATGATAGTAAGCGGCGCAATGTCAGTTGGACATATTTTAGCAGATGTTGATAAAGCAAGCCGAATCCCTCCGAAAGTGAGCGGTAATATTACTGGTACTGCGTTATATTCAATGGGAAATAAAACATTTCGCGGTTATATATTGCGTCCCCGTGATGAATATGTAAAAATTATTGATGATTATTTTACACATTACGGTTACGCGATCCATAAGGTTGAAACGCCTGCAATACATAATAGGGAAAATTTTACTTTTATACAAACTAAAGGTTGTGTTGTTCGAGCCAGCGCAAATAATGAGTATGATGCTTGCAATGCCGCCGCAAGAGCGAAAATTGCACAAATATTTGATAAAGGTATTACGTTTTGGGTGGACAATGCGAACGTTGGCAATTATAAAGTTCGTAATAAACCGTTGGAATAATGGGGGTTTAAAGTGATACGAAATAGTATGAGTATAACACAGCGTTTCCGAAAAGAGGCTGAACGCGAAAATATTGAATCGTATAATTTTTGGTTCAACCGCATTACGGAAATTGCAATGGCGGGTATTAAATATGAGAATTTGCCGCCGGAAATTGACGCAAGATTTATTGAATTGATATTGTGTTTTGACGGAAAAGCGCTGTTTTATTACGATGAGGATTTGGAAGAGTTCGTTGTTCTTCAATTTTACAGTAGTTCAACATTTGATATATACCGCGAGCCGTTTAAGCGTGTAGCATTTTCACCTGCTGTAAATTATCGTAATAAGAACCTAAGCAATGAAAATTCGGTTATAATATGGAATAATTCAACACGCTCAAATGAAATTTTGGCCTTGCGCTCATACGCAAAACGCATTTCAGAATGTGAACGGATTATCGATGTTAATGTAAAAGGCCAAAAAACACCGAAAATTATATTGACTGAAGATAGTCAACGGCTTACAATGGAGAACCTTTTCCGACAGTATGACGGCAATATACCCTTTATATTCGGCACAAAAGGGTTAAGCACTTTATCGGAAATAAATGTCCTTGATGTTACAACCCCTTATATCGCCGATAAATTACAGATACTAAAACGCCAAATTATCAGTGAGGCTTTAACGTATTTCGGAATAGATAACGCCAATACCGATAAAAAAGAACGATTAGTTTCTGATGAAGTTACAGCGAATTTCGGCGGCGTTGAGATTGCCCGCTTAACGCGATTGAAGGCACGCGAAGAGGCAGTAGCTAAAATCAATAAAATGTTTAACTTAAATATTAAAGTAAAGTTTGCCGAAATAGACCGAAAGAATGATGAGGTTATAAAAAATGAGTAATTATACGTCACAATTACGATATATTTGCGAAATACAAAGCGGATTCACGCCCGCCGAATTAAACGAAAAAACAATAGATGAAATTATTACAGCGGCGCAACCGAAAATATTTAATTTTAGGTTTCCGATATATGATGAATCATACCGCAATGTTTTAGAACATGAAATACTTTTTCATTTTTACATGCGTGAAATCGGTACTGAAACATACGGGCTGTTTAATTATTATCTTGCGCGAAAACTCCGTGAAATTATGCCTTACTATAATCAACTTTATAAAAGTGCAATGTTGGAATTTAACCCGCTGAACGATGTTGATTATACGGAAGAACACCATGGATCGCAAGGCGGTGAAAAAAATACTGTAAACACAGGTAATTCATCGTCAACCGTGAACGCGGAAAGCACCCAAAATACAGTAGTCGACAATAATATAAACCGAAATAACACTGAAAATCAAAATATCACTGACAATGGAAAAGCAACGAACACAGCAACAGCAACGGCGTCAACAACTGAAAATACAAACCGAAACACAAGCGCGGAATCAAATATCAGCGGCATTGACACGGACGCATACAGCGACACACCACAAACAAGTGTAAGCGGCGTTAACGGCATAAACGATAATTATTATTTAACAAATTATCGTAAAAAGTCAAATAATACCGCAAATAATAGCGAAACAAGGGAAAACGGAACAAATACTGCTGAAACAAGCAGTAATAATACAAGCAACGGAACAAATGAAAATAAGCGCAATTCCAGTACAACGCAAGATTTAAACGAAGAAAATCACGGCGAAACGTACGGAAACGCAACAAGCCGAACGGAAAACACAGGCCGAACAACCGATAACGGAACAGAAAACTTCAATAATACTGATGAATATATAAATCATGTTATTGGAAAACGAAATTCTGCAACCTTTAGCGCAATGTTGCTTGAGTTCCGAGAAACAATTATAAATATTAATAAACAAATATTTGATGAACTTGAAGTATGTTTCATGAATATATATTAATCGGAGGGTTATATAATGATTATTATAAAAGATAAAGAATTGGAAAAGGTTAATATTCCGCTTAATTCGGTTTATACTCCGGTCATTCCGTGCGTGCTTGACGGTAATTTATCGTTTTTGGAGATGGTATGGAAACTATTGTATCACATAAATGTTATCGTTGATGCTGTAAACGCAAATCACGGCGACATTGAGGATCTTGCACAGGCTATAAATGATCTTATTGTTGATAAATTATCGGTTATGTGGGTTGAGGTTGATTTTACAGCAAGGCCGATAAAAGCGAATAAAACTTTCGCTGAAATTGCAGAGGGAATGCGAAAGGGAATTGTATTTCTTACAACAAAAAACGAAGATGACTTACTTATTTTCATTCCGATATTTTCATCAAATAGTGCTATTAATTTTTTGCGCATTGATGCTAAAAATGAAGTGGTTGTATCAATTCGCCCAGATGAAAGTGTTACTCTGTATCAGTATAGTTTTGCTACAGAGGATCATCCTACAACGTTTCAAGAACAAGTAACTTTTAATAATACTGTTGATTTTAATAAGTTTACCGAATTTCACGAAACAACGAGATTTTATAAATTAATTACCGCTGACAGCGGAATAACAGTGCCGACAGCAACAGCGGCAAGCGCGCGTACACTTGCGGCAAATTTAGAATATGTCGGAAATGCTTGTTCGGAAACGTTGACGGCGGCGAAAGAATATGCTGATACACAGGATGCGGCGGTGCAGAAATCAGCTACAATATACACTAATACTAAATGCGGCGAAACACTTGCGGCGGCGAAAACATATGCAGATACACAGGATCAAACGATACTGACCAGCGCAAAAACATATACCGATACAAAATGCGGCGAAACGCTGACAGCGGCAAATGGATATACTGATACTGTATGCAGTAAAACACTTGCGGCGGCGAAAACATATGCAGATACACAGGATGAAACAACGCTTACAAGCGCAAAGACATATACTGATAGTAAATTTGCCCACGTTGCAATTGTAAAAAATGTTGACGGATCACTTACCGCTGACAGCACATTTTCTATGATTTACCTTAATATAAAAAGAGGTGCAGTTGTTGATGTAAACTTTAGTTCAGCAAATAACCGTAATTCAACGTATATAATGCGAAATACGATAATCACACCGACAAAGCTAACTTTTATCGGATATGATGAAACGGCAACATTACATACTTGCACAATTGACAGTGACAACAATATCACATACACATAATATATTTTAGTAAATTGGCAAAAATGGTTGCAAGATAAAATGAAGTGTGCTATAATAACATTGTGCAAAGGGAAAAGTCTTTCAGCCAACATATTATTTTTTCTTGCCTCCTTAGTTTTAAGAGCGCAACAGCCGTGGAAGTTTAGCAGTTCCACGGCTGTTGCGTTTTATTGTGGTTTACTTATTTTAATCTATGTCTTTCATCGGCATTAATATTGCTCTTGTCTCTAAATCTTGAATTTGCAAATATTTATAACCCGCTCCAACGTTCTCAATTAAACGAATTTTAATAGTATCCCCATCGAAATATGATAAAAGCTCAAGGAATAATTTTCTATCAAATCTTGAAAATTTTGAATCATTGGTTCTATCCATGCAAATCAACTCATGATAATCGCAAGGTTTATTTAACACTTCAAAAGCGTTATCTTGTCTGCATTCGCCTTGAACGGCGTTGCCAAAATTATCAATTTCAAACATAAGTCCCGCATTGATATATAATTCATCATTACAACGATAAATTCCAGTTTCTGCATCGTTCGAAACAGAAGTTGAAATATTGGATTCTAAAGCATACTTGCCTTGCACAAAGGTTACTTTTCCGCGCTCAATCTCAAAAAACGCGCCTGCTGAACCATACCTATCTATAGTGCCGCGCTTAAATTTACGGGCTTTAACAACATTTTTTGAAATCAACCCCATAATTTTTGATTTATAAACTTTCATTTTTCTTGCTCCTCCCGTATACACTATCAGCGTTTTTTTTGATTTCAATTTGCATCAAATAATCACACCCCAGAGGTTCAACATAAATCGCCTGCCAAGCATAACCCCGCTCGCACGATATTTCAATTGTGTCTGCAAAAAGTGTACTATGTTTAACTAAGGAATGTTTCATTCCATCATAATAAGAAATCGGAACATAAAGCCTAAAATAATGATATTTATCGTTTTTATTAACTTTTACCTCGCTCTTATACAATATTACACAATCTACCTTTTTATACTTAATAAATCGTAAAACATAAGATTCCGCCGTTTCATAATCCCTTGAGAAAATATATTCGCAATTATGTTTTTTGTCATTACCATTCCACCATACCATTAAAAAGGTTGTTGGTTCATCAAAAACATTCTTCAAGTTAAGTAAAAACTCAACATTTGTTTCACAATACCGCTCATTCATTTTTTCTTCCTCCCGTATACCCTTTCACAACTTACCGCAATTTCAGTTTTAAGGCGTTCGCAATAATCAAATATAGTGACGTATTCAGCCGTCCAACCCTTATTTTCATCAAACCAAATTTCAATTGGCGGGGTAAAACAGTTTTTTGCTTTACTAAGTTTATATTTATCCCCGCTGTAAAATGCATACGGTACATAAACCCGAAAAACATGTTGTTTGTTTGTCTTGTTAAGCTTTACAACAGATTTATACAAAACAGCGTTGTTAATTCCTGTTTTAGGTAAAATCTGCAAAATAGCGTATTCCGCTGTTTCATAATCTTTTCCGCAAACAAATTCGCAAAAGTATTCCGAATTGTCGCCCTGCCAAACAAGTAAAAATGTTAACAGTTTATCGGGTTTGCCGAGTAAATTAAGTGATTTGTTCATTCTATCACACCTCCCGCAAAAAGTAATGCTACAACACCTACCGCCGCACTTACAATTGTACAAAACAACATTTTTATGTTGTTATCGTCCGAGGTTATCGCGGTGTATAGGCACATGCCGCACATGATGAAAGCTGACAAAGCAATAGAGATATACAAAATGAATTTCATAATTTTACCCCCCTCCAATTCTTACCGTATACACGATTTGCGTTTTCTTCAATCGCGATGACAAGTTCCCCATAAGAATTGTCATAATTTTCATAATGCGCTGTCCAATTGCGCCGATAATCGGCCCATATTTCTATTGCGGTTCCGCAAAAATCTTTTACCCGCACCATTTCATAAGGGTTGCCGTTATAGTATGCGACAGGGACATAAACGCGATAAATATGATATTTATCGGTTTTGTTGAGTTTTATACCGCTCTTGTACAAAACAACGGTTTTATATCCCTTATCCTCTATAAGTTGTAATGTTATGTATTGTGCCGTTTCATAGTCCTTACAATACAAACATTGACAATGTGACCTGTTTTCTTGTTTCCAAACAAGAAGAAATTGTGTAGGTTCATAAGGATTTCCATGTAATTTTAAAAAATACGAGTTAGTCATTGATAATACCTCCCGAAAATATAATTTAATATTCAAGAACTTCATCATAGGAAATTTTCCTATTATTAAACACAAACTTAACAGAACGCCAAAGAATGCTGTCCAAATCCAGATATTCGCCGCCTAAATGCGCGGCAAGTGCGGTAAGGCAACAAAAGATTTTTCCGTCAAACACAAATACCGTGTCATTGTCGCGGAAATGATTATTGATAATGTGTAATTCGACTGTCATTTTTTCTTCCTCCCACCCCGTATAGCCAGATAGTACAGCTTGAACATTTTTCGCTTACTTAATGGGTATTAAATTCAACCCGAGGATTGCCGCTATCCTTTCAATCGTAATAATGTCGGTGCAGTGCGTGATAGTCACAGAAGGTGAAGATGACCAAAACAGGCGATATGTCTCCTTATTATCATCCCATTCAGCGCAAAGAGTTAAGTT
>OGXT01002332.1_pt1 | contig 15283 bp, 14 predicted proteins | sample 1576361 | NCBI WGS metagenome assembly OGXT01 (sample SAMEA3541514, study PRJEB24748) | human gut metagenome | biome: human gut; feature: human-associated habitat; material: faeces | place: China | collected 2012 | reverse complement strand
AGCTGCCGCACCTCGCTCGCCGTATCGGCACTTAGAATTATGCGGTATTGCCTTAGGTCCAGTTGAAATCGACCGGCTGTTCATATAAATAGATTCTGTCAAAAGGCACTGTGACCGCAGAGCCTTTCCGGCATTGATCCTTGTAATCAGGAGGGGAAACACACTACTATGCAGGCAAGCAGGAAACATTCTTTCTTCCGCCGCAGTCCGGCAGCCTATGTGGCCGCACCGCTGCTCTTTGTACTGGTATCTGCCGCTTTGCTTTTTGCAGTCGGCCGCACTGTACTGGGGCCTTACGCATCACTGCTCAGCTGGTTCTTTACCACCTCGGAGGCCTCGCAGCCGCAGGATCTTCTGGCAGATGCAGCCACTGTCATCAACGGCGGTGTTGCCAAAGCCGGGGACTCCCAGCCAGAGACCCTGCCCTTCAGCTCCATCGTCTACCCGGCCAAGGGTGACCGCTATGCCACGATCACCGTCTCCGGCACCAATGTGGACGCCCCTGTCTTTTACGGCGATACAAACAAGATCCTAAATCAGGGCGTGGGCACCTACGCAGACAATGGCGGTGTCGGCATCCCCGGTGAGGGTAAGACCATCCTGCTGGCGGGCCACAACAACACCTTCTTCAATGACCTGCAGCACGCCGAGGTCGGCGCGACCGTCACGATCACGACCCACTACGGCGTCTACACCTACGAGATCACCGAGATGAAGGTCATGGATTATCAGGACGAGACCTCCTATGACTTCTCCCGCACCGATGAAAACCTGATCCTGTACACCTGCTATCCCTTTGATGCGCTCGGCTTTACCCCGAACCGTTATTTCGTCTATGCCAAATACGTATCCGGCCCTGTGCTGGACAAGAACAGCTAAGGGGGTGTTGAATATGCATAAGAATGTCTCCGCGCGCCCCCGTTCCAAGGGCAACACCGTTTGGGCCATGGTGCTTTCCTGGCTGTCCAGCCTGTTGCTCACGCTGCTGGCTCTCTGCCTTGTGCTGCTGACGACCCTGTGCAGTCCTTCCTTTATGAAAGCGCAGGTTGCGCGCAGTGATTTCAGCGAGGCCGCCTACAGCTTTCTCTATGACAACTTTATCAGCTACGGCGCAGCCTCCGGCTTCTCGGCAGAGGTCATGACCTCTGCACTCTCCCGCGATCAGATTTTAGCTGACATGGATGAGTCCGTAGCATGGCTCTATGCGGGCGATACCGCGCAGGACACCCGCAACGGCATCCTGAACACCACCTATGACAGGATGATCGCCGATCTGAACGACCGCGGCATTGAGGTCACCTCCGACATTGAATCCGCCGTTGTCGTTGTCGCCGACGCCTGCCGTCAGGACTATGCCAACTATGTCACCGTGCCGCTGGCCAGCCAACTGTACACCTTTATCGAAAAGCTCAACCGCACCGTGCCGTTTGCCGTCTGCGCCATGGCAGTGCTTTGTGCAGTCAGTCTTTTCTTGACCATCCGCCTTGCAGGCAGTTCCCGTTTCGCCGTGCGCTGCCTGACCTTTGCCTTCACCGCATCGGCCGTTCTGTGCAGCATCGGGGCCACCGCGCTTGTACCTGCCATGCACCTGAACAATCTGAATCTCAATCCTGCCTCGGTCAAGCAGCTGATCATCACCTATGTCCAGAATCTTTTCGGCCGTTTCGGCCTGTTCGCTCTGGTTTACGGCGCCCTTGCCGTGATCCTGCTGGCGCTGACCTTCACCGCCGGAAGCCGCACCAAACGCCGCCAAAACACTTAATCGGAGGATACGCATGGAAAACGAAGAGTACGAAACCATTGACCTTTTGGAGGTCCTGAATGCCGTCCGCCAGCACCTGCTGGCCGTCATTCTCACAACCCTGATCTTAGCCTGCGCCGGCTTTGGTGTCTCTAAGTTCCTGATGACCCCCAAATATCAGGCGTCCGCGCTTATGATCGTCAACACCCGGCAGGACACGACCAGCAATGTCACCAGCGACCAGATCAACTCCGCCACCAAGCTGGTCTCCACCTACAGCATCATTATCAAGAGCGATACCGTGCTGCAGCAGGTCATCAACAATCTGGGCCTGAGCCTGACCTACCCCGAGCTGGCTGAGCGCGTGACCGTCAGCGCCGTGGATGACACTCAGGTCATGAAGGTCACCGTCCTGAGTGACAACCCCGAGTGGGCGCGTCAGGTCTGTGAGCAGATCACCGTGGTTTCCCCCGATGTCATTCTGGAATCTGTCGAGGCCGGCTCGGTCAAGGTCATTTCCAGCGCCTCGATCAACCCCGATCCCGTCTCCCCCAACACGATGCGCAATACCGCTCTGGGCGGCGTGGCCGGTCTGGTCATCAGCCTCGGCATCATCTTCCTCACCGTCCTGCTGGACAACAAGATCAACACCGAGGAGGATGTCACAAAGTATCTGGATCTCACCGTTGTCGGTGTCATCCCGGAATATGAGGGAGGCAAAAAGAAATGAGCAAGCCTGCAAAAAGCAACCGCCGCAAGCTGTTTACGGTCGGTTCCGACGCCCCGTTCCAGTTTACCGAGGCCTATAAGTCCCTGCGCACCAATCTGGAGTTCCTTTCTGCCTCCGGCAACTGCAAGACCATCCTGATCACCTCCTCTGTCCCGGAGGAGGGCAAGAGCAATGTTGCCGTCAACCTCGCCATCACGCTGGCCGCCTCCGGCAAGCGGGTCGTGCTGGTGGACTGCGATATGCGCAAATCCGCTGTCTCCCGCTATCTGCGCATCCCGCGCAGCCGCACGGGTCTGACGAATGTCATCACCTCCCACGAGGAAAACGCACTGTCCTCCGCACTCATCCGGATGAAGGACACCGGCATCACGGTCCTGCCGGTCGGCACCATCCCGCCGAACCCCGCAGAGCTGCTGGCCTCCTCCGCGACCGAGAAGATCTTTAAGGCGCTGCAGAACGCCTTCGATTATGTGATCGTTGACACACCCCCTGTCTCTGTTGTCACCGATGCCGCCGTCCTCTGCCGCGTGGCGGACGGTGTGCTGCTCGTTGTGCGCCCCGGCGTCACCACGATTCAGGGTGCCCAGCTGAGCAAAAAGAACCTCGAGGCTGTACACGCCCACATTCTGGGCGTCATCATGAACGGCTACAACGCCAAAAAGACCGGCCGCCGCGACGGCTACTCCTACGCTTATTCGTACGGTTACTACGACTCCAAACAGGAAACCGATGAATGAAAAACTCTCTTGTAGAGCTGCACTGCCACATCCTGCCGGGCATTGACGACGGCGCCAGAGATCTGGATATGTCGATGTCGCTTATGCGCCGGGAGGTATCCGACGGCGTTGTCGGCGTTGTCTTTACGCCGCACTTTCATTATGAGCGCATCACGGTAGAAAAGTTTGTCGAACTGCGCAAGGCTGCCTTCCGGCAGGTCGCGGCTGCGGTCCGCACCGAGGGGCTGCGCATAGCCGGCAAGCTTGGGGCGGAGGTGTACTATTCCACGGCTCTGCCCAGCCTTGATCTGAGCAAGCTGGCCTTTGCCGACACAAGCTATATTCTGATCGAATTTCCCACCACCATCCAGCCGCCGGGCATTGATGAAACGCTGTTTGCCATCCGTGCTCAGGGCTACACGCCGATCCTCGCCCATGTCGAGCGCTACCCCTTTGTGACCGAGGACCCCACCCTTTTGTACAACTGGGTCAATGCGGGGTGCCTTGCACAGATCAACGCGACCGGCCTGATCCGCGAGGGGCACACCAGCCGCTGGCTGCATAAGCTGCTGGACTGGAACCTTGTGCATCTGCTCTCCAGCGATTGCCACCACCCCGAAAAACGCCCGCCCAACCTGCGGGAGGGCTTTGAGCACCTGCCCCCGGCCGTTGCCCGCCGCCTGCAGAAAAACGCGATCGAGGTCTACCTCGGCAATGAGCTCCGTGTGCCGGACCCGACAGAGCCCAGATACCGCTTCGGGCATTGGGTATAAACAAAAAACCGTCGATGTATCATCGACGGTTTTTCTATTACTCGGCCCTGTCGTGCGGCGGGCATCACGCCTCTGCGACTGCAACCAGATATTTATAGATCTGCGGCTTGTACTCCTCATACAGGCCCAGATGTTCATACAGCTCCTTGTAATAGGCAAACAGCGTGGCACGGGTGGCCACCACATTCACCGGGTTCAGCGCCGTATGCACCGCGCTGCCCGGCGTGTTGAAGTAGTTGTAGATCGGCGTTGACAGCGCGTAGAACTTTTCCGCATAGCGGATATAGCTCAGGTTAAAGTAGAGATCCTCCGACCAGTCCATATCCTCGGCGCAGATGACATCATCGTGGGCGCGCACGATGTCGGCGCGGTAGAGCTTGTTCCACATCACGCCGTAGTAGAAGCTGGCCGGCTCCTGCATCAGTCCGGCGGCAAACTCCTCCTTTGTCATTGGCCCCTCCATCAGGAAGCCGAAGGTCTGCACCCGGGTCGGGCGCTCGGGCCGCTGGCTGCCCTCGGCGCGGGGCTTGGGCGGCGAGATGCGGTTGTAATGGGCAATGACCAGATCTGCCTCGCTCTCCTCGGCATGGCGGACGAGCAGTTCGGTGGCGTAGGGCTGGATCGTATCGTCCGCATCGACAAACTGCAGGTATTTTCCCTTTGCCTCACGCAGGCCCATATTGCGGGTGGCTGCCACACCGCTGTTGGCCTTGTCGATCAGCACGATGCGGGGGTCCACCTTGGCGTACATCCTGCAGACCTCAAGGCTGACATCCTTGCTGCCGTCGTTCAGCAGCAGGATCTCAAGGTTCTGGTAGGTCTGGCGGCGGATGCTCTCCACACAGCGCGCAATATGATCCTGTGCGTTATAAATGGGCACAATAATACTTACAAGCGGCTTTTCCGTCATGGCGGCGGGCCTCCTTTTTTCCGATAGTATAACCACAATACCATAAAATTTCCCGCTTGGCAATGGAAAAAGTGCGCGAGATGTGGTATGATGCTTATAAAGGCTTCCCCATCGGGGGAAGCTGTCCGCGAAGCGGACTGACGAGGGCCAACCTTCCGCCGCAGCCTGTTCACGGGCTGCCCCCTCAGGCCTGCCCCTCATCCGGCCTTCGGCCACCTTCCCCCAAGGGGGAAGGCATCACTATGAAACGAGGTCACCAACATGAAGCCTTCCATCATCCGCCTGCGTGCGCTGGAAAAGCAGCTTTTTGCCTACCGCTACGCGCTCAACGCCGTTGATTTCGACGCCGAGACCGTTGCCCCCGAGGGCGGCGCCGACGGCCGCGCCGAGGCCTGCGAGGTGCTGAGCCGCGCCAGCTTTGAGCTGCTTGTCAACGCAGACACCGCCGCCCTGCTGCAGCAGGCTGCCGCCGAGGCCGAGACCGAGCAGGAGCAGGCCGAGGTCCGCCAGCTGCAGCGCCAGTACGATGAAATTGCAAAGATCCCGGCTGAGGAGTACGCCGCCTTCACCAAGCTTTGCAACCAGAGCATCCCGGTCTGGGTCAAGGCCAAGCGCACGAATGATTTCAGCCTGTTTGCGCCGTATCTGGAAAAGATCGTAGCCGCCCGCCGGGCGCAGGCGCATTATTTTGCCCCCGACCGCGACCCGTATGAGGTCTGGCTTGACCGGTACGAGAAGGGCCTGACCATCGCCCAGTGCGATGCGTTTTTTGCCACGCTGCGCGAAACCATCGTGCCGCTGCTCGCCGACATTCAGGCCCGGGGCAAGGCCGTGCGCACCGATTTTCTCGATCAGGTGTGGCCGCTGGACGGTCAGCGCGCCGTCAGCAAAAAAATCATGGCGCTGTGGGGGCTGGACCCGGCCCACTGCTATCTGGCCGAGAGCGAGCATCCCTTCACCACCGAATTCTGGCGCGGCGATGTGCGCATCACGACCCACTATATGGAGCGCGACATGTTCTCCAACCTCTACAGCGTTGCCCATGAGGGCGGCCATGCGCTGTATGAGCTGAACATCGACCCCGCCTACGACTACACGGCCGTGACCGGCGGCGCCACAATGGGCCTCCATGAGAGCCAGTCCCGCCTGTTTGAGAACCTTGTCGGCCGCAGCCGCGCCTTTGTCAGCTTCCTCTACCCGACCCTGCGGGAAATCTTCCCCGATCAGCTGGCCGATGTCACTGCTGAGGAGGTCTGGCGCGCCGTCAACCGCGCCGAGCCCGGCCTGATCCGCACCGAGGCTGACGAGCTGACCTACGCGCTGCACATCATGGTCCGCTATGAGCTGGAGAAGGCACTGATGCAGGGCACGCTGGCCGTGGCCGACCTGCCCGCCGCATGGAACGCCAAGTACAAAGAGTACCTCGGCGTGGATGTGCCCGATGACGCCCACGGCTGCCTGCAGGACATCCACTGGGCGATGGGCGACCTCGGCTATTTCCCGAGTTATGCCCTCGGCAGCGCCTACGGCGCACAGGCGGTCGATGATCTGCGCAAAACGATGGACCTCGATGCCCAGTGGGCCGCCGGTGATCTGGAGCCGCTGAAGGCTGCCCTCAAGGCGCGCGTCTGGCAGTGGGGCTGCATGAAGGAGCCGCAGTGGCTTGTGGAAAGCCTTTGCGGCGGCAAGTTCGACCCGCACCACTTCACCGAGTATTTGAAGAAGAAGTATACCGAGCTGTACGAATTGTAAGCAGACAGCTGCCGCAGCATCCGTCAAATCCCCGCTGCCCCATTACATAACACCTCCGGCGCCGCAAAGCCATTTAGGCCTTGCGGCGCCGGGGCTTTTTCAGCACAGGACGCTGTCGGGGTAGTGCAGGCAGGTGTACAGGTAGCCCAGCGCCTGCTCCATCGTATCAAACTCGCCGTTGTCACTGTCGGCGGGGTGGGCGGGCAGGGTGGATTTATCAAAGAGTATCCCCTGCTCCTGCCGCCATTCGTCAAGCTGCGCGGCGATGCTGCGGGCGTAGGCCGGGCGGTCGGCACGGCTGGCCTGCGCATCTATGTAGGCGCAGGCGCTGTATCTGCCCGGCGCGGGCAGATAGGCCAGCTCGACCAGTGTGCCGCGGTCACAATCAAGGTAAAACAGCAGCTTGCCGCCGTATGCAGCAAGCTCAGCTGCCTCCGCCTCCCGGTTTGTGATCTGGGGTACAGCGGCCGTCAGCCGCTGCAGCTCGGCCCGCAGGGCATCGCCGTCCTGCGGGTAAGCGCCGGTATCCTTCGCCGCGGCGAGCTCCTCTATGCAGTAATCCTGCCAGCAGGGTGCGCAGTCCCCCTGCTTTGCGCGCTCGACAGCGTACAGGAGATCCGCACGATAAGCGGCTGCCAGTCTGTTCATCTGCTGATTTTCCATAGCGTATAACCATCCTTTGCATTCAGGCATCCCCACATAAGACAGCGCCGCTGCCTTGCGTGGGGATGCTATTCTTATTCAGTCTGCTTTTCTTCGGCTTGCAGGTATATCGTAACACAGCGCGCTGTCGAATCCTGCTGGTTTATAAGACCGAACGCCGGTTTATTTTGGGGATGGTTGTTTTCCGCTGTCGAAAAAGGCCGGTCACACCTCCAGCCCTGCAAAGTGTTTTTCTGCTATGCGGAAGGCCGCAGCACCTCGTCCAGCGCGTCCAGCCTTTGGGGCACTGCACTCAGGTCGATGGTACCAAAGTCCGTTGTCACGCCGGCAGCCTCCAACAGGCCGCTCCCGTCAGCCGGGTCCTCGCAGATTTGACGGGCGTTGTACAGGATGCCGTCCCAGTTCAAGACAAGCAGCTCCTGCTGCTGCGCGTCCAGCCCGCCCTGCCAGTCGGTCACGGTCTCGGCGCTGATGTCGGCGCGGCTCAGGTATTCTACCAGCACGGCCGCCGCCTGTGCGCTTTTCAGGCTGCAGCCGGCCGTATCCGCTCCATAGCAGACAAAGCCGTCCAGCACCGCCGCTGCGGTGTCTGCGGCGGGCGGTGCCCCGGCAGCTGCGCTCCGGGCAGAGGAAGGCCCGGGCGGCGGGGCCGCCCCCGCACCGCACCCCGCCAAAAGGACTGCCGCCGCCAAAATAACTGCAAGCCTGCGCATCATGATCCCCCCTGTGTGGTACTTTTCCCCCTGCCGTATACTATTCGCAGCAACCACGCCTTGTATCCGGGGCGCAGCAGCTCTTGCAGGTATTTTTGCGGATATAGTCCTGAATATCATCAAAAATCGGCATCAGTGCCTCGCCGTTCGGGGTCAGCCGGTATTCGACCCGGGGCGGGACCTCGTTGTAGTCGATCCGCTCGACCAGACCGTCCGCGGCCAGCTCCTTGAGCTGGTTGGACAGCATCTTGTGGGTCACACCGTCCAGCAGCCTGCGCAGCTCACCATAACGCAGGGTGCCGTGCGCGCCCACCATAAATAATATGCGCATCTTCCATTTGCCGCTGATCTGGTCCATGACCTGTTCCATCTTGTCACAGCCCACATCGGCATAGCGGCAGTTGCAGTGTTCGTTCGGGTGCATTGTCACACTCTCCTTTTGGGTAGCGGTTTCCAAAAAGTGCGTACTTGTCAAAAGCGACCATTGGAATATACTGAGTATAGAGCATTTTTCCCGCGTTTGCAACTTGTTTCTGCACCGCTTTTGCGTTAGAATAGTAACATACAATGATCGCCCCGCCCTTCGCGCCGGGAAATATGTAAGAGGAGAAAACAACCTATGTACGATGATCTCGTAGAATTTTTGCAGGAATCCGTCACCCCGTTCCACGCCGCCGCCACCGCCGAAAGCTGGCTTGCGGCCGCCGGCTTCACCCGTCTGGAGGAGGCCGACTACTGGAACCTTGAGCCCGGCAAGGGCTATTACATCACCCGCAACGGCTCGGCTGTCATTGCATGGCGGGTGCCGCAGCACGCTATCGGCGGCTGGCGCATCGCTGCCAGCCACAGCGACTCCCCCTGCTGGAAGATCAAGGCCGACATGCCCGAGAGTGAGGGCTGCCGCCGCCTGAGCGTGGAGGGCTACGGCGGCATGATCATGGCCAGCTGGCTGGACCGCCCGCTGACCGTAGGCGGCCGTGTGCTGGTCAAAACGCCGGACGGCGTGCAGAGCCGTCTTGTCTACATCGACCGCGACCTGCTCGTCATTCCGTCACTGGCCATCCACTTCCAGCGGGATGTGAACAAGGGCAAGGTGTTCAATCCCCAGATCGACATGCAGCCGCTGTGGGGGCCCGCAGGCAGCCGCACGCTGACCGACCTTGTCTGCGAGGAGCTTGGCATCACGGCGGCGGAGATCCTCGACTGGGATCTGCAGCTTGTCACCCGGCAGGCCCCCGTGCAGATCGGCCCCGACAACGAATATTTCATGGCCCCGCGCATCGACGATCTGGAGTGCGCCGCCACAACGCTGCTCGCGTTTTTGGATGCCTCCGGCGAGGCTGACAGTGCCTGCGCCCCCGTCTGGGCCATGTTTGATAACGAGGAGGTCGGCTCCTCCAGCCGGATGGGTGCCGAGAGCAGCTTCCTGCGGGATGTGCTGGATCGCATCCTTGACGCTGTGCCCCACAGCGGGCAGGCTGCCGCGCGCGCGATGGCGAACAGCTTTATGCTCAGTGCCGACAACGCCCACGCCACCCACCCGAACTTCCCGCAGAAGGCCGACCCCTGCGCCCCCGTGCGGATGGGCGGCGGTGTCGTGCTGAAGTACAACGCCAGCCAGAAGTACACGACCAACGCCGTGAGCGGTGCGGTTTTCCGCGCCGTGTGCGACAAGGCCGGCGTGCCGGTGCAGGTCTTTACCAACCGCGCCGATGAGCCGGGCGGCAGCACGCTGGGCAACCTGCAGAGCCACACCCTGCCCATCCCGATGGCGGACATCGGCTGTGCGCAGCTGGCCATGCACAGTGCCGTTGAGATGGCCTCCGTGGCGGATGCCGAGGCGATGACCAAGGCTGTTGCCGCCTTCTACCGCGTCCACCTGCGTGCCCTCGGCGACGGCACCTACACGCTGGAATGACGACCGGACGCTACGCACCCAGCCCCAGCGGGCGGATGCACCTAGGCAACCTGATGTGCTGCCTGCTCGCCTGGCTGAGCGCCAAAAGCAAGGGCGGGCAGGTTTTGCTGCGCATAGAGGATCTGGACGCCCAGCGCTGCCCGCGCCGCTATGCGGACGCCATCATAGATGATCTGGCGTGGCTGGGCCTTGCCGCCGACGGCCCCGAGCCGCCGGTCTACCAGAGCGAGCGCAGCGCCGTCTATGCGCAGTATTTTGAGGAGCTTGCCCGCCGCGGGCTGGTCTACCCCTGCTTTTGCAGCCGCAGCCAGCTTCACGCCGCCAGTGCGCCCCACCGCAGTGACGGTCAAGTCGTCTACGCCGGGACCTGCCGCAGCCTGACGCCTGCCGAGATTGCCGAGCGTGCCAAGACCCGCGCCCCCGCCTGGCGGGTACGGGTGCCCGATGAAGTCATCGCCTTTGAGGACGGCCACATGGGCCCCTGCGCCGAGAATCTGGCCCGGGACTGCGGGGATTTTTACCTGCGCCGGGCGGACGGCGTGTTTGCCTACCAGCTGGCGGTCGTTGTGGACGATGCCCTGATGGGGGTCAATGAGGTCGTGCGCGGCAGCGATCTTTTGTCCATCACGGCGCGCCAGCTCTGGCTTTACCGTGAGCTGGGCCTGCGCGCCCCGCAATTTTACCATCTGCCGCTGCTGCTGGCCAGTGACGGCCGCCGCCTCTCCAAGCGGGACGGTGACCAGAGCCTTGAACACCTGCGCACCCGCTATTCGCCCGAGGAGATCATCGGCAGGCTGGCCTTTGCCTGCGGCCTGCAGGATACCCCCGCCCCCGCGACCCCGCAGGAGCTGGCCCGTACCTTCGACTGGGCCAAGGTGCCGAAAAACGACATTGTTTTGCCGGAAGGGCTGTTTTAATGGAAGCAGCCCCTAAAGGCTTCCCCTGAGGGGGAAGCTGTCGCCGCAGGCGACTGATGAGGGGCAAACTTCCCGCAGCTTTCCTTTCATGGGCAATCACGGCAGCGCCGCCCCTCATCCGGCCTTACGGCCACCTTCCCCCGCAGGGGAAGGCTGTATAGAAAAGGAGTACCCCCCATGCAACGCTACGATATCACCGGCATGAGCTGTGCGGCCTGCGCCGGCCATGTAGAAAAAGCCGTTGCGGCGGTGCCGGGTGTGGCATCGGTCACGGTAAGCCTGCTGACTAACTCGATGCAGGTCGATTACGCCCCCGATGCCGACCCTGACGCCACCGCCAAACGCATCCTCCGCGCCGTGGATGCCGCCGGGTACGGCGCATCCCCCGCCACCGCCGAGAGCGAAAGCGCCGAGCTGGCGGACACCGAGACCCCCCGGCTGAAAAAGCGCCTGACTGCGAGCCTCTGCTTCCTTGTACCGCTCATGTATATCTCGATGGGCCACATGATCGGCCTGCCGCTCGGCAGCATATTCCACGGCGGCGGCTGGCATGCCATTCTGTACGCCGGCACACAGCTTGCGCTGACACTGCCGGTCTGCTGGATCAACCGCGCCTTCTTTATTTCTGGCTGGAAGGGCATACGGACCCGCGCCCCCGGCATGGACACGCTGGTGGCCCTCGGCGCAGGCGCCTCGCTCGCCTACGGCCTGTTTGCCATCGTCATGATCTGCATCGGCCTTTCCTCCGGCAATGACGACCTCGTCATGCAGTACCGCCACGACCTCTACTTTGAGTCGGCGGCGATGATCCTGACGCTGATCACAGTCGGCAAAACGCTGGAGGCCTACAGCAAGGGCAAAACGACCGATGCGCTGAAAAGCCTGATGAAGCTGGCCCCCCAGACCGCCTGCGTGCTGCGCGATGGGGAGCAGGTCACCGTCCCTGTCAGCGAGGTCGCTGTCGGTGACCTCTTTCTGGTCCGCCCCGGCGAGAGCATCCCTGTGGACGGCACCGTCACCGAGGGGCTTTCCTCGGTCAATGAGGCGGCCCTCACCGGCGAGAGTATGCCGGTGGACAAGTTCCCCGGCTCCCCGGTCAGCGCCGCCACCATCAACCAGAACGGCGCACTGACCTGCCGGGCCGAGCGTGTCGGTCAGGACACCACCCTGTCGCAGGTCATCCGCCTTGTGCGGGACGCCGCCGCCACCAAGGCCCCGCTGGCCAAGACTGCCGACAAGGTCTCCGGCATCTTTGTGCCCACCGTCATCTGCATTGCGGCGGCCACCTTTTTGATCTGGCTGCTGCTTGGCCAGACCTTCACCTTTGCGCTGGCGCGCGGCATCAGCGTGCTGGTCATCAGCTGCCCCTGCGCACTGGGGCTGGCCACGCCGGTAGCCATCATGGTCGGCAGCGGTGTGGGTGCCAAAAACGGCATCCTGTTTAAAACAGCCGCCAGCCTTGAGACCACCGGCTACACCGACACCGTCCTGCTGGACAAGACCGGCACCGTCACCACCGGCGAGCCGAGCGTTGTCCGGGTCATCGGCACCCGCAATGTGCCGGAAAAATTCCTGCTCAGCATGGCCGCCGGGCTGGAGCTTCGCAGCGAGCATCCGCTGGCGCGCGCAATTCTGCAGCGCGCCGACACCGACAAGCTCTCCTACGCCACGGTGTCGGACTTTACCGCCATCCCCGGCAAGGGGCTGCAGGGCAAGGTTGCAGGCAAGGTCATCGCGGGCGGCAACGCCGATTTCATCGGCACGCATTGCACCCTGCCCGATGACCTTATGCAGGCCGGTGCCGAGATGAGCCGCGACGGCATTACCCCTCTGTACTTCTCGCTGGCGGGGCGGCCGGCCGGTGTCATCGGCGTGGCCGATGTCGTCAAGCCCTCCTCTAAGCCCGCCATCGACCAGATGCGGGCCCTCGGCCTGCAGGTCGTGCTGCTGACCGGTGACAACACAGCCACCGCACGCCACATCGGCGCGATGGTCGGTCTGGACGCCGACCATGTCATTGCCGGGGTCCTGCCCGCCGGGAAGGAGGCCGAGGTCCGCCGCCTGCAGAAGCAGGGCCGCGTGGCCATGGTCGGTGACGGCATCAACGATGCCCCCGCCCTGACCCGCGCCGAGACCGGCATTGCGATCGGTGCCGGTGCCGATGTGGCGCTTGATGCCGCCGATGTCGTGCTGGTGCGCAGCGATCTGGCCGATGTCCCCGCCGCCGTGCGGCTGTCCCGTGCGGTCGTGCGCAACATCCACCAGAACCTGTTCTGGGCGTTCTTCTACAACGCTGTCTGCATCCCGCTGGCGGCGGGTGTGTTCATCTCGCTGCTTGGCTGGCAGCTGAACCCCATGTTCGGCGCGGCGGCGATGAGCCTGTCCAGCTTCTGCGTGGTGACCAATGCGCTGCGGCTGAACTTCTTCAACATCCGCAGCACCAAACGGGATAAACACCACAAACAATCGATCAAAAAGGAGACGACAACCATGGAAAAAACGCTGAAAATCAAAGGTATGATGTGCGGTCATTGCGAAGCACGGGTCAAAAAATGCCTGGAAGAGCTGCCCGAGGTATCGAATGCCGTGGTCAGCCACGAAACCGGCACCGCGGTGCTGACGCTGAGCGCGCCGGTAGCGGACGATGTGCTGAAAAAAACGGTGGAGGATCAGGGGTACACCGTGGTGGGCTGATGCCCGCTTCAAAAAGAGTCTGCTGCGGCAGGCTCTTTTTGTTTTGTCCGCAATTGGCTCTTTACGAAACGTCACAAACGGCGTATAATATTCTCAAAATCATTTTCCGGAGGAATGAATCATGACTATCACCAAAGATATTGCCTATGTCGGCGTGAACGACCACGACATCGACCTGTTCGAAGGTCAGTACATTGTCGAAAACGGAATGGCGTATAATTCGTATGTGATTCTGGACGATCACATCGCTGTGATGGATACGGTGGATGCGCGCTTCGGCGACGAATGGCTGCAGAATGTGCAGCAGGTGCTGGGCGACCGTCAGCCGGATTACCTCATCGTGCAGCACATGGAGCCGGACCACTCCGCCAACATCGCCCGCTTCGCCGCCCAGTATCCGGACACGCGCATTGTGGCGACAGCGAAGGCGTTTGTCATGATGAAACAATTCTTCGGCACCGATTACGCCGACCGCCAGATCGTCGCCACCGAGGGCAGCACGCTGGAGCTCGGTCACCACACCCTCACCTTTGTGACCGCACCGATGGTGCACTGGCCGGAGGTGATGGTGACCTATGATGCCGCGGAAAAAACGCTGTTTTCGGCGGATGCGTTCGGCAAATTCGGCGCGCTGGATGTGGACGAGGACTGGGCGTGCGAGGCGCGCCGGTATTATATCGGCATCGTGGGCAAATACGGTGTGCAGGTGCAGAATCTGCTGAAAAAAGCCGCCGCGCTGGATATTCAGCGCATCTGCCCGCTGCACGGACCGGTGCTGCAGGAAAACCTCGCCTATTATCTGAATTTGTACAACACCTGGTCGTCCTACGGCGTGGAAAGCGAGGGCGTGGTGATTGCCTATACCTCGGTCTACGGCCATACCAAGCAGGCGGCGGAGCTGCTGGCAGACACGCTGCAGCAAAAGGGTTGCCCCAAAGTGGTGCTGACCGATCTGGCGCGGGACGATATGGCGGAAGCGGTGGAGGATGCGTTCCGCTATGGCAAGCTGGTGCTGGCAACCACCACCTACAACGCGGATGTGTTCCCCTTTATGCGCACCTTTATTGAGCATTTGACCGAGCGCAATTTCCAAAACCGCACCATCGGCTTGATGGAAAACGGCAGCTGGGCGGCGATGGCGGCGAAGGTGATGCGCCAGATGCTGGAGGGCTGCAAAAACACCACGATTCTGGAGCCGGTGGTCAGCATCAAATCGGCGTTGAACGACGACAGCCGCGCCCAGGTGGAGGCGCTGGCCGAGGCGCTGTGCCGGGATTGACCGATAAGCAAAGGATGAGAGCATGAAACTGGGCCTTGTGTTGGAGGGCGGCGCAAGCCGCACCTATTTTTCCTGTGGGGTGATGGACAAGCTGATGCAGGAGGAGATCTGGGCGGATTATCTGATCGGCGCGTCCGCCGGGATCGCCAACGGCATTTCCTATGCATCGCGGCAGTTTGGGCGCAACATCGAGCTGGGCACCACTTATCTGCACGACAAGCGGTATATGGGGGTACGCCACTGGCTGAATCCTCACAACCGCAGCTACTATAACCTTCGCTTTGTGTTTGGCGAGGTGCCGGAAAAGTGGCTGCCGTTCGATTACGACGCGTTTGCGGCGTATCCCGGCGAGGTGATCGCGGTGGTCACCAATATGCGCACCGGCAAAGCGGAATACCTGCCGGTTCCCCGGCGGGATCATCGCCTGCGCGAGGTGATTGCCAGCTGCGCGCTGCCGCTGCTGTTCCAACCGGTGGA
>OGXT01002322.1_pt1 | contig 15354 bp, 11 predicted proteins | sample 1576361 | NCBI WGS metagenome assembly OGXT01 (sample SAMEA3541514, study PRJEB24748) | human gut metagenome | biome: human gut; feature: human-associated habitat; material: faeces | place: China | collected 2012 | reverse complement strand
CTGCCGGCCAGCGAAAGGCGGCGCGCGCGCCTGGGACCGGCATCGGAGTCATGCCCGCCGTTACAGACTCAGGATACCGCGCCGCTGGTGCTGTCCGGCATCCGTGATGGGGCGGTGATAAAACGTCTCCCGGGTGAGGCGCGGGTGATGTTGCCGCTACAAACCAGCGGTGGGGAGGGGCGGCGCTGGTGGTTTATTAATGGCGAACCGTTAGAGGCCGCCGGCGCAAGAACCACGCTAATGCTGGATAAACCCGGCGAGTGGCAGTTGGTGGTGATGGATGAAGCGGGTCAGACGGCGGCCGCCAGCTTCACCCTGCAATAACCAGGGTGAATTTGTTGTTGGCGGTTTGTGTTTTCAATACTCATCTTATTTTAACAAAATGTTACCTTCATCCGTAGGCAGGGGCGGGGATGCTCATTATAATGCGCGCCAGGCCATACAATCGTATGTGCAACAACAGAACATTTAATTAGAGGTAATCATGGCTATTGAACGTACTTTTTCCATCATCAAACCAAACGCGGTGGCAAAAAACGTTATTGGCAGCATCTTTTCCCGCTTTGAAGCTGCAGGGTTCAAAATCGTCGGCACCAAAATGCTGCACCTGACCGTTGAACAGGCTCGTGGTTTCTATGCTGAGCACGAAGGTCGCCCGTTCTTCGACGGTCTGGTTGAGTTCATGACCTCCGGCCCGATCGTGGTTTCCGTTCTGGAAGGCGAAAATGCGGTACAGCGTCACCGTGACCTGCTGGGCGCCACCAATCCGGCAAACGCCCTGGCGGGTACTCTGCGCGCTGACTACGCTGACAGCTTCACCGAGAACGGCACCCACGGTTCCGACTCTGTAGAATCCGCTGCCCGCGAAATCGCGTTCTTCTTTGCTGAAGGCGAGGTTTGCCCGCGCACTCGCTAATCTCCTGCGTCTTTCACGCCACAGCATTGTTGGCTTCCTTCGCGCACCCCGGTCACATAGTTATCTATGCTCCCGGGGATTTGCGAACTCGCCGTCTCGCTGTGACCTGAAATACTTTGGAGATACAAACCTCGTCTTTTCGACCGTCGCGGCGTTGGCTGCGCGCGTTCACCCCGGTCACATAGTTATCTATGCTCCCGGGGATTAATGAGAGGCTCCTGCCTCTCACCGGAGGCCAGCCTACGGCTGGTCAAATTCGTTTCCGACGAATTTGTCACTTGCTTGCCGCCTTGCGACAATCGAAAAGCCTTAGAGGATTGAGCAGTCAGTTACAGATTTTTTTTCATTGCTTTGTGCAAACGTGGCAATGATGCGCCAGAATTTGTAGAATATAGCGCCCCTGGACGAGCAGTCGCTCTCCGGGGCGTTTCTTTTTCAACCCACCTGGGGCCATAACGTGTAATAACGAGGCCGGAAAATATTATGTCTGAACAAATTGTCACGCCTGATACCGCCGCTCTGACGGTGCCGAACAAAGATGCCAAAATCAACCTGCTGGATTTAAACCGTCAGCAGATGCGCGAGTTTTTCAAAAACATGGGCGAGAAGCCTTTCCGCGCCGATCAGGTGATGAAATGGATGTATCACTACTGCTGCGACGACTTTGATGAGATGACCGACATCAACAAAGTCCTGCGCAGTAAACTGAAAGAAGTGGCGGAGATCCGCGCCCCGGAAGTGGTTGAAGAGCAACGCTCAACCGACGGGACCATTAAATGGGCGATTGCCGTTGGCGATCAGCGCGTCGAGACCGTCTATATCCCGGAAGAAGACCGCGCCACCCTGTGCGTCTCCTCCCAGGTAGGCTGCGCGCTGGAGTGCAAATTCTGCTCCACCGCCCAGCAGGGCTTTAACCGCAACCTGCGGGTATCCGAAATTATCGGCCAGGTCTGGCGCGCGGCGAAGATCGTCGGCGCGGTGAAGACCACCGGCGTGCGTCCCATTACCAACGTAGTAATGATGGGCATGGGCGAGCCGCTGCTGAACCTCAACAACGTCGTTCCGGCGATGGAAATCATGCTCGACGATTTCGGCTTTGGCCTTTCCAAGCGTCGTGTGACCTTGTCTACCTCCGGCGTGGTGCCGGCGCTGGATAAACTCGGCGATATGATCGACGTTGCGCTGGCGATCTCCTTGCACGCGCCGAACGACACCATTCGCGACGAAATCGTCCCGATCAACAAAAAGTACAACATCGAGACGTTCCTCAACTCGGTGCGCGGCTATATTTCGAAGTCCAACGCCAACCAGGGCCGGGTGACCATCGAGTACGTGATGCTGGATCACGTCAACGACGGCACCGAGCACGCCCATGAGCTGGCGGCGCTGCTGAAAGATACGCCGTGCAAGATCAACCTGATCCCATGGAACCCGTTCCCGGGCGCGCCGTATGGCCGCAGCTCCAACAGCCGCATCGACCGTTTCTCCAAAGTCCTGATGGAGTACGGCTTTACGACCATCGTACGTAAAACACGCGGCGACGATATCGATGCCGCCTGCGGCCAGCTGGCGGGCGACGTCATTGACCGTACCAAGCGTACGCTGCGTAAGCGGATGCAGGGCGAAGCGATTGACGTAAAAGCGGTCTGACAAATGATGACCCGTGCAGCGCAGGCGGCACGGGTCATATTTATGGCCGATAGCCAGGCGAAATACGCTGATTCGGTTAATAATTACGGTGCGTTTTTGTCGACTTTGAGGCAGTATGTAGCGGCACAACAACCGCTTAGCATTCAATTTTGATTCGTCTCTGTGATCGCGCGGCTGACAGTCCTATACTGTGAGGCTGACGTAGCACAGATGTCTCGCGGCGCCGGCTTTTTCCCGCGCTGAACTTTAAATTTCACGTACCAGTAGTTGTAGCGAATGAATACTGAAGCCACTCAAGATCATCAAGAAGCAAACACCACGGGCGCGCGTCTGCGTCACGCCCGCGAACAACTCGGACTTAGCCAGCAAGCGGTGGCCGAACGCTTATGCCTGAAGGTGTCCACGGTTCGTGATATTGAAGACGATAAGGCCCCCGCCGACCTCGCCTCCACCTTCCTGCGCGGGTACATCCGCTCCTACGCTCGCCTCGTACATATTCCAGAAGACGAGCTGCTGCCGATGATGGCCAAGCAGGCGCCCATCCGCGCGGCGAAAGTCGCGCCAATGCAGAGTTTCTCTTTAGGCAAGCGCCGCAAAAAGCGCGACGGCTGGCTGATGAGCTTCACCTGGCTGGTGCTGTTTGTGGTTATCGGTCTGAGCGGCGCCTGGTGGTGGCAAGACCATAAGGCGCAGCAGGAAGAGATTTCGACCATGGCCGATCAGTCTTCCGCTGAGCTGAACGGCGGCGACGCCAACAGCCAGAACGTGCCGCTGGATACCAGCGCCCCTGCAGCCCCGACCGCCGATAGCGCCGCGAACAGCGCGCCAACCGATACCGCCAGCGCACCGACCACCAGCGCGCCGGCCCAGACGCCAGCGGATAATAACGCTGTCGTGGCGCCTTCCCAGGCCAATGTCGATACCGCGGGGACGACGCCGGCAGCTCCGGCTACCACTCCAGCCTCGCCGTTGCCGACCGATCAGGCGAACGTCACGACTCCGGCGGCGTCGGCGCAGGATCTGGGGATGAACTTTTCCGCCGACTGCTGGCTGGAAGTGAGCGATGCCACCGGTAAAAAACTGTTCAGCGGCCTGCAGCGTAAAGGCGGTAACCTGAACCTGAGCGGTCAGGCACCGTATAAGCTGAAAATTGGCGCCCCGGCCGCGGTACAGATCCAGTATCTGGGCAAGCCTGTCGATTTAAGTCGTTTTATCAGAACTAACCAGGTTGCGCGTCTGACCCTCAATGCCGAATCATCACCGGCGCAGTAACAGACGGGTAACGCGGGAGATTTTTCATGCATAACCAGGCTCCGATTCAACGTAGAAAATCTAAACGTATTTACGTTGGTAATGTGCCAATTGGCGATGGGGCTCCCATCGCCGTTCAGTCAATGACCAATACGCGCACCACCGATGTGGCGGCGACCGTAAATCAAATCAAAGCGTTAGAGCGCGTAGGCGCGGACATTGTCCGTGTCTCTGTTCCGACGATGGACGCTGCTGAGGCGTTCAAACTTATCAAACAGCAGGTTAACGTCCCGCTGGTCGCCGATATCCACTTTGACTACCGTATTGCGCTGAAAGTGGCGGAATATGGCGTCGACTGCCTGCGTATCAACCCGGGCAACATCGGCAACGAAGAGCGCATCCGCATGGTTGTAGATTGCGCTCGCGATAAAAACATCCCGATCCGCATCGGCGTCAACGCCGGCTCGCTGGAAAAAGATCTGCAGGAAAAATATGGCGAGCCGACGCCGCAGGCGCTGCTCGAATCCGCCATGCGTCATGTCGATCATCTCGATCGTCTGAACTTCGATCAGTTTAAAGTCAGCGTTAAAGCCTCCGATGTCTTCCTGGCGGTGGAATCCTATCGTCTGTTGGCGAAACAGATCGATCAGCCGCTGCATCTCGGGATCACCGAAGCGGGCGGCGCGCGCAGCGGCGCGGTAAAATCGGCGATCGGTCTGGGACTACTGCTGTCCGAGGGGATCGGCGATACGCTGCGCGTCTCGCTGGCGGCGGATCCGGTGGAAGAGATCAAGGTCGGCTTCGATATCCTCAAATCTCTGCGTATTCGTTCCCGCGGCATTAACTTTATCGCCTGCCCGACCTGTTCACGCCAGGAGTTTGACGTTATCGGTACGGTGAATGCTCTGGAGCAGCGTCTGGAAGATATCATCACCCCGATGGATGTTTCGATCATTGGTTGCGTGGTGAACGGCCCGGGCGAAGCGCTGGTCTCCACCCTTGGCGTCACCGGCGGCAACAAGAAAAGCGGCCTGTATGAAGACGGCGTGCGTAAAGATCGCCTGGACAACAACGACATGATCGACCAGCTGGAAGCGCGGATCCGTGCCAAAGCCTCGATGCTCGATGAAGCCCGTCGGATTGACGTTCAACAGGTTGAAGCAAAATAACGTGTTGGGAAGCGATACGCTTCCCGTGTATGATTGAACCTGCGGGCGCGAGGCGCCGGGGTTCATTTTTGTATATATAAAGAGAATAAACGTGGCAAAGAACATTCAAGCCATCCGTGGCATGAACGATTATCTGCCGGGCGAAACCGCTCTCTGGCAGCGCATTGAAGGCTCACTGAAGCAGGTGCTCGGTAGCTACGGTTACAGCGAAATCCGTTTGCCGATTGTAGAGCAGACCCCGTTATTCAAACGCGCGATCGGCGAAGTGACCGACGTGGTTGAAAAAGAGATGTATACCTTCGAAGACCGCAATGGCGACAGCCTGACGCTGCGTCCGGAAGGGACGGCGGGCTGCGTACGTGCCGGCATCGAACATGGTCTGCTGTACAATCAAGAACAGCGTCTGTGGTACGTCGGGCCAATGTTCCGTCACGAGCGCCCGCAGAAAGGTCGCTACCGCCAGTTCCATCAGATCGGCGCCGAAGTGTTTGGCCTGCAGGGCCCGGACATCGACGCGGAGCTGATTATGCTGACCGCGCGCTGGTGGCGTGAGCTGGGCATCTCCGAGCACGTCAGCCTGGAGCTGAACTCCATCGGTTCGCTGGAAGCGCGCGCCAACTACCGCGACGCGCTGGTGGCATACCTGGAGCAGTTTACCGATAAACTGGATGAAGACAGTAAACGCCGGATGTATACCAACCCGCTGCGGGTGCTGGACTCCAAAAACCCGGACGTTCAGGCGCTGCTCAACGACGCGCCGGCGCTCGGCGATTATCTTGACGAAGAGTCGAAAGCCCACTTTGCCGGCCTGTGCGCGTTGCTTGACGATGCCGGGATCCGCTACACCGTCAACCAGCGCCTGGTGCGCGGCCTTGATTACTATAACCGCACCGTGTTCGAGTGGGTGACCACCAGCCTTGGTTCCCAGGGCACCGTCTGCGCCGGCGGTCGTTACGACGGCCTGGTTGAGCAGCTGGGCGGTCGCGCTACCCCGGGCGTGGGTTTTGCCATGGGGCTGGAACGTCTTGTTTTACTGGTCCAGGCAGTGAATCCGGAATTTAAAGCCGATCCTGTTGTCGATATATACCTGGTAGCCTCCGGGACCGATACTCAGTCTGCTGCAATGCGTCTGGCTGAGCAGGTTCGCGATGCGCTGCCCGGCGTGAAGCTGATGACCAACCACGGCGGCGGCAACTTTAAGAAGCAGTTCGCCCGCGCTGACAAGTGGGGGGCGCGCGTCGCGCTGGTGGTCGGTGAATCAGAGATTGCTGACGGAAACGTGGTAGTGAAGGATTTACGCTCAGGTGAGCAAACTACCGTAACGCAGGAGAGCGTTGCCGCGCATTTGCGCACACTTCTGGGTTAATCTCCCGGGAATTATTAGTCAGGAGAAGGACTGCGTGGAAACTTTTAACAACGAGAACGATCAGGTCGATGCGCTGAAGCGTTTCTTTGCCGAAAACGGCAAAGCGCTGGCGGTCGGGGTGATTTTAGGGATTGGCGCGCTGGTTGGCTGGCGCTACTGGACCTCCCATCAGCAGGATACCGCCAGAGACGCGTCGCTGGCTTACGAGAAGGCGACTTCCGCGCTGAAATCGAATACGCCAGAAGTGCTGTCAGGGGCAGAGAAATTCGCGGCTGACAATAAAAATACCTACGGCGCCTTCGCCTCTCTCGAGCTGGCACAGCATTTTGTTGAACAGAACGATCTGCCGAACGCTGAAAAGCAGCTGCAGCAGGGGCTGGCGGCCGCATCTGATGATAATCTGAAATCGGTTATCAGTATGCGTCTGGCCCGCGTTCAGCTGCAAATGAAACAGGCTGATGCGGCGCTGAAAACCCTCGACAGCATCAAAGGTGAGGGCTGGACCGCCATTGTGGCCGATTTGCGCGGCGAAATTCTGTTGAGCAAAGGCGATAAGCAAGGGGCCCGTGCGGCGTGGGAAGCTGGCGTGAAAAGCGATGCTTCTCCTGCGCTCAGCGAAATGATGCGTATGAAAATGAATAATTTGTCCATCTGAGAGGGACTCGATGCAATTGCGTAAATTACTGTTGCCAGGGCTGCTTTCCGTTACCTTGCTGAGCGGGTGTTCGCTGTTTAATAGCGAAGAAGATGTGGTGAAAATGTCACCGCTGCCGACGGTAGAAAACCAGTTTACGCCGTCCACGTCCTGGAGCACCTCGGTTGGCGATGGTATCGGCGAATTTTACTCTAACCTTCATCCGGCCTTTGCCGACGGCGTAGTGTATGCTGCTGACCGTAAAGGCACCGTCAAAGCGCTGAACGCCGACGATGGCAAAGAGGTATGGTCGGTGAATCTGGCGGAGAAAGATGGCTGGTTCTCGCGCACGCCAGCGCTGCTTTCCGGCGGGGTGACCGTCTCTGGCGGCCATGTTTATATCGGCAGCGAGAAAGCGCAGCTGTATGCGCTGAATACCAGCGATGGTACCGTGGCCTGGCAAACCCGTGTCGCCGGCGAGGCGCTGTCGCGTCCGGTGGTGAGCGATGGCATGGTGCTGGTGCATACCAGTAACGGCCAGCTGCAGGCGCTAAACGAGACCGATGGGGCCGTGAAGTGGACCGTTAACCTCGATATGCCGGCGCTCTCCCTGCGCGGCGAGTCTGCGCCTGCGACCGCCTACGGCGCGGCGATCGTCGGCGGCGACAACGGCCGCGTCAGTGCAGTATTGATGCAGCAGGGGCAGATGATTTGGCAGCAGCGTATTTCTACGGCCACCGGCCCGACGGAAATTGACCGCCTGAACGACGTCGACACGACGCCGATCATCGTTAACGGTGTGGTTTATGCGCTGGCTTATAACGGCAACCTGACCGCGCTGGACCTGCGTAGCGGCCAGATTATGTGGAAACGCGAGCTGGGTTCGGTGAATGATTTCATCGTCGATGGTAACCGTATCTATCTGGTTGACCAGAACGATCGCCTGCTGGCACTGACCACCGACGGCGGTGTAACCCTGTGGACGCAAAGCGATCTGCTGCACCGTTTGCTGACCGCGCCGGTGTTGTATAATGGCAATCTGGTCGTCGGCGATAGCGAAGGCTACATGCACTGGGTTAATCCGGAAGATGGCCATTTTGTGGCGCAGCAGAAAGTGGACAGCTCCGGCTTCCTGACCGACCCGGTGGTTGCCGATGGTCGACTGCTGATCCAGGCGAAAGACGGTACGCTGTACGCGATTACGCGTTAATTACCGCTGTCGTGAGTGATTAAGAAACGGCCCCTGGCAGACAGGGGCCGTTTTGACTTTTTTAAAAACGTCGTTAAGACGATGTTGCTTAGTGATTGTATGAGGCATTTAACATGATACCTGTGGTCGCGCTTGTCGGGCGCCCTAACGTTGGAAAATCCACGCTCTTTAACCGCCTGACGCGCACTCGTGATGCGCTGGTTGCGGATTTCCCGGGGCTGACTCGTGACCGTAAGTACGGTCGGGCCGAAGTCGAAGGCCGCGAATTCATCTGTATCGATACCGGTGGTATTGATGGTACGGAAGAGGGCGTGGAAACCCGGATGGCGGAGCAGTCGCTGCTGGCAATCGAAGAGGCCGATGTGGTGCTGTTTATGGTCGATGCGCGCGCGGGCCTGATGCCGGCGGACATCGCGATCGCTAAACACCTGCGCTCTCGTGAAAAGCCCACCTTCCTGGTGGCTAACAAAACCGACGGCATCGACGTCGACCAGGCAATGGCGGACTTCTGGTCGCTCGGCCTGGGCGATATCTATCCGATTGCCGCTTCGCACGGCCGCGGCGTGACCAGCCTGCTGGAGCAGGCCCTGCTGCCATGGGTCGATGAGGTTAATCCGCAGGAAGAGGTGGATGAAGACGCCGAATACTGGGCAAAATTCGAAGCTGAGCAGAACGGTGAAGCGGAAGAAGAGCCTGAAGATGACTTCAATCCTCAGGATCTGCCGATCAAACTGGCGATTGTCGGACGTCCCAACGTCGGTAAATCGACGCTCATCAACCACCTCGTTGGCGAAAAGATCGCCATTGTTTCCCATAAGCCGCAGACGACGCGCAACCGCATCTGCGGCATCGTCACGCACGATGACACGCAGCTCGTGTTCGTCGACACGCCGGGCTTCCATAAGCCGCGCACGCGCCTCGGCGACTATATGAACAATGTCGTGCACGACTCCGTCGCCGATGTGGATGCCGCGCTGCTGCTCGTCGAGCCGATCGCACACATCGGCCCGCAGGAAGAAGAGCTGCTCGGTCAGCTTCGCGCCGCGCATGCGCCGGTCATCCTTGTTATCAACAAGATCGACACGGTCGAGAAGGAGAATCTGCTTGCCGTCATCGCGGCCTATGCCGCAAAATTTGAGTTCGACGCCGTCGTTCCGGTGTCCGCGAAGTTCGGCGACGGTATCCCTGACCTGCTGCGCGAGTGCGCCCGCCACGCGGCCGACAGCCCGTTCCTGTTCCCGGATGATATGACGACGGACCAGCCGGAGCGGCAGGTCATGGCGGAGATCATCCGCGAAAAGCTGCTGTGGAACCTCGAGCGTGAAATTCCGCACGGCACGGCCGTTGAGATTACGAAATTTTCGGAGCGCGACAGCGGCGTCATCGACATCGACGCGACGATCTACTGCGAGAAGGCCAGCCACAAGGGCATCATCATCGGCAAGAACGGCTCCATGCTGAAAAAGATCAGCACGGAGGCGCGCGAGGACTGCGAGCGCTTTATGGGCACGAAGGTCTTTTTGCAGACGTGGGTCAAGGTCAAGGAGAACTGGCGCGACAGTCAGACCATGATCCGCAACTTCGGCTACGAATAATTGCGCAAAGCAGGCTTATCCTAAGGACAGCCCGTTTGCAAAACGGAGCACCGATGACAGGAGGCCTGCTGCATGACGAGAGAACAGCTTTGGAGCATATTTTGGGAGACGGGCGCACCGGAGGCATGGCTGCTGTACCGGCAGGAGCCGGCGCGCGGTGAGGCCTCGGCGGGGCGGTGAGCCGTCCCGCAAAGCCCGGCAGGAGGTCGGAGCATGTACATCAAAACAGACGGCATCGTCCTGCGCGAGGTCGCCTATCAGGACAGCGATAAGCTGCTGACCGTGCTGACACGCGAATACGGCAAGCTGACTGTGCGGGCGCGCGGCGTCCGCAGCAGCCGCAGCCGCAGCAAGGCGGCCTGCCAGCTGCTGGCCTATTCCGAGTTCACGCTGCTCGAGCGCGGCGGGCGCTATGCCGTCACGGAGGCCACGGCAAAGGAGATGTTTCCGGAGCTGCGGAACGATCTGGAGCTTTTGTCGCTGGCGTCCTATTTTGCGCAGGCCGCGGACGTGCTCAGCCCGGAGGGCGAGGAGAATCCGCCGTTCGTATCACTGCTGCTCAACGCCCTCTATGCGCTCGGCAGGCTCGGCCTGCCGCAGAAGCTCGTCAAGGCGGTCTTTGAGCTGCGCGCCATGTGCCTGAGCGGCTATGAGCCGGACCTGCGCGGCTGCGCCGTGTGCGGAGCGCCGGAGCCGGACCGCTTCAATATCTCACAGGGCGTACTGCAGTGCGCTGCCTGCCGCGCGGAGGGAGAGAACGACATCCGTCTTCCCATGAGTGCCGGGACGCGCGCTGCCCTGCGTTATCTCGACTCCGCGCCATCTTCGCGCGTATTCTCGTTCCGGCTTGCGGAGCCGTCGCTCTCCGAGCTGGGGCAGATCACGGAGAGCTATCTCTGCACGCGATTGGAGCGCGGCTTTTCCACGCTGGATTTTTATAAATCCTTATTTCTTTGAATCCATATCTGAGGTATCTGTACCATGACAGAACTGTACGAAAAATCCCTGCGCAAGCTCGAGCTGGACAACGTTCTGGCTCAGCTTGCAGACTGCGCGAACTCCGAGGACGGTAAGGACCGCTGCCGCGCCCTGCTGCCGCTGGACGATGCGGAGGAGATCCGCCTGCTCCAGCAGCAGACGACGGCGGCCTGCGGCATGATCGTCCGCAAGGGCGCGCCGGGCTTCCATGAGCTCAAGCCCGTGGCAGCCAGCCTCGAGCGCGCTGACCGCGGCGGCTGCCTGACGCCGGTGGAGCTGCTGCGCATTGCGGGTGTGCTGCGCTGCATCCGCAATGTCAAGGCCTATTACAGCGAGGACGGCGAGCCGACCGTGCTGGACGTCTATTTTCAGGAGCTTTCGCCGAATCGCTATCTTGAGGAGAAGATCACGAACTCCATCCTCTCCGAGGAGGAGATCGCCGACGCGGCCAGCAGCGAGCTGGCGGATATCCGCCGCCATATGCGCATCCAGAGCGCAAAGGTCAAGGATTCGCTGCAGAAGATCATCTCCTCGCCGAGCTTTTCCAAGTATTTGCGTGACCCGATCATCACGCTGCGCGGCGACCGCTATGTTGTGCCGGTCAAGAGCGAATACAAGAGTGAAATTCCCGGTCTGGTCCACGATGTGTCCTCGACGGGCAGCACATTCTTCATCGAGCCGATGTCCGCCGTCAATGCGAACAACGCCCTGCGCGAGCTGCTGATCCGCGAGAAGAAGGAGATCGAGCGCATTCTGGCCGCACTGTCGGCCGAGGCGGCCTCGTTCCGCGAGGGCATCTGCCACAGCTATGAGATGCTCGTCCAGCTCGACTGCATCTTTGCCCGCGCGCGCCTGTCGCACAAGATGGACGGCATGGAGCCGGAGATCCGCACGAACGCCAGTCTGGAGCTCGTGCGGGCGCGCCATCCGCTCATCGACCGCAAGAAGGTCGTCCCCGTCTCGCTGCGGCTCGGCTCGGATTTTGACACGCTCATCATCACCGGCCCAAACACCGGCGGCAAGACCGTCACGCTCAAGACCATCGGCCTTCTGACGCTGATGGCGGAGTGCGGCCTGCACATTCCGGCGGACCACGGCAGCGCCATTTCCGTCTTCCGGCAGGTTCTGGCGGACATCGGCGACGAGCAGTCCATTGAGCAGTCGCTGTCCACCTTCTCCGCCCATATGAAGAATATCGTCGACATCGTCGCTGACTGTGACCGCGATACGCTTGTGCTGTTTGACGAGCTGGGCGCGGGCACGGACCCGGCCGAGGGCGCGGCGCTTGCCAATGCGCTCATCGAGTTCTGCCGCCAGTGCGGCAGCCGCGTGGCGGCCACGACGCACTATGCCGAGCTGAAGCTCTATGCCATGCGCACGGAGGGCGTCATGAACGCTTCGTGCGAATTCGATGTCGAGACGCTGCGGCCGACCTACCGCCTGCTCATCGGCATCCCCGGCAAATCGAACGCCTTTGCCATTTCCCGCCGCCTCGGCCTGCCGGAGCCGATCATCGACAAGGCAAAGAGCCTTGTGAACGAAAACGACCGCAACTTTGAGGACGTCCTGAACCAGCTCGAGCAGCAGCGCCAGCAGATGGAGGCCGCAAAGCTCGAGGCCGAGCGCCTGCGCCAGGAAACGGAGCAGATGAAGGAGAAGTCCGAGGCCTATTACGCCGAGATCAAGCGCGAACGCGAAAAAGCCGTGCGCGCGGCCCGCGCCGAGGCGCAGAGCATCATCGACGATGCCCGCCGCACCTCGAACGAGGTCGCAGACGAGCTGAAGCAGCTGCGCAAGCAGCTGCGGGAAAACGCGGACGTGCAGGGCTCGAACGCGAAGCAGACCGAGCTGCGCCGCAGGCTCAACGAGGCAGAGGACCGCCTTGCCGGGCATGACGACGCGCCGAAGTCCCGCCCGCAGGCCGCGCGTGCCATCCGCGTCGGCGACACGGTTGAGCTTGTCCGCTTCGGCACCCGAGCGAGCGTGCTGGCCATCAACAAGGACGGCTCTTATCTGCTGCAGGCCGGGATCATGAAGGTCACGGCGCAGCCGGACGAGGTATATCTCATCGAGGAGACGAAGCAGCAGGCCAAGAAGATCATCGAGCGCAGCCAGCGCGCCTTCCGCAGCGCGGGCGCCTCAACGGAGCTGGACCTGCGCGGCATGTCGGCTGACGAGGCCGTTGCTACGCTGGATATCTTCCTCGATAACGCCATGATGGCCAATCTCGCCTCCGTGCGTATCATCCACGGCAAGGGCACGGGCGTCCTGCGCAAGGCCGTGCAGGACGAGCTGAAGCGCAATCGCTGCGTGAAGCGCTACCGCCTCGGCGTCTACGGCGAGGGCGAGGACGGTGTGACCATCGCCGAGCTGGCCTGACGGGAAATCCCGGCAAACTTGAGAAAACAGTTGACAAATGCCCCTGTTTTGTTATATTCTAAGAGAAGCATATCACCTCGCGCAGCCTCAAATTTGAAGGAGTGACACAGGATGTATACAGAAAAATCGGTGGTCAAGTGTGAGTCTGGTCTGCACAACAGACAGGCTACGTTTTTCATTCAGAAGGCCAATGAATTCCGTTCCAGCATCTGGATCGAGGTCGACGACCGGAAGATCAATGCCAAGAGCCTGCTGGGCGTACTCTCCATGGCCATCACCACGGGCACGGAGGTCACGCTGATCGCCGAAGGCCCGGACGAGGAAGCGGCAGTCAAGACGCTGGCGCAGATGCTCGTCAAGGATATTTTCTGATCCGCTCAACATGAACGGCTGCCCCAAACGCACGGAATCGGCGGCGTTTGGGGCAGCTTTCTCGTCAGAATGGAGCAAGCATGACCCGTGAGGAATTGAAGCAGGCCGCGCTGTCGCTGCCCTATGAGCCGGGCGTTTATCTGATGAAAAACGCCGCCGGGACCGTGATCTATGTCGGCAAGGCAAAAAAACTGAAAAACCGCGTCAGCCAGTATTTTCAGGATACGGCGGCGCACAATGCAAAAACGCGCAAAATGGTGTCGAATGTCGATCATTTCGAGACGATCGCCGCCGCGACGGAGTTCGAGGCGCTCGTGCTCGAATGCTCGCTCATCAAGCACTATATGCCGAAATACAACATCCTGCTCAAGGACGACAAGGGCTACCCCTACCTGCGCGTCGACCTGCGCGAGGCCTATCCCGTCATCACGCTGGCCACGCGCGTCACGGACGACGGCGCGCGCTATTTCGGCCCCTACGGAAGCCGCGGGCGCACACAGCAGGTCATCGACGCCCTGCGTACGACGTTCCGCCTGCCGGGCTGCTCCAAAAAATTCCCGCGCGACATCGGCAGGGAGCGGCCCTGCCTGAACTATCAGATGGAGCGCTGCGACGGCTGGTGCAGGCCCTGCATGCAGCAGGCGGACTATCACGCGCGGCTGGAGCAGGCCGTCCTCCTGCTTGAGGGCAAGCACCAGAGCCTGTGTCAGGAGCTGCAGGAGAAGATGGAGGCCGCGGCCGAGGAGCTGCGCTTTGAGCGCGCGGCGGAATACCGCGACCGTCTGCGCGCCATTGAGCTGCTCGGGCAGAAGCAGCTCGTCACGGCAGGCACGATGGCGGACACCGACGTCATCGGCTGGTACCAGACGGAGGCGAAAGCCTGCTTCGCGGTGCTGCACTTTATCAAGGGCAACCTCATGGATAAGGACTATGAGGTCCTGCCTGTGCCGGAGGAGCCGGACGACGCGCTGTCGTCGCTTGTCAAGCAGTACTATCTGACGCGCAAGGCCGCGCCGCGCCGCATTTTCCTCCCGGCGGAGATGGACGACGCCGCACTGTTCGAGGAGCTTCTGCTGCAGGAGCTCGGCAAGCATGTGCTCATCCGCACGCCGCAGCGCGGCTATGGCCGCAGGCTCGTGGAGCTGGCGGAGAAAAACGCCCGCGAGGAGGCCGAGCGCGCTACCTCAAAGGCAGAGCGCCTGAGCGGCACGCTCGTGCTGCTGCAGGGCATGCTCGGTCTGCGCGAACCGCCGCGCCGCCTCGAGGCCTATGATATCTCGAACATCGCGGGGACGGATATCGTCGCCTCCATGACGGTCTTCGAGGACGGCAAGCCGAAAAAGAGCGATTACAAGCGCTTTCAGGTGCGCGGCCTGACGGATCAGGACGACTACGCCTCCATGCGGCAGGTGCTCTGCCGCCGCTTCCGTCATTATCTCGACGGCGACAGCGGCTTTTCCGAGCGCCCGGACGCCCTGCTCATCGACGGCGGTGCCGTGCACGCCGAGACGGTCCGCGCCGCCTTGTCGGAAATGGGCGTGTTCCTGCCGATCTTCGGCATGGTCAAGGACAACCGCCACCGCACGCGCGCCCTTGTCACGCCGGACGGGCAGGAGATCAGCATCCAGAGCAGCCCGGCGGTGTTCGCCCTCATCGGGCGTATTCAGGAGGAGACACACCGCTTCGCCATTACCTATCAGCGCACCCTGCGCAGCCGCCATGTGCGCGGCTCGCAGCTTGACGCCATCCCCGGCATCGGGGAGAAGCGCCGCAATCAGCTCCTGCGCCGCTTCCGCTCGCTCGCGGCCATCCGCGCCGCCAGCCGGGAGGAGCT
>OGXT01002321.1_pt1 | contig 15378 bp, 5 predicted proteins | sample 1576361 | NCBI WGS metagenome assembly OGXT01 (sample SAMEA3541514, study PRJEB24748) | human gut metagenome | biome: human gut; feature: human-associated habitat; material: faeces | place: China | collected 2012 | reverse complement strand
CTGAGGCTCGTTTCAAATCCCTTCAACAGGAGATCTTGCAGGCGCGTAAACTGGATATCCAGTTGGATACAGCCATCCGTGACCTGTCACATTCGGAGCAGCAGTTGAAAAATGTAATGCTTCGGAAAGAAGAGGCCGAAAAGAAATATCAAGCTGCCGTCCTCCGCCGGAGACAGGGAGCGGAGGAGATTGCCCGTCTGACCGCTTGGCGCGAGCGTTATAAAAAGAAGGAACGTATTGCGGAGCAACTTTCAGCTTTGTTGTTGCACTTGGATGCAGCATCGGCCACCCGTTCAGGGATGGAGGCGGCTGTCCGTTCGATCGAAACGCTCCGGCAGGAGATGGCGGCGTTGAATAAACAACTTTCCGACCTGCAACAGACCAGTGCAAACAAACAGCAGGCGTTGAAGCGGGCTGAAGCGGATTACCGGAATCTGGAAGAGGAACTGAAAGCTGTCGATGCACCGGCTTTGGACAAACAGATCGAGAAACTTCGCCAGGAACGGGAACAATTGCTTATCGAACAGGCACGCTTGGAGGCTTCCGGTAACATAAAGGATTTACGTGGCAGGTTGCAGGATGGACAACCTTGTCCGGTTTGCGGGAGCACACATCATCCTTTTGCAAATCAGGTTCCTGTCGCTCCTGTTTCTGCTCTAACCCTTCAATTGCAGGATTTATCGAATAAAAAAGAAACCTATGTCGCTCATACCCGCCATCTTACCCGTTTGCAACAGCAGTTGCTCCAACTCCATAAAGAACTTGCAGATAGCGAGGCCGCCTGTAAGGAAATGGCTGGTAAGCAACAACTCGCTGCCAGTCGGCAAGAGAGGGAAGAAGCTATTGTAAAAGAGCAATCCACCCTGTTGACCCAGTCCCTTTCGGCTGCCGACCTGCTGTTCGGCAATAGTGAGTGGCAGAAAGCCTGGTTGCAGAATCCGGAAACTTTCCGTAAAACATTGACAGACTTCGCCCGTCAGTGGCATGAGAATACCGAGAAACTCCATCAACTGGAACGGCAGGAAAGCGCCCAAAAAGCCGAATGCGAATCTCTCGCCTCCTTCCTTCCTTCTCTCGAAAAGCAAGCCGAAGAATCCGGACAGCTCCACGAAAAGAACCGTGCCGCTTTTTCCTCTTTGCAGGCAGAACGAAAGAAACTTTTGAATGGCCGATCTGCAGATAGCGTAGAACAGGAGTACATCCGACGAATGGAAGAACTGAAAGAGCGTTTGAAAAAACTGTCGGCCACCCAGACTGAGCAATCCGGCATCGCCGACCAGACACGCGGCATTGCCGACCAGATTGCAAAAGACCTGACCGAGGCCTCTGCCGACCTACTCCGGAGAAAGGCGGCTTTAGACAAATGGACAGCTGATTATTTGGATTCTTCGGGTGGAGAGCCACTCGAAGTTATCTTGTCCCGGTACACACAGGAAAAGACGGAACTTGCTTTCCGGCTTCGTACTCAGACGGAGAACAAGGCGAAAGTTTCCGGTCTGCAGGAAGAATTGAATGTCCGGCGTACGGAAAGCGAACGTTGGGCGAAGCTGAACGAACTGGCCGGTTCTGCCGACGGCGCCAAGTTCCGTCGTATAGCGCAAGGATATACGCTCGATATACTGTTGAACTATGCCAATGTGCAACTGCGTGAATTGACAAGGCGCTATCGGCTGGAACGGGTTCCCGAAACACTAGCCTTGCAGGTGATCGACCGGGATATGTGCGATGAGGTGCGTACCGTCCATAGCCTTTCAGGGGGCGAATCGTTCCTTGTTTCGTTGGCACTGGCGCTTGGCCTGTCTTCCCTCTCATCCAACCGGATGCGGGTTGAAAGCCTTTTCATTGACGAAGGTTTTGGTTCTTTGGATGCCGAGACGCTTCGTGTGGCGATGGATGCTTTGGAAAGTTTGCGGACACAGGGACGCAAGATCGGAGTCATCTCGCATGTGCAGGAAATGACAGAGCGCATCCCTGTCCGCATCTGTGTGAATCGCGCCGGCAATGGACGCAGCTTTCTTGAAGTTTTGTAAAGTTCCAAAATCCCTTGTCCCCGCGTCAAGCGCGAGAATAGGGCTTTCGCCTTTACATATCTTCGACAATAATCCTAAAGCCGACGTTCATCGGCCGCTGCCAAGGCAGGTAGGCTTTGCGGACGGCCGATGTGGAGTATTTAGGACGTTCACGCCAGGAGCCGCCTCGTACAACTTTCTTCTCGGCAGTCTTTTTGTTTGCCTTTTCTTTTAAAGGATAAGGAATGTAATCGGAGGCTGTCCATTCCGCCACATTCCCGTTCATGTCGTACAATCCCCAGGGATTGGGCTGGTAAGAGGCAACAGGGCAACTGATCAGTTGGTGGTCGTTTACGTTCAGGATTTTCGGTAGGAAATCCCAGAACTTGCGCATGGGATCGTTTGCCCGCATCGGTTTCGGATCTACGCCTGTTACCGCCAGATCGACAGTCGTACTGTCTGCCAAGTTTTCGAAAGCACCGAAGTCGCTCTCCGTCGATCCGAACCAGAAATCATCTGCGCTTCCCGAGCGTGCTGCCCATTCCCATTGTGTTTCGGTAGGCAGAGAAACTGTATTGCCTGATATTTCGCTGATCTTTTGGCAGAAAGCATTCGCTTCGTCCCAACTGACGCGCACGACAGGCTGTTTTGGCCGGTTGGCTGCATAGCCGGGGGTAGTATGATCTTTCCAAGTCTGTCCGATGTACCGGCTGTCGTGTTCCGGGAAAAGTGCGCGGAACTGCTCGTTCGTGATTTCGGTCGTGCTCATCCAGAAGCCTTCCTTCACGTTTGCCTTGAATGCTGGCGAAGCGGAGGGAGTCCGGTTGTTACCCATCACAAAGCTGCCGGCGGGAATCCATACCAGGTCGATATGCACATCCGGAGTGATGGAGATGCGGCGGGTCGTTTCGCCTTGGGCGGCTTGCCGGGCAGTCGCTGTCTGCGTGTCGAACGGGAATCCCTTTACCTTGACCGGGCGGACCGGTTTGGTCGGCTTCTTTATTTCGACTGTTTCGCCGGTCGTTGCTCCGGTAATGCCGTCTGCCTTTTTGTTTTCTTTCAGCCAGTCGGCGTAGTCGGCAATCTCTTTTTGCCAGTCAACCTGTACACCGCTGTATTTCTCGGCCAGCTCCATACGGCGTTCCACCTGACCTTTGGGAGATTGAGGCTTCAGGTCTATTTGGGTGAAAGCCCCATAATAAGGCGCGTTGAGATCGATCCAGGCATAGAGCGTCCGCATGTCCTCTTCCGGAACCTCTACGCCGTGGTGTCCGGCTTGCAGGATGCGGATCAGTTCGCTGTTGCTCGCGTGAAACTCGGCCGGCTTGAGGACATAGATGTCTGATTCCGGTCCCTGGCGGTACACGTATGGGTGCAGGTTCAGATAGCTCTGGTCGTACTGCTTGTTGATTTTCGTCAAGATACCTCTCTTATATGTGACCATCTGATCCTTGCGGAAGTCCGGTTCGGCATTTTTCCCGTTGTGGCAAGAGACGCAGTTACGATCCAGTACCGGTTGCACTTCCAGGCGGAACGTGAATGGGCGGACACCTCCTTCCGGTGTTTCCAGCCGGCGTGCCTGCTTGGCCGAAGCAATCGTGCGTTTGGGAATGGGTATGCTGTTCTGATCTTCATGGCAACCGACGCAGGAGACGATCTCGCCCGGCATCCCTGTCAGCCAGCTGCGCATCCATTGGATGGCTGCCCCGTCTTTATCCAACGGCTGGATGGAAATCGGCGTGTTGGCGGGAATGGTGAATAGCGCGGAACCGTCTTCCTCGACCGGGACTGTTCCGAGTATACGTTTGATATCCCATCCACTCTGTATTCCCTGTGCATCGTGATCGGAAGGAGCTAAGATATAGGCATACTCATAAGCAAAGATACGGAGAGCCTTGATCGTGCCCCGGGGAACGCCCTGCGTACCTTCTCCTTCGTAGATATCCTGGATAAAGACCGTAGCCTCTTTGCTGTCCGGCTTGATCTTCGAAGGAATGACAGGAGGCGTTTCGCGTTTTACCAGCGGGATGGGAGCGGTCAGACCTTCCCCTTCCTGCTCGGCAATGAGTGTCAGGTTATCGAAAACGTCGACCAGGTAAATTCCCCAAAGTGCATCCTTGGCCGGTTTGCAGGCAACTAAAAAATATTTTTCGCTGAGCGGGTACGGCTTCATGAACTGAGGCCAGACGCCTTCGACCAATTCGTCCTTGATGATCGGGACGATCGGGCGGTCTTTGAACGGCAGTTCCTGTATCATCCCCTTTTCCTCTTTCCGGCTTTTGGCAGGGTCGAAGATGACGAGCCGCCCTGAACGTGCCGTCCCGTGATGGCCGGAGATGATGCCGATGAAGCGGCTGCTGTGCTTGGAGAGCGGTTTCATGTCGAACGTACTGTTCGGGAAATAGGAGCCGCTGCCGTAGAGCGCTTTGTTTTCCGTCCCGTCGGGGTTCATGTGCATCACGATACGGGAGAAATAGTGTGTCAGGTCCGTATATTCCCAACGGGTGTACATGATGCGTCCGTTCGGGATCACGATAGGCGACCAGTTCCCGTCCTGGTCGAAGGTGAGGCGGCGCAAGGCACGCGTCTCGGGGTCAAAGGAGACAAGGTTGGCTACCACATCGTCGCCATGCACACAAGGAACGCCGTTGTAACCGATGTTGGTCGTCGCCACCACTTTCCCGTCCGGCAGGTAATTGGCGTCGCAGAATTCCAGATCCGGCTCATCAACGGTGATCTTTTGGTGAAGGTTGCTTCCGTCGATGTTCATTTCGTATATCTGCCACTTCCGGTTCTTGTCGAGCGAGGAGAAGAGGAGGCGGTCGGCATCCCAGTGGAGCTGTATGTCCGAAATGGGAACATCGGCTTCGGGTTTGTATATCCGGCTGCTTTCGATTTGTCCGCGCAAGCCCGTGAGCAAGTCGATCTCGGCATCGTAGCCTTTACGCGAGTTGGAAAATAGCGAGTTGTAGTTGGCTGTCGAAGTTCCCATCGACGGGCCCATCGCCTTACGGGCCTTGTTTCCCAAACGGTAACGGGCCACTATGATCTTGTCCATGTCCAGCAGCGGGTTGGCCAGGATGATCTCACGCTTCAAGGCAAGTATTTCTTGAGCTTGGCCAATTACTTCGTCGGTCGCGTTGCTGGAAACCTTATCGGAGAAGGCCTGCCGCACGCCGGGCAGAAGTGTTTCCAGACGGGATAGTTTTTCGTAAAGCGCGGGAGCTTTTCCTCCCAATGCTGTTTTTGTGTCGTCCAGATAGGCACGTATGGCAGTAGGATTTACCCATCGGATTTGCACTTCCAGATCGCTTAGCTGAATTTGGCGTATTGAATCTTGTCCGTTCGTTGCGGAAATACCGGATACGGAAAGAGAGAGGAACGTGAAGAGTAAACAAACTTTATGCTTCATATCATTATTATTTTTTCAAAATCTCTATCACTCTATCACACTTCGTATATAAACTATTCATATACAACTGTTTGTTGTGTGATATATGTCACTTTTATCTATCACTCTACTATCACTCCATCTTTTTCCAATACGGCAGAAAAAGATACAAAGCATATCGCTTGTTTTCAACAAGATAGTGAGATTTGATGCTGAACACCCGGATGTTTGTTCTCTGTACATCCGGGTGTTTGCCCTCCCGACATCCGGATGTTAAAGGCGGGTTTACCCGGGTGTTCAAGAGCTTTTGCAGGTACTTTTATGAAAAAAAGAGCCTTGTTGTGACTTATTTGTCTGCTAATTTGTAAATTTCCGATGCAGCCATCAGGAATGCACCTGTACCATAGAGCTCGGTCATGTCGCGTGTCACCTTTTTCGGATCGGCACCTACCGGCTGAACCCACCCTAATTTCCCGTTCGTTTCAACTGCACGGGTCAGTGCTTCCCATCCTTTTTTTACGACTGGTAGGTATTTGTCTGCCGGCAGATACCCCTGGTTGATTCCGTATGCCAAGCCGTAAACGATAAATCCGGTCGCGCTTGTTTCGGGTGAAGGATAGCTGTCCGGGTCCAGCAGGCTGGCATGCCAATAACCGTCTTTCCCTTGCAACCCGGCGAGGCGCTCGGACATCTCTTTATAAAGTTCGAGATAGAAAGGACGGAATTCGGTATCTTCCGCCGGCAGCGTCTTCAGGATTTCCGCCAGCCCACCGATTACCCAACCGTTGCCACGTCCCCAGAAAATCTTCTTGCCGTTGGCTTCTTTCTGTCCGATGTATCGGCTGTCGCGATAGAAAAGGTCTTCGTCTTTATCATACAGGTGATTGTAGGTAGCACGGAATTCACTGTCGGCGAAGTGCATGTATTTACGGTTGCCGGTCAGCGTGTAGAGCCGCGTGTAGACTCCGGGCGCCATGAAAAGGGCGTCGCACCACGTCCAGCGTTCGATCGTGCTGCCTTTGCTGTAATCGAGATCCATGCTTCCGTTGGAAGGATTGTTCAACACCCAGTCGGCGCGGGCGATGGTCGGTTTCAGCATATTCTCGTTCTTTTCCTTATTATAGAAATCGATGTAGGTTTGTGCGATGCAAACGTCATCGGCATGATACATCCGGTTGGCAACCTGCCAGCTCTGTCGGTTGAAGATTTTCCGGAGCCAGTCATAATATGTATTGTCTCCACTTAGTTCCGCCCAGTCGAACATCCCCATATAAAGTGCTCCGGCGATCCATCCGCGCGGTTCGCTCTTGGCATATTTGTTTTCGGGATAATCTTTGATCTGCCAGTCCGCCACCCGCCGGGCAACTTCCATGATGCTTTGCCGGTCCCAGTCCGTTTCCGTCGCACTGACAGCGGCTGTATTTGTCGTTTCGGCCTGTGCCGGCAGATTGTTCACTAAACAGGTACAAGCGCAAAGTGAGAGGCCTGTACAGATGTACTTGATTGTAGTTTTCATGATATTCGTTCTGTTTCTTTTAATTCTGCATCAAAAATAGGAAAGATAAGGCTCAGGCTATAATAATATCATCTCAAAATGAGTAAAAAATGTACCAAATTTTATGATTATTAAAAAGAAAGGGGATGTCCCTTTGGCTGGAACTTCCCCTTTCATCCTATAAGTGTGTTTTTACTTTATAGCTATTCAATGCTTAGTATCCCGGATTCTGTGGAAATTCGGCTCCTGTGTTAGAGTCGATGATGGTCTGCGGGATCGGCCACAAGGTGTGATGTTCATCCATAGTGTTGCTGTGCGGGTTGTATTTCTTTACGCGTTCAACCAGCTTGCCTGTACGAACCAACGTAAATCGGCGTAACTCTTCACCAACCAATTCACGGATACGTTCGTCCAGTAGGAAGTCAATTGTGGCATCTTTAGCTGTAATTTCCGGTGCATTGGCTCGTTTGCGTATTACATTGATCGCGTCTGCGGCTCCTTGTGCATTGTTTTGCATCAAGCGTGCTTCAGCCAATAGCAGATATGTTTCGGCAAGACGGAACTTCATACGGTCTTTATTGTTACCGCCATAGCTCAAATCCTCTGCTTTTCCGTAGAAGAATTTCGTGACAGCCGGGTATATGGTGAATTTTGTCCATGTCTCTTCTGTGATTTCGGCTTTCTTTCCATATTTATCAGAAGAAGCATCGTTGTAATACCAGTTTCTCTTGATGTTATATTCCGAGTTACGAATATCGCTTGAAGCGAAGAAGTCGTTGCTGTCGATCCACCATTTGAATGGGACGATCTGTGCCAAACCACGTCCGCCTAAAGAGTCTGCCAACACAAAGCCGTCTTCGTTGTAGTATTTGGGAACCCAAGCACGTTTTGTCCAGTCTTCGTTTGCTCCGCCGCCTCCGGTCGTGTTGTATTCGAGTTGCATAACCCAGATGCTTTCCATATTACCGGAAGTACGGTTCTGGTTATATTCTTTGAACATATCGGAGAACGGATCTCCGGCTTTGTCTTTCTCCGCACCGAAGCGTGAAGTCATCAGATGGAAGTAACCGCAATCGATTACAGCTTTTGCTGCTGCTTCCGCTTCTGCATACTTGCCTGCCATGAGGTATACTTCCGAAAGCATATGCTGGGCAGCCCATTTTGTTAACTGTCCAACTTCGACCTTATCGGGATCTTCCGGAAGATTTGCGATTGCAAACTGCAAGTCTTCGATCATCTTGCCTAAAACTTCCGCTTTCGGTGTGCGGGTAAAGTCTATCCGGAAGTCTTTTTCAATTTTATCAACATATGGAACATCTCCGTACAAATATACCAGATACCGATAAGCATAAGCGCGGAAGAAGCGAGCGATAGCCTGATAGTAGGCTTTATCGGTCGGTTTGTCCCAATTTACATTACCTTCCGAATATTCGAGGATTTCATTGGCAGAGGCGATCAAACCGTATCCCCAGTTCCAATAGGAAGTGACAAATGTTGTGGATGGTGTATAAGACAAGTTTTCGAAAGGAACCAATGAACCGTCTCCATGCCCTGTGTAGACAATGTCTGTTGCTACCTGAAATGATTCGTACGGACAAGCTTGTCCCTGGCTTGTTGTTGCTCCTCCCCATGTGTTAAATTCGGAACGGGCCCAACCGTACAACCCGTTTACTCCGACTTCAAAACCATAGCTGCTTGTGTATGTATTGTCTGGAGATAGCGAGCTTTTTAGCTCTTCATCCAGAAAACCTGAACAACCGGTTGATGTCACCAATAAAAATGCAGCAGCGGCAGTTGCTAATATATTTTTCATATCCAAATTCAATTATATTATAATGTTAGAAAGTAAGATTTAATCCAAACATGTAAGAACGGGCTGTCGGGTAGGTAACGAGAACATTTCTGTTAGCATCGCTATCTTCTAAGTTCAGCCAGTTGTCGATGTTACTGAAAGTATAGAGGTTGTTGACACTTGCATTGATACTCAGCGAGCTGATTCCAATTGCACTTAATGTTGTCTTCGGGAACGTGTATCCGATCGTGATGTTCTTGATATTGACGTAATTCATTTTTTTGTAGAATGAATGTTTATCGTAAGGAACATAAGCAGGAGATGTCATTTCGTTTGTCGGATTTTCCGGTGTCCAGTAGTCCATACCGCTTATGTAGTTGTATGTCGGCATCCAGCGGTCGAAGTTGTAGTCATGTAATTCTTTTGTCTGTCCGAACACTCCGTTCAGCAAGAAAGAGAAGTAGATGTTTTTGTAATCGAAGCGGTTACCCATTGACAGCAGGAAGCTGGGCAGTTTGGAACCGATGATTTTCTTGTCATCGGCTGTGATAGAGCCGTTTCCGTCTTTGTCTTCCAGTTTAGCAGAACCGGGGACAGCGCCTTTCTGGTATTCTTTTCCTTCTTCATTCAGGAACTTGCCGCTTTCGGCATCCCAGCTGATCGTATGTCCGTTTTCAACATATGTTTCGTTTTCCTGCCATGTCCCAACGACATTGTAATCGTAGAATACACGCAGCGGTTCTCCGATGAACCATTTGTTTGTGATATCGTCTTTGCCATCACCGCGCAGTTCAATAATTTTGTCGCGGTTCAGCGAGAAATTGACGTTTGTGGTCCAACGGAAATCATTGTTTTGGAAGTTGACGGAGTTCAATGCGATTTCAACACCCTTGTTACGGGTTTTACCTACGTTGTCCATAATGGATTTGTAACCGTTCATGTAAGGAACTGTACGGCTCATCAACAAGTCGCTTGTGTTGACCACATACATGTCAATGTTACCGGAAAGACGTCCGTTGAAGAAACTGAAGTCGATACCTGCATTGATCGTGCGTGAGGTTTCCCATCTCAGGTTTGGGTTCCCAACACCGTTTGTAGGCAGGTAAGCTCCGTTTACAACCGTTCCGTTGTCGCCCCAAATGTAGTTGGTCAGTGTCAAACGGTCAAGCGTCTGATAAGGATTGATGGCCTGGTTACCGTTTGAACCCCATGAAAGACGGATTTTCAGCATGTCCAAATAATTTGTCTGGCTTTCCATAAACTCTTCGGAAGAGATATTCCATGCTGCGGCAACGGAAGGGAAGAATGCATATTTGTTGTTCTTTCCAAATGCGGAGTAACCATCGGAACGTCCTGTCAGTGTCAACAAATACTTGTTGGCGTATGAATAGTTCAAACGTAACATATAAGACAGCATTGCCGTTTCTGTCAGTTTGGATGTGATTTCTTTATTTTTCTCGGCACCAGCCATATTGTGGTATTCGGAATCGTCGTTTACAAAACTTTCGCCTGATTCTTTTGCTTCCTTTTTGGTTGTTTCCTGCATACTGAACAAGGCGGTGGCATCAATTTTATGCAAACCGAATGTCTTATTATATTTCAAGAGATTTTCCCATGTGTAATCATAATAGTGGATATTCTCTATAGAAGCGGAACCATTCACCTTTTTACCCGAAAGAGTATTTCTTCCGTAATAAGATCCTACAAAATTATTGCGGTAGTTGTAACCGAAGTTTGTACGGAATGACAGACCGTCAATCGGGAATTGAATTTCTGCAAAAGTTGAAATGAATACATTACGATTTGTTTTGTCGTTCGTCGCATCAATATTGGCCATTGGATTGTAGAACAAAGTTTGGTCCATTGGATAGTCGACGTAACGATCATTTTCATCTTTATAAATGCCATAAGGACTCATTTTCAACCCAGCCTCCAAATAAGGTTGCTCTCCGCCGAATTCTTTTTGGATCGCTTGCGTTCCCATTCCGACAGTTAACCATTTATTTAAAACCTGTGTAATGTTCAATGCGATGTTAGTACGTTTTAAACCTGTGTTTTCCATAACGCCATCTTCTCTTAAGTGAGAGATTGATGCCATATAGGTTGTAGCTTCCGTCCCTCCGGAAATGCTGATCTGATGACTGGTGGTTAAAGCATTACGGAACATGATGTCTTGCCAGTCCAACTCAGAACCGTTCTGATAGTTCGCACGTTCACTCGGATTCAAAAGTACAAGCGGATCGAGTTGATCTCCAGAATAACCGTATTTCATGCGGTTGTAGTCTTGTGTGTATTTTACATATTCGGCTCCTTTCATCATATCGATACGATGTTGTGCTTGTTGCATGCCGACTTGTCCTTTATATGAGACTGTTGGTGCTCCTTTTTTACCTTTTTTGGTCTGAATCAGGATTACGCCGTTTGCACCGCGTGAACCGTAAATGGCAGATGCGGCAGCATCTTTTAACACGGAAATGTTAGCGATATCCTGCGGATTTAACGAGTTTATGTCTCCTTCGGCTCCATCAATTAAAACTAAAGGTGAGGCACTGGATCCGGTATTCAAATTTCCTGTTCCACGAATATTCATGGTGGGATTATAGTCTAATCGTCCACCTTTGTCATTCATGTCAATGTTCAATCCTGGCATCACTCCTTGAAGAGCTTGTGAAACTGAAGTGACAGGACGTGATTCCAGTGTTTTTTTATCCACGGTAGCAACTGCTCCTGTTAAGTTCACTTTCTTTTGCGTACCAAAGCCTACTACCACAACTTCGTCCAGCGTTTGCGTATCTTCCGCTAAAGAGATTTGATAAAAAGTTTGGTTGCCATTGATTGTAAATTCTTGGGGGGTATACCCGATAAAGGAAACAATTAGCACACTGCTTTTTGAGGCTTGGATTGTGAATTTTCCATCCAGATCAGTAACCGTTCCGTTGGTAGTACCTTTGACAACTACACTAGCACCGATAATGGGCTCATTGAGCTTTTTATCCGTGACTACACCGGTGATGCTGAATTGCTGGGCGTACAGGAATGTACAGTTGCAAAGCAATATCAAAAATAGAATTGAGATTTTTTTCATGCTTCTCTGTTTTTTAATTAGACATTAGGTTAATACATTGCAAATGTATGTTAATCAGTGATGTGGCTTAATACACGTTCATTTCATTCAGCATGCATGTTTAATGCATCTCTATATTTTTTGGTGAATCTTTGTTGTTATCTCTTTTTTATTTTATTCCTTTGCTACAGGTAATGAATTAAATATGAACCTTAAAATCTTATCACTGGTTATAATTGGAGTATGTATATTGCTGCCGGATGTGTGCTATGCTTTTTTAAGCAAAGATGTGCATCTGCTCAATATGCAAAACGGATTGGCCGACAATACCGTATCTGCTGTTTATAAGGATAAAGAAGGCTTCGTTTGGTTTGGAACCCGAAACGGGTTGAGCCGTTATGACGGTAGGCGGATTACAAATTTTGAAAGGAGTAGGAGTTATCCTAGTATTTCAAACTTAAAGGAGGTTTTTGACGGGGTGCTGGCATTTGTGGATAATGGTGTCTTTTCTGCATTTGATTTGAAAAAAGAACGGTTTTTGTCTGTGGTTTCTTCTTCGGGACAGGGTATTCCATCTCGAGGGATGTTGCAGAGGAATGATTCGTTGGTTTGGGTGATTTCCGGGAGTGAGCTGCATTTAATGAAGCGGTGCGCATCAAAAGAGGGTGAGCTTCGGCTCCGGGTTCAAGAAAAATATACAGGCTGGAATAATCAGGATAATCTTTTGGTTGCCATCACTTATTCTTCGGATAAAAAAAGTATCTGTCTGATTGATGAAAAAGGTAGAATTATCTTGCTGGATGCGACAAACCTGAATTCCTTTCGGGTGATTGATCTGGGGCGTACCGGTAGTCTGTCTGTAAATTCTGTTTTGTATGATGATGGTCGGATATGGATTTCTACAATTGCTCATGGGGTTATTTATTACAATGAACGAACCAAGAAAATCAAGCAGTTGACTTATCATGTGGCTCCGGTATCCGACAGACTTTCTCATACAGATGTTTTCGGTGTTATCAGATTAAATGAGAATAAATATCTGGCCGTAACGTGGAATGGATATACGGTGATGACAATAGATAAAAATAATCAGGACGAGATATTGACAGAAGTTTATAGTAACACTTCTTCTTTGATGTACCGCAATCTTGAAACGAGGATGATTGCGGCTTATTACGATTCACATGGTATTCTGTGGATTGGTACGGATGGTGGAGGAGTTATCTGGTCGGATTTGCGTATGCAGTTTTATAATTGTTTTTATCAGGACAGGCATAATGAGATTTGTTCTATTGTAGCGGATGACGATCATTATCTTTGGTTGGCAACATACCATAAAGGAATTATGCGGAGCCGGACAGCGTTTGGTACTTCGGAAAAAACAGACTTCTTTCAAGTAGGAGATCAAGATGTGAAAAAACAACAGACTGTGTTGTGCAGTCTGAAAGATGAGAAAGGGAATTTATGGTTTGGGAATTCAGATGGTTCATTGACCTGTTATTATAAAAAAGAACGCTCATTCAAGATATTGCGATTGATCACGGAAGATGGTGACCTTAACAAATCATCTGTCTGGGCCTTATTTCTTGATAGCAAAGGTCGTTTTTGGATTGGTACACATAAAGGACTTTGGTTATTCGACCGTGAAACGAACAGGGGTAAGAAGATACATTTCAAAGTATCCGGATTACAGAACTTGTCTCCTCTTTATATTCGTGCTATGGCTGAAACCGACGATCATACGCTTTGGCTGGGCACTGCGAATTATGGTATATGTAAAGTGATAAATGAAAAAGAACTGCAGACCGGCTATGAAAAGAAGTATGGTATGGCTGAGAATTCCGTTCGTTCATTATTAGCTTCGTCTGATGGTAATCTGTATGTCGGATACATGGCCGGTCTGGCAGTTTTCTCTCCCGGACAGGATGCGATAACTCATGTATATACTACCCGGGATGGATTGTGCAGTAACTTTATTGGTTGCATGACTGAGGATGCGGACGGGCAAATCTGGTTGGGCTCTAATTCAGGTATTTCCCGTTATAGCCGTCATCAGCATTTGTTTTATAATTATTACATTGCAGGCAGTAACCGTTCTGTCCTGCATTGGGAGGATGTCCTGTTTTGGGGAAATAATAAAAATCTTACTTATTTTAACCCCGATGACATTAAAGCGTTTACCACTTCCGAATCTGTCGTGATTACCGGATTGGAGGTAAATAATAAACCTGTAGAGATAGGAAGAGAGGTCAATGGGCAGACCATTCTTTCACAAAGTATTTTCTATACGCCTTTTGTCCGGTTGAATCATGCGAATCGTGACTTTGCGCTGACGTTCAATAACCTTTCTTATTCTGAAAGCCAGCAGAAGTATAGTTACAGGCTTCGTCCTTATCAGCCTGGTTGGCTTGTGGCCAACGGAGGGGAAAAAGTTTCGTATGCTAACCTTCCTGCCGGGGAATATGTTTTTGAGGTGAAAAATATTTATCCGGATGAAAGAGACAGTAAAATAACCTCGTTGAGAGTAGAGATTTTGCCTCATTGGAGTGAAACTTTCTTTTTCCGCTTCTGTATGATGGTGCTGGGAGGGATAATAGTTTATATGGTTATGCAGCGTATTAAATTACGGCAAAAGAGGTTGGAGCATGAGTTGCGCTTGGAACATGAGATATTTGCTGCTACTGTAGAGCGTGACAAGGAGAAGCAGATTCGGATGGAACGCGAGAATTTCTTTACGAATGCAGCTCACGAGTTGCGTACACCTTTAACTTTAATCTTATCTCCCCTGCAGGAATTGTTAGGAACCGTCCGCCCTTCAGACACCGTCTATACTAAACTGGCTGCCATGTATCGCAATGGAACCTCTTTGCAGACATTGGTCGATCATTTGCTTTATGTGCAGAAGATTGAAGCAGGTATGATTAAACTCCGGATTTCGAAAGTCGATATAGTGGTATTGGCAAAGCAGATAACCGATCCTTTTCATGAACTGGCAGAAACAGAAGGGATTAACTTTACGGTTGAATCGCTGAATGAGCCACTTTTGCTATGGATAGACGTGGAAAAAATAAGTTCGGCTATCCGTAATTTATTATCTAATGCGTTTAAGTATACATCTCCGAATGGAAAGGTGATTTTTAAGATGAACCGTATCGAGATAGATGGATATTCATTTTGCAGTATAATCATATCGGATACAGGTAAAGGAATACCGGAAGAGTTACGGGGGAGGATTTTTGAATCATTTATTACCGGAGAAAATACACCTTTGTTTTCTAATAAGGTAGGTATAGGCTTGCGTATTGTTAAAAATACGATGGATCTTCATCATGGCACGGTGAATTTGGACAGTACTCTTGGAAAGGGTAGCACTTTCACATTATTGATTCCTGAGGGAAATGCACATTTTGCAGAGGACCGGTATGAGATTGTTGGTGCTCCGGAGATGGAGGAATATGCTCTTCCGTTACCGGTAATGCAGGCGGAAGGGCAGGAAGACAAGCCTTCGAATAAAAAAACATCTCTTCTTGTTATTGAGGACAATGAGGAAATCCGGCATTATGTCTGTTCTTTATTCTGTAAAGATTATGCCGTATATGAGGCGGCAAACGGTGAAGAGGGGGGTGA